>Ga0123354_10009601_pt1 | contig 14843 bp, 10 predicted proteins | sample TergutLab28metaG_2_FD_97872 | JGI IMG/M metagenome (GOLD analysis project Ga0123354, IMG submission 97872) | Labiotermes labralis P4 segment gut microbial communities from Petit-Saut dam, French Guiana - Lab288 P4 | ecosystem: Host-associated > Arthropoda: Insects > Digestive system > Gut ...
ACATCATGTCGTAATTATAGCCGTAACATAACATCATGTCGTAATTATAGCCGTAACATAACATCATGTCGTAATTATAGCCGTAACATAACATCATGTCGTAATTATAGCCGTAACATAACAATGTTCACAGCTGTATTTATGTACTTACAAATATAATCACATGTTCCAGGACTCGTTGACCTAATTTGAATCACAATATCTGATCTTCTTACTTCTTTTAATTTCATCCAAGACTTCCTACATTTTATTTTATTTTTCAAAATTCGAATGTACTAGTCATCAGCCGAAGACAATGGCTGATTGCAGCTGAAGGGCAAAACACGTCAAACGTTTAACGTGATCGTGTTAACAGCACTTGTGATTTCAAATTTAGATTTGCCCCCTGAGTCTGGAAGAAGTGTTCAGTATCGATGTTTCAGGGAAAACTGATGCTTCTTTCTTTATTGCGCTTGAATGTAGATGCTGGTGGAGGCAACAGGATTCCTCGACACGTCCGTATTCAGATCACTACAGAATATCTCAATATTCAAATCATGGCACTGCGTATGTAAAAAAACACACAGTTACTACATAAAACTAGAGACCTTTCGTCTTTATCAGACCTTTCAGAAGGTACACGAAATGGTGTACACGCTTGCTTCAGCTTTCAATGATTTCGCGTGCCGCCCATATATTGGCTGTACGCCTTTAGTTTGTTTCTTATAATAGACACAAAAATTATCCTAAATATAAACATTGCTTTCTTCCGGGACGGGACGCTTTGTGCCTTGTTGTGTATGTCCAAACTAACTAGACACCTGCCACCTCCCACTGCTCCTCTCTATCAAACTGCACAATGTGTCAGAAACATATGCCTACTTCAGCTTCAGCTTTGGAACATGGGTGGGCCCCACAGTAGGTCTAAAGGCTGAGGAATGCAAGTGATCACACCGCCGGGAAATAAACCCCAGTCTTCCGATCGTCCAGGACATAGCTCAGTCGCTTTACTGACTCAGAATCGACGTGTCATTAAATAATAATTATTTTTAATTACAATTATAATGTGATAAAAGCTTAAGTTTATTTTATTAATTGACACTAATCGAGTCACATGACTGCGTGCTGCGTGAAATTCGACTACATTCTAGTGAGTACTGAGGTTCAGAAATTCTGAAAACAGAAACAAATATATATATATACATATATATATATTTCTCTCCCCAAATTGACCGACTGTATTCATCTGTATTCCAGGATACTGAAGAATGGACAACGTATTAGCCTCAGAGAGCAGGCATAATAACGGCCAATGACGAAACTTCCTACAGTACCTACAGATCTCTTGTAGCCAAGCACAAAACTACCTCAGTGTCATGAGGAAGTTCCGCGCAATACATCCAGTTCTATTGTAAGACATTGGGTTTAATTCCATAGTAGACACTAGATGTCAGAAGACGCACACATACAGAGTGGCTTTCCATAAACTTAATTTTAGAATCACCACAAGATGGTGCAAGATTGCCTTTGGTACCGACAATTTAATTTCAGTCTGTGTTAGGACGTAAAAGTGGATGACGTCACAAAGACGTATGGAATTGTCTGTCGTCACATCGGTTTGAGTCGTATACCTGCAAAATCTTTTGAAGCGAGAAATTTTCCATCATCTTGTATTTTTTATTAAAACTACTGAAATTTGCAAAGTCAGACAGAACTCAATTCTCCCTCTACAGTCATAACTACAATGCAGTAAAACTTCGTCTAAACTTCTCAATTGTTTAAACAAAATGTAAATGTTGTGATTCTTATTAGTTAATTGCAGGAAGAAGAAATAAAACTTTTACGACAGACACATCGGCTTTTCCGGACTTTTCTCCGGACTTCTCTGTAGATGGAAATAATTCTTTCCTCCGAAACTTTAGGATCCATCCGTCATGTTACGGAGTGTCATTTAACAGAAGAGCTCTGCCATAAGAACTATACAATATCGAGGCTTTAAAAATGTCCGCATTCCATCTCGTTTAACCAATATGTCGCTTCCTAAAACTTTCTTTAGTTGATGAATTATAGGTCACATCTCTGTTTTTGACATGATTTCCATCAATTCCCTCAAAATACAGATTATGTTTCTACAGAAATTATCTCAGAAAGAGTCGCTGTGGCTGCTTCAGAGCGTCTTATAAAATTTATGTTGTCTTGTGGCCTTATGAAATAACAGGTCCGATACAGTTCTATTCGTGTACCGTTAAGCGTTTTATGTTCAGCGTTATCTCTAACTGGGTATCCAAAACAATTCTTTCCGTTTGCAGATATCCCAAACACCAAGAAATTAAATTCATTATTTTATAATTCTTTACGATACAAAAATAGACCTTACGACATATATTCCTTGAAATTTAAGGACTATATTCACTTGTTATGCCGATTCCCGTGGCCGACCGGTCTAAGGCTACCTGACCGTTGGGTTCGCGTGTTCGAATCCCGCTGAGGGCATGGCTGTTCGTCCCTTGCCTTTGTTGTGTGTTGTGCAGTTAGCGGCCTCTGCGAATAGAATATCGCTCGTTCAGTAGAGTCGTACGGGTGTGTGTGTGTGTGTGCGCGCGCGCGCGCGCGCGCGCGTGCATGTGGGTCTGTGTGATCCAGAAACCGCAACTATGCGACGGCATAGGCCCGAATTTGGCTGTGGTGTTGCAGACAAAATGGTCACTTGTTATTTGATACAAGGTAAGTCATATACTATAAGTCACATTTATAATTAACTGAAAAATTCGATCATCTGCAAAATCATAATTTTCGAATTAAATGTACTTCAGTTAATTAAGAAAAGTGCAAACGAACTGGTTGGTCTTAACATCATTCCCAATTGGGATATTAGAGTTTTCCGTGTCATGACCACATTTATGGCTCTAACTCAAACCAGGTGTGCAAGTGCAGCCCTTCCCACAAGGGTTAAAAGCCCGTAATCTAAACACAGCTCTAAGTGGGTCTATATCCTTCTGTCTCCTGTAAACACTTATTGCGTGTTGCGTGGGTTTCTTAAGCACAAGCATAATTTCATGTTAATAACATAATTGTAAAGTAAAAGTAACCTTCCCCCTTTAGCTTGGGGCGGCAGGCATGAGTACAGGTACAACTGTACATTTTCTTTCACCTCGGCGCTAAATGTTCGTGAGTGGTTAACGCCACGCCCCGGCCCTTTTACCTGCAGGAAAGAGACCCGTCACCCACTGTGCAGGAGGCTTGGTGGTCTCCAGGGCCGGTTTGGACGGGTGCGGAAAATCCCGTCCAAAACGGGATTCGATCCCCGGACCGTTGAGCCCGTAGCGATTCGTTATACCGATTACGCTATCCCGGCCGATCAATAATTGTAAGTAATACTAATAAAACCTAAATACACTATATCCCCGATAGGCGATGTCATTGGAGTAATTGTCTTAATCATTTATGTTTACAGCTAATCACGAATTCAGACCATAAAATCAATTTGTGTTATTAGTGGTGCAAACATACCGGTGAACGTAAATGCCACAGGATATTTTATCATCAAACTGAATGATAATTTGTGAAATATGCTTGCGCCCTGACGGATATACAGGCAGTTTGTAACCCTAGTATGAGAGTGCACGTTCCGGGACGAGTTTCCTTCACAAAATGACTGTTTCCTTTCACGTTTGTATTTACATTTCATGTTATAATTACCACAAATATTTTGGTCTGAACTGGAGAGGTTAACAGAGGACGTCATTATCACTTGTACCACCAACATCGAAGTTATTCGAAGCAGAAACGGTGGCTATTGAACGACAATTGTCGCTCATGGTTTGTATAGAGTTGCGGACATTTAGCAGACTTCTATTATTTCCGGCAACTTTATGTATCAAAAGATGGACGTAGTATGTTCCAACAACCTAAACGTCGTCACATATCAATTGACTGCAATCTTGATAGTATTAGTGATCCCGTTACAGGCTCGGTTTGGCCCAGAATGTGGGTAGAGGTATAGCTCTACTCTTCCATGACCGCGGGATTAGAAGGGCGTGAGTGGTCAGCAGCACGCCCCGGCCGCACTTTAACCCCGGGAAAGACCCGGTACCCATTTTACAGGAGGCTGGGTGGGCCCCAGGGCCAGTCTGGACGGGCAGAAAATCTCGTACCCATCGGGATTCGATCCCGGACCATCCATCCCGTAGTCAGTCGTTATACCGACTGAGCTACCGGGCTCACTCATAGTATTAGTAAAAAAATAAATTATAAAAGTGCGTAACTTCAGGCAGTATTTTGCCCTAACTGTCTGGACTAACTAAGGAAAACTACAAAAATGTTCAGTCAGGACGGCCGTTCTCGGGGCGATGTTCGAAAAGGGGGACCCTCGAATGCGAAGCAGGCTTACTATCAAGACAGCCACTTAGCCACAACGTAGTGTAATACGAAAGTAAATTCTCACTGTCATATACATGTTATGCCTTTCGACTCTTTCGTGTCATGTTCGATGTTTCTTGAAGCCAGTCGTGGTAACATTATCGTATGGCGCTAGAAGTTGCGTCCGATATATTATATACATGAAATTGAGACGGCAGAACCCTGTTATAAGGAGCTAGTTTGGAATTACTGCGGCCCTTACCCACGCCAAAACAGGTTTAAAATTGGTTCTCAGCTCATACAAACTTTATGTTTCAGCGTTGCATGGAACAACAAACACACAAACTATGAAACCTACACGTCTCTTCGAATCCCAAGCTCAAGTCTTAAGTAAGTGCATAATACCAGGACATACAATGTCAGCCAAGTTTCTAGTGACCACATGACAATTTGCAACCTCATACAAGATCAGACTTCACTCCGTTCGTCCTACACACTGTCAGCACTTAACAATCAAAAACACCCAGAAATTTGTGAACTTCAAATGCAATTCTACTTGTATTTGCAGACGTTGTGTTACATTAAACACGACAGTTCGGACGTTGCCCGTCTTCCTAAACATTACCACGCACCACGTTTCGGAAAGTGGATTTTTTCCTCTTCTTCAGTACAACCGTGTTCTAGGCAGCCGCGCTGTAGCTCAGCCACCTATTTCTATTTTCTTAGTTCCGAGGTTTATCTCACAGTACTTTACGTGCTATTTTGGTGCATAAATATAATTGGGATAGGCTTCTTCAAGAGTGTTCCTTTTGCTCTAGAACCGAACAACAATAACATATCACCTTGCAGGAATACACTTGCGCATTTGTTGGTTGTCTTCAAAATAGAGACAGCGTTTCCTGTGCGTTACGAGTTGAGGCAGAAGAAACAGCTGCGACGTGAATAAGACCCTCGGACATGATCGATTGTAAGTATTTTGTTAAAATCAGGTGAGAATTTATTGTGTGGTCTGGGTACAATGGGTACATTCACAATAACAACATTTTCCATGATGGTCTTTTTCCAGAATTTTAAATCCAGAATTATAACCGCCCAAATTTGCCAGAATTTCTACACTTCGATAACAGAGGAATCTGTTACTTTTCTGGATATTAGGGCTCATCACTGGGAAATTTTTTCCGATATTTCGAAGGAACACAGTTCCTTTATCTTCAAGGGGTTTGGGTGTCCAGAAGATCACTTTTGGACCTCTAGAATTCTCAAACACACCGCAATGAAACCTCAAGTCTATGGTTTTATATTGTTTGCTGACACTGCAAAAGACTCTTTTATACATCTCATAAAACTAACTATGAAATGAACAATACGTCATCCATGGTATGATATCTTGAACCAGTTTAATGCATTTCCTGTGTGTGGGTGTTCAGGTGAACAATAAAAAACGGCCAAATTTAAAATTAGGAAGGGGACAAAAGGATAGTTCTATCATGTCTTAGATGAAACGGCTGTGGCAGTAGCAGGTGGATGAAATTGGCGGACGGCAGGCTTTGGTTTCAGCAATAAGCTTTATGTTCTATTGACGGATAGCTCATTTTATTTAACAGGCTTCTTAAGTGACCTGAAGGCCGATGATTCAAAGTACATGAATTTCAGTCTCGTTTTACGTCATACTCAGTGGCCCACAACCGGGTACAAGGACCAATGACATTCCTTCTAGGTGCGGTCTACTGCTGTTCTACAGAATCTTGCTCAGCGGGATCTAATTGATGTTTATTTACGGAATACAAAATTTGTTCCGGTTTGTCACTTAAGAGTACAGGAGTGCGAGAATTTTAGTTATCCGCCTATGGACCAGTTGCCTACAGAATATCTTACTTTTTGTTGAATAAACAGGTACATGTTTAAGGACTATCATCATCAGTGATGTGACGCGTGTTAACACGAAGTCGCTGACGTCAAAGCCTGTCGTCTTGCAAACAAAAACGTAACCAAAACAACAGCATGTTTTTCACATGTGTGAATTAAAACGCATTAATACTGAGGCAAAATTTCTTTGTTTGTTCAGTCAACAACGAAAGCAGGTATAAGGAACGAGAGAAGGAAGACATCTTGCGAGGAAAAACTAAGTGAACTTAATGACTGATGCAGTTACCTAACGATAAATTTTGAACTGCGTGTCTTACTGGAGATGAAATGGGTACAGTTTTATGAATGACGAACTTGCTTAGAAAGAGCATAAAACTAATCTGTCGAGGCCTATTTAAGACACTAGGTCAATAAATGCCTGCAAAATCTAAAGATAAAAAATACCTGGAGTTACAAACAAAGAAGCTAGAAATACGAAGCGTTAGTACCGAGCTCTCAAGCAAAACTGTTGGTGACAGACATACGAATCTCACTCGGCATATCCAAATCTCACATTACGTTGTATTCCCTTTATTTTCAATATGATTTTGAATTATTATATAAAGGAGAAAAATTGTGGTTTTGAATGTTTGAAGTCTCAGTTACGTCACAAAATAAAAGAGATTGTCCTCATTACTGACCAATCATATTTATGATTTTACGGTCACGTTATAACCCTGTGAAAATCAAACAATACTAGTGTAAGTGTTTAGCACCGAAAAAAATTCCTTGCAAAGTCTTTCATTCCCACAAAGTTTCCTTTATGCGCCGTCAAATGATTATGAAATTCGCACAGCTGTGTATTCTATTAATCTGAAGTTATTACAACACATAACTTTAAGTCATTTTTCGAAGACAAAGAACAATATCAATCAGGTAGTGACAACACTGTGAAATTAAAACAAAAGTTAGCCTGACGTGGTAGGAAGTAGACACGCCCTTTCAAATCTTGTTTCAGATCTTGATTAGTTCAAGTTCAACCGGACAGAAAACAAGGCCAAGGTCATTCACACTTCTGTCAGAAATTTTACAATACGTAATAACATAATGTTCGAATGTATAATGTTTGAAGTTATTATTATTATTATTATTATTATTATTATTATTATTATGTGCATATGGTTAGAAATTTGTTTATTTCTGAGGTACAATATCTTCGGTAAAGGTCATTGAAAGACAAAATAAATATCTTTAATTCTTGGACATTTTTTACCGGTTGCTTACACATCCTTCTGAATTCAGGAGATTTTGGCCACGTGGTAGATGTTAAAACAATCCAATTACGATTTGACGGTGAGTGAATACTAAAAGTTTGCAGGCTTCCTAATAATGTTCAGTAATTCTCGGGAAATTTTAGAATGTTACAACTGGCATAAAATTACGTGATTTCAAGCTTCCGTCGTGGTGTAAATGAGATCCGCGCTCTTCTGGGATGTTACGCAGCGCAGATTGATAATTATTTACTGACGTTTCGGGACAACCTATCGGTCCATTCTTCAATGGTCAAACAGTTTAAGTAGACCTGGCTTGTGTTTAAGAAGCGAACATAAAATAGAATAATTAAAAGGAAGGAGAAGTAACGGAAGTATGGAGATAAGTACATAATGATCAGCTATTTACTGATAATAAATGAGGCGAATATACGATGAGAGGACACGTGGAGTATTAAAATATTCGTAAGAGAAATGCTTGCTACCTTAAGGTAAGGACTTATAGACAGATATGGTTACAGAAGCAGGATAATATAAAATATATTTTATAAAAATGATGTACGAAATCATGTCTGCGATAATTTGCTCCAGGATGGGTGCAGTGGCGGGATTTTGTGCAACTTGGTCATGAAGCTTTAGTTTCATATAATAGGACAGTTTCTCCACAGTAAAGCAAAAACCGACTTTTCGAGAAAATCCCATTGCATTCCTCAGGTAATGAGTATGTACTGCACACAGGCTGAAATAGCTCAATCATGTGCGATATTTTGCATGACAATGATTAAATAAACATAACCTGACTACGAAAAAGACTGTACGAGGGTAGCACGACGTGAGACCTCGTTGCGTTGCATGACGGCACCCAGCGCCACTGACATCATCGCTGCCGCATGGATAGTGTTGGGTGTGTTCACAGCCACATTCAGTTGCTGGTGCGGAAAAGCCCGGACACTTAACGGATTACGTAACACTGACCACCACGTGGGCAGGCTGACAATAGCGAACAGGTTTAAACCAACAACAAAAAAAGGTATCGCTGTAGTAGCTCAGTCAGTATAGTGACTATGCTTGAATGTGGACCACCGGAGACTTACAGCTTGGCGGTATCCAGAGTTTTAGCCATATCTAACACAAGAGTTCTGCTTTCCTGTCCTGCGTGATTTTTTGATTCACCGCGATTTAAATTAGATCTTTGCTCTTCTGGGATGTTACGCACCGTATATTGATAGTTGCCGACGTTTCGGGACAACTTACTGTTACAATTTTTAAGGGTCAAGAGTTCCAGTTCCCTTTTCAATTTAATGCAGTTACCTGTGCATATGAAGGCCGTCTTCCATACCTGAACCCAAGGATGCATCAGACTAGCAACAGGCTTGCGCAGGAATAAACCCCAAAAGAAATGTGGGTAGGCCTGTAAGTGGAATTGCAAATTGTACCATTCTAAACCACAAAGCTGAAAAAATGTAATCGCGTACTACAATTGTATTTCCTAGAAACAGTTTCCTATAACTTATTGCTATGGGTCTCACTTAAAATATAACGTTTCCTTATTTTCTTTTCTTTCCAGCAATGAACCTGTAGTTCGAAATCATTCAACTATTCCGTAGTTGCTTCTTTTGTATGGCACTATTGACAACTTTTTTTTTAAATTTAGGCGACACCTTTCCCATGAAGCATATTTTGAAAAAGCATTGCAAATGCATACCCTTTGTTCAAGAGAATACGTTTCTCAAGTACACCAATGTGCGTGACTCATTATGGCCTAGCTAGCACGAGCGGTTGGAACCGCAAACGGGTTTTCACCGCTGTAATGAAACGTTTTGTTTTAAATGGAAGCGAGCGCACTGACGGTCGTTTCACCGCAGCGTTTTTCGAAACGCAACCTGCTTTATTTTCTGTGCGGTGCGGTGGCGATGGAACACGAAAGAACGTACTGCTTGCGCGTATGAGCGGTAAAACAACCGCACGGCCACCGGTCTTCGTCTGCCTTTCCAAGCAAGTGCACACATCGTTGATCTAGACTACAAGATTTTTGACAGTGAGAGATTAATAACTGATGTGGAGAAAAGGCCGGCACTGTACAATTGATTGATTGATTAGCATTTGAGTTCGAGCCCTTACGGATCCGATGCACTTAGGCCTTATATAACGGGCCCTTTGTACCTCATAATCTGTTATCAAGTCAGTAGAGCCCTTGTTCCTTGCTAAAGTTCCAGATGGCCCCGAGACTTAACTTGTAATGTCCTCTGGGTTCACGGAAGAGGAACCCAGATATGTACTCTCTTTTCTCTCAGAAGTCCCAGTAAACGAACCCCTCCAAGTTCCCCAACAAGGCCCAATGGAGAGAACTGCCCGCTTACACGGCAATTTTTTACATATCTCTCAAATTCCTTATACAAATTCCCCTAAATAAAAAAAATTATCCTTTCTCTCAAAGGCCCTAGGAAAGCATCCTTCCATTTTCCCCAAAAGCGGGGCCCCTGTGGAAACAGACGTCCATTTCCAGAGCCTTACTTAGCATATTTTTAGAGTCACCAGTAAAGGAGCTCCCCCTTCCTGGTTCCCTCCACAGAGCTCCCTCAGAGAAAGATGCCCCATTCTTAGAGCCCTCCTTCATCTTTCAACCTCCCCGGTATACGATCCCCCTTCCTGGTTCCCCAGCGGGGCCCCTATGGAGATGCCCGTCTCCAGAGCCTTTTCTACATATATTCCAGGGTCCCCAGTAATGAAGTCCCCCTACCAGGTTTCCCTTACAGAGCACCCTCAGAGAGAGAGAGAGACGCTCCACCCCTAGAGTCCCCTTCATCCATCTCTCAAAATCCCTGGTAAATGAGCCCCCTTCCAGGTTCCTCAGTGGGGCCCCTATGGAGATAGTTTACCGTCTCCAGAGCCTCTTCTACATAACCCTCAAGGTCCTCAGTAAAGGAGCCCCCTTCCAGGTTCCCCTCACAGAGCGCCCATGGAGGGGGATGCTCCGTTTCCAGAGCCCTCCTTCAACTATCTCTCACAGTTCCCGGTGAATGGACCCCCCCCCCATGCGTCCCAACGGGGCCCCTATGGGGAGAGGTGACCGTCTCCACAGCCTTCATCTACACATAAGTTCCCGGTAGACTAGCCACCTGCCAGTTCCCCAATGGAGAGACACTCCCGTCCCCTGAGCCCTCCTCCCCATATCCGTTCCTGTAACCTTACCTCTACCGACAACAGCCTTAGTACTCTCGAGGGGACATTCGTATAAAGTATTCTGAAACTGAAAGCCGTCTCTCTGACAAACGAAGTTGTGTAGTATGCAGCATGTTTTAACTATTACATCGTAGAAACGTCAATCGCAGAGTGAAAAACTCTCCATTTATTACACACTATGCCAAATGCACATTCCACCATTCTTCTTAACCGAGTTAATCTGTAATTATATATACTTCTGATAACATCCACATTTCTGCTAGGGTATGGTCGTAAAAAATGGTGCGGCAGAGCAAATGCCTCGTGTTCGTGTAGCGCACACACTGACTGCACCAGATCGTGAGGAAAACGTGAGAACGTAGCCTTTCTTTCGCCGTCCGTGCGCACAGCCAAGAAACAATCGGACGCTGCGGCTGTTTCACCGCTGCGGCAAAAAACCGCTCGTGCGCGCGAGCCCTAAGGTCCTGTCTCACGTTCCAGCGCTGATAAGACCAAGGAAATATCATACTACATATAGCCTGTGCACTGCAAGAGAGCAAGCGGGTCTCTTTCCTTATGGTCACGACTCTGTGTAGCCTGCAGACGCACCACTCTTGGAGTAATATTTTCAGTTGTTCAGTGTGAACCTGTCATGATAGCCCAACAACAAGAATAATCACCATAAACAAACGTCGAAACACAGCATTAGCATTAGGAGATGCATCGCATTTTTTCGATTATAATATGCCCTTTTTCACGTTTTAAAACGCTTTACCTCGGGGCGCGTTTTACACTTCATGACGTATAACAATCGATATCGAAAATTATTTGCATATTGCATTGTAAAGAAAAGAATGCAAGGAAAGTTTTCATGTTTCGCAGTACTAGTCACAGGGCAACAAACAACAAGATAATAACAAAGCCTTTTTCAAATTCTTTCCTATGTACGATATGCCGTTGTTTAAAACGTTGTTACAGTAGAAAATGTGTACAGAACCTAATGGGAGTTTCGAGGCTGAAAACACCAAGCAGTTTTAGAAGCTAGCTGTTGCTGCTACACATGTGCGCATTATTGCTTCCTGAAACCTTCCTTAAAATCAGCTCTCGGGAGTGGACTCCCTGGCAAACTGTTCAATACAAAAACGATATCGTTGGCTTGTTGCAATTTCGGTTACCGCCTTTCACGATACGCCGCATTAAAATGCGCCTGATCACACAGAAAATGATATTTTACGGTACGATTCTGATCTCCACTGCGACATGGATCAGTATAATCGAAGAGTGAGACTAAATACTAAAGTGAACAAGGTAGTGAACAGATACATTTGTATCATGTTCCATAACTCTTCGGTTTTATTTTGTATTTTTAATACAAACAAGTTTTATTTATGAATATTGGAAATTCCCATTTTGATGCATATGCATTAACCCCCCATGAAAACTTATTATTGCATAAACGGCACGTCTTACAATGGCCAACGCCTTATAATGGAGGGAATGTGGTGTTTATAGTCAGGGCTGCGTAAGAAATATGGTGGTATTGCTTGAGTAGCACCATGTGAATTATCATGCAAATAGACAGCACGCCATGGCCTTGATCACCTGCTAGCTTGTCACACAAGTTTTGTCCCCGAGCCAACGGGAAATTCCTGTTTACAGTTGTCTTTTTTACAAAGCGCATACCTTTGACACCGGAAACGCAGGACGTAATATGAAACCTTTAGCGATGTTTACAAATACGATTTACGTCAGTCTATAGTAATCATATAAGCCTTTCAAGTACCCTTATCACGACTTACTAACTCCATGGAGCAGAATCCTTTCTTAGAAACTAACAGGTTCTCAGATAATCAAGATATTTCACGCATTTTATGGAACCCAAACGTTCATTACCGTATTCATAAGCGCTATCATCTTCTCCCTACCCTGCGCTACATCAATTCAGTCCTTACCCCCACCCCACGTCTTGAAGATCCATTTTAATATTATCCTCCCATCTATGCCTAGATCTTCTAGGTGGTCTCTTTCCCTCAGGTTTCCCCATCAAAATCCTGTATGCATCTCTCCTGTCACCCGTAGGTGTCACATGCCCCGCCCATCTCATTCTTCTTTATTTGATCACCCGAATAATATTTGGTGAGCAGTACAGATCATAAAGCTCAACGTCATTAATCTTCTCCAGTCCCCTGCTACCTCGTACCTCTTAGGCCCAAATACCTTCCTCAGCGCCCTATTTTCGAACACCCTGAACTTATTTTTCTCCCTCATGTGAGAGACCAAATTTCGAACCCACACAAAACAAATAAAATTTCATCTTAATATTTACAATTTTTGATAGCATACTTGTAGACTGCACCGACTGATAGTAAGCATTCCCTCACTTCCATCTGCTGTTACTTTCTTCATGACTGAATTTAGATTTTTTAGGGTTGTGCCCAGATATGTAAACTGTTCACCCCTTTAAAGTGATTTATTATCTATCTTCATGTTGTAAACTTTTCCTGCATACTGATTTCGAGACATGATCATACACTTACTTTTCTCAGCATTTACTTCTAGACCAATCTCCTTACTAGCGAAGACCCTTCTCATCAGTCTGCATCCTCCTGCCTTATTACTTTGCAGGCCATTTCAAATTTTCCTCTCACATACACATAGATCTTCCACGAAGTCTCATTCTTCTAGGTTTTCTGGCCGCAATTTTGATACATGCGCAGCCTTAGCATTTCCATTTACTACACACTGAAGTGCCTTACCTTGTCACTTCGTAAGGCTGCGTACTTCTATTTTAACCCTCACCCTCCGTATAACAATCTGAGGACGCACACAGCAATACTAAAAAATATGGAGATAATTTTGGAATAGTATTAACTCCTTCAGCTCGCAAGCGACCCCTGGTAATTCTAATGGATTTTCTTCGCAGCAAGTATGGAGTCTTGCTATCCCGATATTTTGAAAGTACCTGTTTTAATACCAGCCTCTCATCTATGTCCACATCCAGCTTCTTCTTTCTACATCGTCCAACTTAGCCTTATTGGTACGATCACCATAAAGACACCACAAGATAGGTATAAATTATGGTGTTACTCTATTCAGAACTTCCCCCGGTATGGCGTTATAAAGAAGAGAATTTCCCTTACCTCTTCTGAGAATCGAACCCCGTCCAGCCTGTAGCATAGTAACTATATTGACAGATCTGTCCCGACTCCTGTCCTTAACCTATATGAAGGACATCTGAAGCAAGTACATCATGTATTCACCAGATAGTAACTCTTAAGTGAATAATTTCTGAATTCTTGTACGTTATTGATGAACGTGAAGCTTCCACAAAATTTTGGTTGAACACCAGGGTAAAAGGTCGACTGGAAGTACTCAGAATGGGTGGGATGATGGAATCAAACGTTCCTGTTTCAGGAATAGGATGTAGATATGTGAATTCGATACATCTGTCTCAGTTTTATGTCAGTTGGCGTTGACTTGTTTTGATTATGAACAATAACAACAAGGAAGGACTGACAAAAACCCTACTGTCTCTGAGAGATTTTAATTTATGTCGGTGGTTAGTGTAAGATTACTGTCTTCTGATATAGGACACGGTTAAGAACAGGCTTTGTATCGTGCATATCCGGAATAAATACTTGAAAAATTTAAGCAGCAGATTTTTCTAAGCCCCTCTACATCTCAATTCACAGCATCACGTACTAGATCACAATCTCCGGAAATGTCTCCCTGTGTGGCTAGTCTCTGAACCAATTTTCGAGCCCCGCCCTTCCCCATACGAAATGAGAATGCTAACAACAACAAACTTTGATCCCTATTTTCTTAACAAAAGATTCCAGAAGCAAGCACCGAGGGCCAAGGTCGAGAGTTTGACGCTTCTGCTTCATATGCAGAAGGTCCCATTTCAGGTTGGAAAGGCAGCTGTCCTGACAAAGGTCTTTTGTGGGGTTTCCTCATACACCTCTAGCAAGTGCCAGGATAGCACCCCCAAATTAAACCAGGACTGCTTTCTTCCACGTCATCCCAGTGGACGATTAGTTTGGAATGCTCACAGCGACACTAAACACAAAATAGAATTCAGCAGCGTCAGATGCGGTCGTTTCGGTATAAACTCCGTGGCCTTAGTCCGCACGCGAACTATACCGACAGAGCGGCCGCCGCCGGTCGGCGAAGTTAGTGCCAACTTTTGCGGATAGAGGGGTGTCACGTGGTCAGCGCAACGGGTCC
>Ga0123354_10009605_pt1 | contig 14840 bp, 8 predicted proteins | sample TergutLab28metaG_2_FD_97872 | JGI IMG/M metagenome (GOLD analysis project Ga0123354, IMG submission 97872) | Labiotermes labralis P4 segment gut microbial communities from Petit-Saut dam, French Guiana - Lab288 P4 | ecosystem: Host-associated > Arthropoda: Insects > Digestive system > Gut ...
GGGCCAACCCAATCCAGTCCACATTCCCACATCCCACCTCCTGGAGATCCATCCTAATATTATCCACCCATCTACGCCTAGGTCTCCCCAATGGTCTCCTTCCCTCCGGTTTCCCCACCAAGATTATAGTGACATTAATTTTAAAAACCAATAAAAAACGTATTTATTTCCGTAATTTTTAACAAGTAACTTAATAACGTGTACATAGATATATTATTATGGCTTGCACCTAAATTAGTCCCACATTTCTCTGTCTCCTTCAAACGAAATACTGTGTTGGCATGCGAGATTTTTCTTTTCAAAAAATTCCTTGAAACAAGTTTCGACTGACTCTCCGTCGTTCTGCCTCACCTTTGTTGTTCAATTATATGTGAATATAAAACAAAATGAAGGGGCATGAAATATTAAGTTCAATCTTTATCGTTGCACCGTGCATTCTGTAGTTTATTTAATTAATACACCAACAAAAGCACATATATTCATTTAATGATCTAAAATTCACATTAAAATACTTAAAACGCTCCTACATATTTCGATCATGCGATCATCCTCACAGAGATTCACGCTACACGTCGCACAATGCACATCCATAGCCAGGCTCATTCTGAAGAGCAAACGACTCACACAATACACATGACATGCTGCCACAGCACTAACGCAACGTAAAGATGTAAATCACTGAGTGTTTTTAAACTATAACTTTAGCAAGAAACAATGTATGCTCCCTGAGGATGATCGTATGATCGAAACATGTAGGAGCGTTTTAAGTGTTTTAATGTGAATTTTAGATCATTAAATGAATATATGTGCATGTGTTGGCTTATTAAATTAAGGACAAATTTGAATCTAAAGAAAAGCAACAAAATTGACTTTACTTAGACTTCTTATTACTGGGCTTCTGGACTTTCCATTGGCTAGTATTTAGAACAGAACATGATGTTTCGGAAACCAGATTTATTTCCTTCTTCGGGCGAAAAATAACTAAGTCATCTATTCAGCCGCGTAAGTTGCAACGACCATTTGTTACGCGGTGCGCGCTTAGAATAGCTACTTCTTTTTCAGTGCGCCATTATAAAAGCTATTTGTTACGGACTGTGCGCTTAGAATAGCCATTTCGAACTTAGGACTTAGCTGTCAACTTCGTGCTGCATTTATTACTCGTTCCTACAGTACTGATCAGCCCACATGTTAAACTCTCAAGCAGTGAAGCACAGCAGATTACTGAAAATTATAGGACTATAAATCACACGAACAAAGACGTCGGTGTATGTGGATACATACAGGTAGATAGTACAGGGCAGGTATGACGACATTTCTTAAAATGAATGCCTTATATGTTACAGATGTGCAATAAAAGCCTATAAGGTTCCCATATGATCGCTGAAATCGGGTGCAGGAATTTGATGGGATTTTAGGTAGTATTTGAGGCAATAATTAGTACTTTTCCTAATTGTAATAAAAATTAATAAATTATTACGAATAACACATCTTGTTTCAACAATCTTATAAACATAAAAACACTAAGAATTCAGTCAGTGGAGCCCACTGCCCGTCTGGAATGGCAATAATTGTCGTTTTCAAAGAAAATTTTAGTGGCGCATCAAATGCCTGCACCAAACAAATTCGTTTTGAATGTCATTTGGACATCCTTCCCATAGTTTCACCATTCTGATATACGTTATAAGCTTCGTGGATATTTTAATTGTGTTATTTAACAATGTTATAAATAGCGCATATTACCTATATAGTGTCACTGGTAAATAAATGACTGAGTATGCAGCATTGGTGGAATGATTCTGACAAGGGAAACGGAAGTACTCGAAGACACACGTCCCATCGCTACTCTGTTCACCGTAAATCCCAGATGGATTGGTCTGTGATAGAACCCGGGATTTACGCTTTGAGAAATTGGCGCCTAACAGTCTGAGCTATGGTAAGGCCCGTATAACCGTAAAGAAGACAAACTATGATACAAAGACATAAATCTCATTGTGAAATCACATCGGATCTCGTTAAATATTTTACCTTATTGAACGGTACGACACTAATTTTGCCTTAAGATCAGACTCATGTTCTGCAGTCACTTTAAGTACCTTCCATAGATATGTGCATAATTTCACACAGAATTTGGTGCTGAGCCGTTAAATAAGATGTCACGCAATAGCTTGGGTTTACGTGACAATATATGGGATTGGATGGGTCGCAAGATATTGAATTACCCTTCAGCATGCCGCTACACAGAAACAGTTGAGAAACCCTGGTGTAATAAGGAAAGACGACATCACAGACACAAAGTTTGAAATTGCGCTGAAATTAGACGCGAGAAGGTATACGTTTCCCAATCGAATTCTCAGTCGCCGGCGGACCAGAACCCTTTGTTTGCTTGCTCCTGGATTAGCAGAGAGATTGTCTATAGAGTCGGAGTTAATCAAGTTGTATGATGACCTTATAGATGCATGTCACAAGACCTTTGATGACTTTATTTGGAAACGAACGAGGGCAGAGCTTTCAAATAGAGGGATCGGCGAAGACATATTTATTTTCACGTAGCAATGGGGAATCATTCAGTTCGCACTATGATGATAACGTTTTTGAAGGATTTAATATCCTTCCTGTTAAGCCACGCAGACTATCAATATAAATGAACACGACAATCACAGCGTAACATCAATAAGTAAACCTGAGTTTTTTATGTGTCCTCAGCACTTTTCGATAAAGCCTTGTCATTGTCGGAAAGTACCATCTCTATACCACACAACATATTCACCAGTAAATTAAGAGTTCATCCTAACCAATTAAGTGTTTAAATTCTTAACCCCCATTTTATTTTAATATGTTCAATCTTCCCTGCATTGATCAGGTCCAAAACATATAAATTACCAACAAATGCACTTCAATATTATGATGTATTTTATTCACAGAATTCTCACCGACATATTTTGGGCATCTTCAGGGTGTAGAAGGCTGAAATAGCGGCCGAAACAAGTCGGTGAGAACTCTGTGAATAAAATACATCATAATATTGAAGTGCATTTGTTGGTTATTTTCATATATTTCGGATCTTTTAACCTGCTCTTTAAATTCCACTGTTCATTAAATCAATACAAAACCTATAGGGCTCACTTATCAGTCGAATAAAATGAATGTAACTTATTGTATTCGCTATTAAAAATAACGTTGAAATAAACCAACTTTTTAATGCGTGTAAAATTATCCATACCACCACATTAAAATGGCTCAAAAACCACTTTACCCTATTGTACTTTACATTTTACTAACTTTTTTCCTCACTACTGAGCTACTCTCTCCGTCCCTGTCTGTTTATTAGTCAAAGTCTGTCAGTTTATATGTCCGGGGAAAGTTCTTGCTGCATTTAGTCACTTAATTCAGAAATTATTGTGCCATGTAACTGTAATATTGAACACTATTAAAACGTACTTATTATAACACATTTATGGGCACTTCGGACTTCTCAAAAGCCTGTACAAATTCTACCACAAGTTATTTCTATAGTAAAACCAACAAGATGCATGAATGTATCAAATTTATTTTATTTTGGAATGACACTCTACATGTTTCGGACGGCCTTTCCGTCCATCATCCGGAGTTCAAGACTGTACATACAGCAATAGGCATTTGTCAACCAGATACTGCTGTCTGCTTGCTACCAATCAGAGAGCAGGAAGACGGATGTATACGTGGTCGGACAATTAAGTTCGCGAACTCGCCACCGTGTGCTTGCCGTGGCAGCACTAGACAAAAGCCTTAGTATGGTTTGATGACGTTGACATATCAGAGTTTCACAGCTGTGTTGTTATTGGTCTATGGCAGTCTCTTTCTGAGTGGCATCTATTAGAGTCTGCGTGTGTTTTGGTGTGCCGCCGAGAGAATGTCGGAGCTTGAATTGGAGCAGCGAACGAAAATTAAATTTCTTGTTAAAATTGGAAAGAGTGGAAACGAAATCAGAGAGATGTTAGTGCAAATTTACGGGGATAATGCTATGAAGAAAACAGCAGTTAACAAGTAGGTGAAACGTTTTTCTGAGGGAAGAGAAAGTGTCACTGACGAGAGATCAGGACGGCCAGCAACAAGCAGAACTGAAGAAAACATTGAAAAAGTCGTCAAATTTTACGTGAAAATCGCCAGCTGACAGTCAGGAGCATAGCAGAGTAAGTGAACATCGACAGAGGAACAGTTTGGAAAATCTTAACTGAAGATCTTGACATGAGGAAGGTGTGTGCAAAAATGGTCCCAAAGGTGTTCACCGAAGAACAAAAGCAAAGAAGAGTCACATTTGCCAAGACATTTTGGAGAGGCAAGATGACATTTTGGACCGTATCATCACAGGTGATGAAACATGGGTCTACCAATACGACCCTGAAAAGAAGCGGCAAATTGTACAATGGAAGACTACCAATTTCCACGAACAAAAAAATTCCACCGGTCCAAATCAAGAGTCAAAACAATGTTGCTGGCTTTTGTTTTATATTAAAGGGATTGTTCATTATGAATTTGTACCAACTGGACAAACAGTCAACCAAGTTTACTACTTAGAAATACTGGAAAGGCTGCGTGAAAAAGCTAGACGGAAACGACCCGAACTTTTTGCCAACAACTAATGGATCTTGCATCACGACAATGCACCTGCTCACACGGCACTGCCTGCGAGGGAGTTTTTAGCTATTAAACAAATAACTGTGTCGGAACACCCTGCCTATTCACCGGATTTAGCCCCCATTGACTTTTTCCTGCTCACGAAGTTAAAGGAAATATTGGAAGGAATGCATTTTGATGACATTGATGACATCAGGAATAATACAACGGCAGCTCTGAAGGCTATTCCACAAAACCAATTCCAAAATTGTTTTGAAGGGTGAACTAGGCGCTGGCATCGGTGTATAGCTTCCCAAGGGGAGTACTTTGAAGGCGACCACAGTGGTATTCAGCAGTGAGGTATGTAGTACTTTTACCGCGATGAGTTCGCGAACTTTATTGTCCAACCACGTAGTATAGTGTGTTTTACATGCTGAAACTCAGTATGTAAAACACACTATACCATACCTGTGTTTACAACTGTCTTCTTGAAGATGAACCGTCGGATTTGAAACATGTAGAAGACATCAAAAATTAAACATTAAAATATTATTTTAAAAAAGTGTATTTTGTTGGTTTATATTGTATATCATACTGCACGGTGCAAAGAAAATAAAATACGATGTTATGTTCATTATTCTATCTTGTGACATAAATGGTACAACTTGATGGCGTCTAGGATTAATTCAGACATGTTAAGAAGATAAAGAAACGGGGGTTTTGAGATATATGTAACGATTTAGCTTATGTATTTGTTAATACGTGGTTTCAGATCGTAGAAAGGAGTTCATGGAACATCTTATTGCAGACTCTGAACTGGTACTGAGTGTTAGGTTCAATGTGAAGTTTATCTGCCGAAATACTGCGTTCATCTGAATGCGTCTAGATGCGTCAGATGGATTAACGTTAGTATCAAAACATAGAATTACACGCAAAAGGAAGCGACTTTTTAAAAATTAAATGGACTGTTAGACTAGCTTGCACGTACGGGAAGAACACGAATGGAAGAGACGACTCCCAAGACCTAGCGTATAGGTAAGGCAGTATTAAAATGGATCATAAAGGAATAAGAGAGGAAGGCGAGACTTAATTTATTTGGCTCGGAACAGGCACAACTGATTGGTTCTTGCGAGCACAATAATGAACTTCCAGGTTCAAATAACTAAGAGGAAATTTATTAAATACTTGAGGAAATATTAAATTCTCAAGAAGAACGCTGGTCCGTAGAGTTAGTTAGTTTGTTTGTTTTTTAGTCAGTAAGTTAGTTAGTCAGTCAGTCAGTCAGTTATTAATGGGTTAGTCAGTCAGTAAGTCAACGATCTAGTTCATTATTTAAGTAGTTCGTTCATTCGTTAGTTAGTAAAACTTGTTGCGGCACAGTAACTGGCTCCATTATGGAATCAGTAGATTTTGTAATATTTTAGATTTACTGGATCAGATGATAAGCGGTTAACCCATAGTGTTAATATCTCAGGACGGATTAGGGGAAGTTAGATCAACATTATGGCATAAAGACGTTTACAAACGCACATACTTTACTGTAGATAGAAAATCATTGAATGACACGATGACGACATACGTAACAGAAAAGATAAACCGATATGTGCAATGCACTCAAGTAGCTTTGCTATGTTGGTAGCTATTCGCCTGAATGAGTAAATACCAGGCAACTTGGATTCCTAGCACTACCAGTATTCAACTAGCGCAAATCATTCACTCGGACGCTGAGCTAACCTATTCAGTCTTTACCTTGTTAGACCAAACCAGTTCGCAATTAGTGTGATTAAATGCGATCGAATGTTAATCAAACAAGGAACCAATGTAATATTCATTACTTAATCATAGGCCAGTACCTATACGACCGAGGCTGTAAACACACAAAACATAACGCCATGTTTGTATCCTGTCAGTGCTGTGACCTTGTTCAAGGCGATCTCACGTACAATACAGTCACGTTATTTCCACGTAGTCTTCCACTGCGTCGACTCTGCAATTTATTTCCCATTAGTGGATTTTTAAGAGAACATGAAATAAAATTTTATCCCCAACACACCTTCTGATACTACATGAATAAGCACTTGATACAAAAGCTATGGTCCTTCTGTTGTAATCGCCACTCAAAAAAGAATTCCAAAGACTCCAATTTTGACAATTGATGCCAAACGTTACGAAAATTTTGCTAATGTTGAGTCCTCGTTTGTATAACGCATTTTATTTATTGGTTAATGGCTGTCCCGTTACGTATCTTGTTATATCATGTCGTTAACATTTGTTAGAGTCTCGGTTTATTTAACGATACACTCAGTAGACCAGGTTATATGGGAGACGAGTAGTACGAGTGGGTGCTGTTAATTCCTTAGCCCGACCAGGAAGGAAACAAGCTATAGCGACCAAACTCGGGATTTATTCAATATACTCCTCATGAAGCTCAATACATTTCTTAGCCCGTTGCTCTAACTTTTGTAAGCCACTCAAAAAAAAATTCAGAAGGTTGTCCTTCCAACCAGGTCTCCGCGTCGGAAGAAAAGTGGCGACCTCCCAATTGTGTTTTCAGTCCAGAGAACAGGTGGTAGTCCGACGGGGCCAGATCCGGAGAATATGATGGGTGATCAAGACATTGGAAGCTCAGGTAGGCCAGTTTCTTCTGGGTTGTAAGCGCCCCGTGAGCCGGGGTATTGTCGCGCACGAACAAGACCCTTTTGGTGAACTTCCCGCGGCGTTTTTCCCTCAAAATGTCCTTAAATTGCACCAGCAGAGATGAGTAATACTCCGCGTTGATAGTTTGGCCCTTTGGAAGATAATCAGTGAGTAGGATGCCGTCTTTATTCCAAAAAAATTGGGGCGAGAACTTTTCCAACGGATTTTGGCATTCGGAATTTGTTGGGGCTGGATGACCCACTATGCCTCCACTTCATTGTTTGTTGCTTTGTCTCCGGGTCATAGTTATATAACCAGGTTTCGTCCATGGTCACCAATCGCGACAGCAAATCACGTGGATCGCACCGAAAAAATTCCAACAGTAGCTCAGACGACTGGCACCGTTGAAGTTTTGGATCCACTTTCAGGCAATTTGGGACCCACTTCGCGGAGAGTTTCCGCTTGTCTAAATCTTCATGAATGATGAACCCAACCCGCTCACGTGAGATGCCCAGTTGCTCAGCTATTGATTTAGCCGAAATCCGGCGGTCTTCCAAGATTAGCTCGTGAATTTGATGAATAATATCCGGGGTGGTCACTGTTTTGTGTCGTCCAGGACAAGGCGCATCACAGGTGGAAAAATGACCACGTTTAAACTGGGCCACTCTGTTTTTGACGGTGACATACAATGGTGCATGTTCCCCTAATGTTTCTGTCAGAATGGCGTGAATTTCCTTCGGCGCGTTGCCTTGCAGGAAAAAAAGAAACTTGATGACAGCTCGCTTCTCCACGTTGTTGAAATCGTGCGCGTCGACTGACATGCCTCCTTTCAGCCTCTGTAACAAGAAAAGACTTGCAATTCGGCACATGAACAGACCCCTCATTCCAACAACACTATCTATTCCGTCCTACGACATCGGGAAGTAGGTCGCGCTAAGGACTTATCAGCACCCCCTCATAAGATGGATAGTGAATAAAAGATTTGACAAGATGTAAAAGGAAGGCACTGTCGCCTAACGTACGGTATTATTACGACAAAAATTTGTACCGAGTCGGAAGATAGTTGCGAAAACTCTCATACTACCCGGTGTTCCGGCAGGTATTACAACGAATACAAGTAAGAAGCGTCACACCACGCCTTGAACAACTTTACTGAGTCATTTGCTGCAAATCGTGCAATCGTGATTACAATGTTCGCCTTAGACCTATGTTAGCTAACTGCTGACAGTGTGTACATTATATAAAACTTTCTTCTTACAATTTTCACCCCTTAAGAGGTGAAATAGAACTAAACAACCCAAAAATTTATTTCCTACGGAAAACACAAAACATTCTCAGTTACAAATTTATTTCGGCTAATGGAATTTCAGAAGAATAATCGCCCTTTATTCCGAGGAACGACTGGATTTTCTCGTATATTAACTTTTTAAAGCCTACCAGTTTCTACGCGATCACCCTTTGTAACGCTGTTGTCCCGACGCGCTCAGTCTGGTAGGTGATCCTCTTTCGGGAAACGGGTGTGGTTCACCGAATCACATATATTTTTAATTATTTCTTTTTTTTTTGTTTTATTTACTCAATTTATTGTTGATAAAATGAAAAAAGTCGTGCTGTATCAAGTTAAACAACTAAATCATATTTTATTAAAATAACACACTCACTGTACACCCTCACTCCCATCTCTCGTACGCGACTGACTTCCTTACTGGACTGCTAGAGTCCGTTATCAACTCCTAACTGTTTCGGCATTTAAATCTCTCCCCTCCTACCTATCACCAACGGTTCTGAATATACGTTGATAGATTAACCTATAAAGCATGGCCATGAACCGTCCGTAACTGACGCCAGCAATCCTAATAAAAAATACATATAAAAAATTTTCGGCTACACGTTACTTTACGTACAGCCAGTTTTAACAATTAAAAACTCTGCATGTTGATTACATTGCATTTATGTGTTTTGTGTGGTTTTCAGAACAAACAGTAACTTTTCTCTTATACGTCTTTAACAGGTGGTTTTTATAATCTAAGCGGAAAGTGTTTGCTGCGCGGTACGAACTGAGTCCTTATATTAAACAGATGCATTTCGTAATTAAAGTGTTAATAACACGTTTTTTTTTTAGTTTACAGCAGGCGGCATGTAAGAACTACACTTTCCATTAAAGGGTTAAAACACAAAAAAGCAGTAAGCAAGTTTTAATAAGAGGCTACAAACAGTTCAAAACAATTTCTCTGTGTACCGCGTCTAAAACGATCTTTCAAAAAATCACTAGAAAAAAGTAAACACCTTACTGCCCTCCTTTGAGCACCATGCGACGAAGGTGTAAGGGAAAACGAAGGGAAAACATCCATACAGTAACTTCGGTACTAGAAGAGAAGTAAAGTGTCAGACTATTGCACCACCCACTTCACTTCCAAAAAATAATACCAGATGTTACTTATGAAACTGGATGTGTTCCAAGACCAGTGGTGTTTTTGTACAGAAGAGAAAGTTCAATGCCCCTGCCAGAAGTAGATCCCTGATCGTCCAAATCTAGCCCCTCAAAGATTTTTAAAAATGAATGTTGATATGCAAACACAATACAATCTCGAACTTCTTCTAACTTCCTGTGCGTTGAGCCCATATATGTGCCTCAGCATTTCATTTTCAAATACGCTCAGCCAGTGCTCTTCCATTACGGTAAAGTAAAATTATAGTTGTACATATGTTTTAATAGTAAAGTGAAAATTCCCTCAAACGGCGTAATAAATACGAAAGGCGTTACTCCAAACAAAATCAAATGTCACATTATGAATTACAACAGACGCGACAAAACAAAGTTTTTCCCGAATTCTGCACGTCACGTCCTTCCAGTCTGCAAAGCGAAACCAACCACCACCTAACAAAACATTTTGGCGTACCACTCATAAATATATCTATGGGTCAGGCAGTGTAATGACCAGGGTTCGACCTGATTTACAGAAGACTCTGGATTCTATGGCAGGCAGGCTCGTAGTTTCTTTCTTTTCCCATTGCGTGTAGATCGTCTCTCAAGCCCAAGCAGCCTCTAAATCAGGTGGTAGACTCCAGATGAAATGTGATGATACACGGGAGGGGAAGAGAAGGGGAATCTGACGAATGGAGTGGGTAGCCAGTACCCTTCACACTACCTCGGAACATGATGTATCCAGCATTACTACCGCTGATGCGCACACCTAGGCTGCCAGTAGTCGACAGAACTGACGCTTCCGCCAATTTAAATAGACTCGTCCGTTTCGCCGAAAGACGAAATCTGGTTTCTACTGCTGTGCCATCACATTTCAAACGCAGTCTACAACGGTCTCTTTCCTCGACTGATAACAGGTTAGGACGTGTGATCATTCACCCACATCTAATGTCTACATCAGCAGCATGTGGAGCTATACCTCCAGCATTATACTTGTTCGTTATGTGCTGCTTAGTTTTTATTATTTAACGACATATCGGCGCTTAATTACAATAGCACCTAGTCTTAAGACTGAGAAGTTATTTTGCTCCGAGTTAAGTTGCTAAATGAATATTAACTCCAGCTGTCGCCCAGCAGTTCTGCCTGTTTAGTTGTGTTTGCTTACGTATTGTCTCTTTCTTTATTGGCAGTGATTACTGCACTAACACTGTGCCCTGTTTTTATCATACACTAATAGTGTTTATGGCGCACTTCGCTGTGCTCTGCTTCTAATGATCACTACACCAGCTTAAAAGTTGTGCTGCTTAGTTAACCATAATAATTTCCCTGCATTAATTTTATTTCACGGTTCGACAAGCCGCTATTCGGTCAAGGCCTTTTTATTATCAAAACCTCACTATCACACTCAGTTAAGACACACGACACTCATTAGGACTCCTCTCGACAAGCTCTCAGCCCGACTCAGATACCTCTACATGACAACACACAACACCCACAAGAAACAGACACCCATGCCCCAAAGGGATTCGAACCTACAATACCAGCAAGGACACTTTAGAAATGATGGAATGGGTAATATTGCAATAGAACTTCTTTACATACATTTTCGCGTTATGCTCTTGAAGTGGGAACTAATAGTTACATAACAACGTTGAAGCAATGTAGCGTATATTTACCATCAAATTCTTGTAAGAGAGAATTATCATTTTTGGTGAAACTGGAATAATTTGGGAGAAAAAGGTGGAGGCATTTTTAAGGCTAGGAAAAGTTATGTAGTCAAACACAACTTAATCACTTAGGTGTATTTAATGACTATGTGATGGAAACAACTACATGTTTCGGCCTGTATTGGCCATCATCAGTTTGTCTAGGGAACTTAAGGGCTAGCTATATGCACGCGCGCGCGCGTGGTGTAGAGATCTCTACATACGCATAGCTTGACAAACTGAATCAAAACAGGGGTCAGATAAAACACTATGAAACATAACAGATACAGATAGTAATACAAAATACATGAATATAAACTAGACAATAACTCTATTTGTGGTGGGGGGGGTTGTTCTCGGCAGGTGTGGCCAATACAGGCCGAAACATGTAGTTGTTTCCATCACACTCATTAAATATATCTCAGTGATTAAATTGTGTTTGACTACATACCTTTTCCTAGTTTCACACACACAACGGGGATGACACACTTCCTAGAGTTTTAAGGCGCTCTCGCAACACTCAGATCTCCAAAACTTCAGTTCGGCTAGCCCCAACTTGAAATTCAGAAACTCAGGAATGCAGGTCAAAATGTCGCCGCTTGAGTTAACTTGACGCGATATGTCCTAGACTAGTTTGTCTTTAACAGAGATCGTATAGGCAGAACAGGGAAACGCGATCACTAGGGGTTAGTTTACGCATTCAAGGTGAATACAATGCAGTGTATTATTGTTCCGCACGCCACAGTTCGAGCCTGACTGTCACGTTTAATGATAACTCATCGGTGCCGCTCGCGTAACCTAAATTTGATTCATGTTGAATTCCATTACAGAGAAAGTCTAATAGTCAGGCATCCTCAATTCAACAGCAATTTACATAAGACTAACAGAGCTTAGTAAAATAGTAGATTAAATTTGTCAAAATAACACAAAATTTGATGTAAATATTAGAAAGTTAGTCGTGTTTCGATACACAAACAAACGAGGTAATGCGAAAAAAACATAAATCTAAAACAACACTTCTAGTCTCATTAAATGTAGGCTATTTATAACAGTGAAGTAGAATAAGTTTTAAACGCAACCACCGAACGCATTTACGCATTTGTCCCCATTGGCACGAGGTTAAAAATTCCGTCGCGTTAGAAATCCGACTCTTGCTTTCGTGAGCGTTCAAGGACATAAATTTCTACTTATTCATTGCTATAGACAAGGCCAACACCCAAGGGTAATTCATAACAAACTAACTAACTAACTAACTACCCAACTAACCTCACGTCTCCGCATTAGATGTCACCCGAAGGAAGATGAGGTGAGAAGTACTTCACAGATTTCGTGATTTGGCTCTTTTGATTCTGGAATTCTGAGGTTGGGACAGATTGATCGTCCTGGAATGTCGGTAAGAAATTATTACTACTCGCTGCGTAATAACCCAGGTGAGCGCAGTTCTCTCTACATCACAAATTGCCTGATACCTACAAAGTCATAAACACTATTAACTTCACAAATTTGTGGTTCTCACAGCTATGTAATTGAAGGTTCCAATCTTCTGGGATGTTATGCTGTGTCACTGAGCGAGTTTCGAATGATAATCGTGCATCCAACTTCAGGGTCCTTGAAGAATGAAGCATGAACATCCTTCAAAACGCTAGTAACTACTCGCTTCACATCACATCTCAGAATACCGCCATCTTCAAGACTCTTCATTCTTCATCACTTTCATTGAACAGAAGGAGAAATTCAATTCGATCTAAAAAATAGTTGAACACTGCTGACCATTACTTAACCCCATGGAGCAGAGTCCTGCCTGAGAAACTAAAAGGTCCGCATCTAGTCAAGAAATTCCCAGCATTTTATGGAACCCAAAGTTCATTACCCCAATCACGAGCCCCCGCCACCTCTACCTATCCTGATCCAGGGCAATCCAGTCTAGGCAAAACCATCCCACTTCTTGAGGATCCATTTTAATATTATCCGACAGTGGAATTAAAGCACGTCTTCGATCAGTTTTCTCCGTACCATAAAAATTCTGTTAGGAGATTTCAGTGCCAAACTGATGAAAGACAATATTTTCAAGAGTAGTTCTGAAGCCCGAACAAATGATAATCCGACGGGGTGATGTCAGGATGGACTGTCTTAAAATTCACAGTGGAATGACTGCAACAAACTTGCGTCCGACGTGCGCTCTTTGGGGCGGGGGGGGGGGAGATTTGTTTCAGTCGCGGAATGGCACACACTTGTCTCATCATCTGTCCCTATGGATTTCAGTAACTCATTCTTTCTTCTATACAGCGTCGAAGTTGTGGAACAGCCATATTGAAACGTTGATTATTGTGCTTATCCGTCAGATACCTTGGTACCATGTGTGCACGAAACTTACGATATCCTAGTCCTTCACCCGTGCACAGTTCCGATGAACAACTGCAATGCAACCGGTAATTCTCGTATTCCAACACGTCGGTTTAACAAATTACGTTCTTTCATTGGCTCCCCATTCACATCCGTCCTGCACGAGCTGGGCCGACCGACGCGATTACCACCACGCATGTCCTTCCGATCATTTCCACATTGTGCTTACCATTTTCTGATACGACACACTTCCATCACCTCAGCACCATGCACCTCTCACCTGTCGGTGAATTTTAATGGGGCAAACAGGCTTTGCTTGTACAAACCGAATCACACTACGAACTACCAACGTCGTTACCAATGCACATCAAGTTCTTATAATAAAACCAACTAGATGCACTAATTTCTCAAATTTATTTTTGGGATAACACTGTACATGTTTCGGACAGTTCCTGTGTCCATCATCAGGAGTTTTTTCACTATACACACAGCAAACCTGTATGACATATACCATTGCTGTGTGTACAGTGAAAAAAAAACTCCTGATGATGGACAGAGGAACTGTCTGAAACATGTAGAGTGGTATTCCAAAAATAAATTTGAGAAATTATTGCATCTAGTTGGTTTTATTATAAGAATTTATCACGATGCACCGTCACCTGAACGTCGAATCACATCAAGTTGTTCCCCGAATAGCAACTCAGTGATTCTTGCGCCATGTCGCTCGCTACCACCGCTAAAACTAACACTTCCTACAGAAAATGTACAGCTTCCTTAACAAAGACGCTAAGGCCAGGGCACCTTACTAAATGTAATGCATCCTACATGCATCCCATGTTGTTATAACTGAAAAACAACTTGCAATGACAGAGTTAAATAATGTCTAACCAAAACTGTACTATGCGCTATATCACGTTATACAAGCACAGTACAGTACAGTACAGTACAGTACAGTACAGTACAGTACAGTACAGTACAGTACAGTACAGCACAGTACAGTACAGTACAGTACAGTACAGTACAGTACAGTACAGTACAGCACAGCACAGCACAGCACAGCACAGCACAGTACAGTACAGTACAGTACAGTACAGTACAGTACAGTACAGTACAGTACAGTACAGTACAGTACAGCA
>Ga0123354_10009606_pt1 | contig 14838 bp, 4 predicted proteins | sample TergutLab28metaG_2_FD_97872 | JGI IMG/M metagenome (GOLD analysis project Ga0123354, IMG submission 97872) | Labiotermes labralis P4 segment gut microbial communities from Petit-Saut dam, French Guiana - Lab288 P4 | ecosystem: Host-associated > Arthropoda: Insects > Digestive system > Gut ...
AGTTAGTTAACGATTAGTGACGAGGTCAGTAGGATACAGTCTCTTAAGTCTGCGAGTTCCGAATTGCTCTTGAAATAATGTATTTGCTAGGTTGTTGGGGTGAGTGTCGAGTCGTTTTCGGTAGTTTGCACTGAAACGTCTATTCTTAGAATGAGAAATGTTTCAGATAAAAGTTGTAGAGAGAATAAAAACACACATTTTATGCTCAATAACGTATTTTCGAAAATCGTGCCGTTTGTGAGATAATGTGGAAAAGTGTGGTAGCGCCGGACAGACCACAGATGAAAATATGACGCAACAGCATTGCATGCTGGATACCTAAGGCTACAAAAACACCCTCATAACGTGTAACACTGCTTTGACACTGCAACAATGTTAGGCGAAAGCGCCTCAATGTTGCGTGATACGTGCATTGTCTAGCTTGTTACCTCATAATAAATTAAAGAATTTTCTTGTAAGTCTGTAATAAATATGAACTGTTATCAATGTCATGGCTGTGAACTAAATTCAGAGCAAACTCACAGTCGAAACCGTTGAAGGGGACTTCCTCAGTCCACATTACGTATATAGAATCACTCGAAAGCTAAAAAGTAGGAAAGAGAATACGTATTGCTCCTTCCATAACTCTTATATTAAATATTTTAAGTGAAGACTAATAAACTATAGAACTGTAAATCAAGAAGCAAGATTTCGAGTCTCAAAAGATACTGTTTGCTTCGGTGCTCGAATACTGGGAGAGAGAGAGAGGTTTCTCCCTTCACAGCCTCGTAATTTTCCAGTAGGAAGAACGCGATAATTTCCACGAAAAAATGTCCTGAACATAAAGTTATCCACTCAAATTCCAGTGCAGTAGATAAGAATATATGGAGTTTCCCTTTTGTTTCCGTATGTACAGTAATGGCTGTCGTCTTCGTTATAGGTGTAATTTACCTTGTACCTTCATTGTTAACGAGATTAAGAAACACTACTTGGAGATATAATCTCGCTGCAAAGTAAGAAAAGAGGGATACGAAATTCAGATACGGGAATTATTTCAAGAAGGGAATTCTGGGAAGAAAGCTCTCGCACGTTGGCAACTGGTTACAAAACCAAACAGAAGATTCCGCTATTTTTCTTTCTCTTGCCAGCCGTAGCAGCGTCACAACCAGTGCACTGTGTGATGTGCCGACTGTTATTGCTGATATAACCCTGTCTGGAATAATGAGAAGAGCAGAAGGCTACTTGTCATCTTGCTTGATAAATTATCTTAAATGTGGTCTGTCCGAATCATCTAGTCTCTTATTGCCCTTTAAGAAGCTTACTTGCTCTTCTCTAAAGTTCCCTACTATCAAAGTAAGATTTTAGATTAATCTTTATTTACCTCATGGAAATTCATGTGAAAAAAGTACCTTCCTTCATCCAAAGAAAGTATGTAAATTACTAACGCTGGCTTAGAGTCTGAGTCTCGTAGATAGAGAGATCCAAGTAATAAATCACGGCTTTATTTTAGAATTTAAGTTAAGAGGCATGTGTTAGGAATTAATGTACATATAAGTGTAAAAACAGTGCAACACATATATTAATAACTGCCCAACGAGATGTAACACAACGCAGTCTATTTATTATTCTGCAAGTTCACTCTACATGTTTCGGGTGTCAACCACACCCATCATCAGGAGTACACAAAACTGTAATTACAGCCTCCCGTACTGGTCATATTTTTTGTGAAGCTACCTCCTTCCAATGTGGCCATGCTAGCTTGGGCAAGTTCACTCTACATGTTTCGAGTCAAGCCCATCCATTATCAGGAGTACACAAAACTGTAATTACAACCTCCGGCACTGGCCATATTTTTTTTGCGCAGCTACCTCCCTTCAACGTGGCCAAGCTAGCTTGGCCACGTGGAGTCCAGGTTGGAGGGAGGTAGCTGCACATTACCGGAGGCTGTAGTTACAGTTTTGTGTACTCCTGATGATGGGTGTGGTTGAAACCCGAAATATGTAGAGTGAACTTGCAGAATAATAAATAGACTGCTTTGTGTTGCATCTCGTTGGACAATTATTAATATAGATCAGCGATGCACGGAACCATAAACATAAAATTGTGACTTATCTATGAATAAAAGGCTAGGATGCAACACACTCCCTTGAAAAAGGACGGCTGTATTTAACACCGATCTTCTCCAGGATGAAAGATCCCTCAGAACTGCGGAATGGTCCGTTCTAACGTTCTAGTACGTTGAACTGTATTTAACTCCAGTCTTTCAACTGCAGTGATTACGTAAGGTCAACTGAGATGAGTTCATGTGTGTTGAAGAGGTATGAATCTATAAAGCAGCTGCCGCGGCCCACTTCTTGGTGCTAACCACCACAATCCTTCGAGGTGGAGCACAGAATTACCACGCTTACCATGGGATAACCTGTAACATTGCCTAAATTCGAGCAAGTTTCGCCACTACAGCCAGTAACTCGGTGGGATATTCTGACTTGTTCGAACTCACCATTTTGGAACTCACTTTTGAGGGTGGAGTTACTTTCCCACACACACACACACACACACACACACTGAAGTAGAGTAAAAGTATAATAGCATGCATTTTGATGAGGACCAGCATGTGTAGCAGAGAGGCGAAATGTCAACTATATTGTGCTTTTGGTAGCAGCAACGTTCCCAGTTGCAGCGCATAGCAGCGAATTGTCATCTCACTGAAGGAGAAAACACGAATGCGAGGTCGACTTCACCTTCAACAATCGCAGAACCGTTACAGAGAAATTTTATTTTCACATCTAAAGTTATTTTTATAACAAAACAATTTCATTTATTTGTAATTTCGCGCTGTTTCTTACGAATTTTCAATTAAAGCAATTTAAAATCACCCTAGAAGATGCATATATAAATAATAAAATGTCAGAAAAAGATTAAATAGGACCCCAGTTTCGTCACAGTCCTGGTAAATGTATATTCATTGTGTTATTGGTGGAATATACGAGAATCAACCATAAAATTCCGTACATGCCTCTCTATGTGTTCGTGTTATTTGCTGATGATCCCACTTATATCTGAAAATGGTAACAACCTACTTCGTCGTAGATACGCCTGATGACATAGAATGACGGTTAATATATTTGTCTTTTAAATGTGTACCTAATTAGTTATGTAATTTTACTTAAAACTTTATTTTTTACATAATTTGAAAAAACAATCTGAAACAATGCCTATTTGATTTCTGAAAGTTACATTTGTGTTAATATACTGTGAGTAGTTGTTCTTGTAAAACATTCATTACACTATCATTGTTTAAAACCCTTTCCTCATAGAAATGATAGGTGCTTATGGAATAAAGAATAAAGTTAAATTCAATTTTTCTCTCGTCCTTACCCTTAGTTCTCTGTAGCTGTTACATACATAAATATACAAATAAGTGCAGTGTATTATTTTTTTTTATAAATCAGTACTTTTGAAATAAAACGCTTTTTCCGGACTGATATTGGAACTTAACACTATGCAATGAGATCAACGAACTTGATTCCACTCTTTGCCTGACGAAGGAAACAAAATCGGTTTCCGAAAACTTACGCTGCAAAATGCCCAGTAAGTGTCTCTGTTTAGTATTGCTCCTCCGTCACCAAGGTTACGACACTTTGGAAATGGTGTTTGGAATATAATGTCGCGCAGTTAGGATATCGGGCTGGCAGAAGTTGTTCACCAGTCCTGATGATAAAGGCAGAAGACTGATACGAAAAGTGCAACACTTCTGCACACTACATGATGCTGGATCACACAGGATAGCAATCTTCACATTCACTGTGAGAAATGCAAATCTTAATTCAGCCATGCTTTTTAAGTGACCATTGTTCATGACCTGAAAACCCTTCCGCGCGCATAAACACCTCTTCCTTCTGCGACTCTGTTTTCGTGCTTGGCTGACGCTCCAAGAAAATCTCAGTACAGTACCGATAATGACACCATGAAGATGATACTCTGTTCTGTGTGCCCTTGTAGAACAGTCGCATGAACATCGATGTGGCGCGTAGTGTCACTTACGCCATGACCCAGTCACTAACCAGGAAGGAAATCTTCATGGACGAGGTTCAAGCGGACGGTAAGATACATACGGGGTCAGTAGGACATCGCAAGAACTAGACATATCCGGAGTTTGCCTTGATTGAAGGAATACTTTGTCGCCTGAAATACCTACGCAAAGTGAAGGGGGTCTGTCTTTAAGGAAAAGCAGAAAATTCGACCTTCTTGACTTCATGAATTACACCTACGTGCACTGCAAGGAATTTTGTAAGCGTTTTGTCCGTCATTGAATAAGGATCTTCAAGACGTGACTACAAATATACATATATATAAATTACGTGTAAGAGAAGCTGAAGGTTACAATTATTTTTATACAGCGTGTTGCTTCGGTGTTGGATTAGATCCAAAGCCATTGTTATTAGTTTAACGCTAGTCTTTTTTTTTTTATTTTAGACGTTGATTTGCAGCAGTATAAAAAAGAACTTATGGTCACGTAGACAGGGTGTTACAGCAGGAAATACTATCCCGTGTTACTATCTATATTACGCCTATTATTTCGCCTTGCTACTAACAGACATTTACCAGGCGGACATTCTTCACAGATCGTCGAACCAGAGCGATACACCTTAAAAAAGTGGGTAGCTCTCCTGGATGTAATGAGCTAGCGTTTTCATAAATGCCTACGTCCTGCGTGTAAATTCGACAGTAATACTTATCCAATCTGTACAGACTTGAATTAAATACGAATGGTGAAATAAGGTGCCAGATCTGAAGGGATGACCGGCTGGTTCAGAAGGAAAAATGGAATCAGTTATGAGTTATTGTGGATCTGGGTTGAAAACGCATACGATGAGAAAGAAGTAAGGATGAAATTCGTGTAAGTTAATCATTATGTCATCGTACTTCTGCACAGATACAAATAATTATTCATAATGCCGTGTTGAAAATTACCGCACAAAATGTCACGAAAAGTATCTATAGTTCCTAACCTATTTCTCAGCTGCCAATATCACTACCACCACCACCACCACCGCTGCCGCCGCCGTCACCACCACCACAACTACTCGCCTAGCGCGAAAAAAAAAAGCCAATCAAAATTTGGGCTGAACACCTGGATCAGCGATGTATTACACACACACACACACACACACACACACATACCTAGCACAAAATGTAGAACTATTTTAATAAGCATTGAAATTTCAGAGGACACTTTTTACAGGGACTTGGGAAAATTATCTACAGTAATAAAACTGGTTAAGTTTTAGAAATACAACCACGTTTATACCAAACTACTAAACTTGATACTGTAATAAGGTGCTGTGAATGGTGTTGTTACCAAGCTTAAATTATTTCAACAATTGACGCCTTTCAAAGTTTTTGTTATATATATATACTTTTTCTTTCACTTCAGCTGGCAACAAAATACCATAATGACGGCTGTCTAGTTTACGATTGAATAGCAGACGGTATTTCTCTCCATTCACAGCTTGAACAACAATAATAGCCGATGGCTGAAGGATTTGACCCTAAGACACACAACAAACGCTTTATCACTTTCACTAATGTCTGTTATTTCGACATTACCAACGCAGTCAGTTTGATCTATCTGCATTTTGTAATATTCCCTTGTAAACATGTATACGCATATCATTCCATATAATTTCACATGTTGTCTGTACATATGAGCATTCATTGACTCGCCCTTCACATTAGTCACTAGGTCATGGAACATGCTCGCCAGCGACAATCAAAATTTTTCCGAAAATGTCAAGAATGCCCTGCCGAAAGAAACTTGGGCACGTTCACTATCATATGAGAATTTCCGTAATTTCTAACTAAGTATTTTACAAATATATTTGTATATATACAGCAGAATGTGATGTCGTATGGGAATAATTAATCAGCGTAATTAAATAAAAGGAAGTACAGCGAGCTCTGTCGATGAAATAAAGAGCCGATTCTTCTAAACGTGATGTCAATGTTGGCAGTGACATGGCCAAGTTGTAATCATTATCAACATTTGAGTGACTTCTAGTTTCTTTTAAGAAAATAAATTTTTTTCTAATTAATTGATAATTTTGTGAAATCTTTGGTTGGTAAAACTGCACGTGGTTGCTTCGAAAGTGACCAATTTATTAGGGATATATTTACTAAATTTTCCCACGTAAACGTGCGCCACAATGTTTTCGGGCCATAAAAATAGGTAGGATGCCATTATGTTATGGATTGAGATATTTCATTCTCCTACTTAGTTGCAATCGAAATAGTAGACCTGAAATTAGTCTCTTATTTCCTGGTTCTCTGGACGACACTAGGTTTTCAAGAGGGAGTGAGAAAACCCATATAAACATCAATGGAAAAAGCCGGGTTCCGAGAAGAGATTTAACTCTCTAAAAGCTGTTGATATGTGTATGCACCACCTGTTATGTACTTAAGAAATATTTATTCATTTTTGCCTTACAGTGTACTGTGTTTACGATTTTTTAAACAAACAAACCCTTAGTTCCCTTAAGAGCACTGACCAGTTGGTCTTTTGATGTACAATATCTGTGTGGCCTGTAAGGTACAAACTGAAGTTTTATGTACTTTTTAGATAAAATATTCTTCAAACTTATTCAGGCAGATAAATCCTAATTGTAATAGAATCGTCAACACTTAAATCGAAACTTCAGTAAGTCTACATCTTGTCTTTGGCTTCTGCCCGGTGTTACCCACGGCCAGTAACAATCTGCATGTTGGGAAAAGGTTTCTAAAATTCAGGGGTATATTTCCTGCAGAATTATTCCGTTGCCTAACCTTGTCTACAAGCATAAAGACTTTATGAATGTACAGCTCCGCCTTTCACCGTTCATATTTGAGTACAAAGTGAGAATGTTAGAGAATCAGGTGCTGAGGGGACTGCTTGGCCTTCGGGGGAATTAGGTAAGTGGCGCATAAAAAAATTATTTAATGAAATGGTTGGAAAATGTCGTTAGAGTGACAGAGGGATGAGAAATGTATTCACAATTTTAGTTAGAAAACTAGAAGGAAATAAACCACCTGTGAGACTTAGGTATAGATGCATTGAAAAGTATTTTAAATAAGGTTGAAGTGCGTGGACTGGATTGAAATATTTCCAAATATTATCCAGCGAAGGTTTTTACTTTAACCACAGTAACGAGCTATTGTCCTACAACAAGACAAGGACTCGGCGTGGGTCATCCAATCATCAGTACCTTCAGTAGCAGTCATTCTTGACCACAACGACGTATAATGAGTGGCGTCCCTAATAATGGGTTTCTGACTCGATATAACTTTAGAAAAGTAGTTGTAAGGTTACACTCAATGCAGTATTTGATAACGGAATTCTGTGCTTCTTCTTCCCCTTACTCCTCCTCTTCTTCTTTCCCCTCCATGAAAAGAAGACGATTTGAGTTTCCTTTAGATTTTCAAAGATTAGACTGTCCTTTATAAAGCGAAGTTAATCGTCTTCTCTTCTTCTTCTTCTGTGGCTCCACTATCCAAGAATGATAAGCGCCTCCCTACTCTGTCCTCCACCCACCCACATCCTGCGCTACTTGTCCCAGTTAAGAATGCCAAGCTTTCTTAAGCGAGGCAGATGCTTTGAACCAAATGTGAAGAAATGGATGAATGACGTGTAAACGCACTGCTGCAATTCGTAGTTATTTTCTGTGTTCAATGTTGGGACAATTAGATCAGTGGCATATTAACAATGACAGGTCATATTTCTGTACTTCTGAATGACTTTTTAGGTGCGTTCACAAAATTGCTAAAAGCGACTGCTAGCTTCCTCGTGTCTGTCCTTCCGTCTGTCTGAATGGAACAACTCGGCTTCCACTGGACAGACTTTCGTGAAATTTGATATTTGAGTATTTTTTGAAAATCTCTCACGAAAATTAAAGTTTCATTGAATCTGACAAGTATGACGGATACTTCACATGAAGATAAATAAACATTTTTTATCATATCTCGCCCATTTCTTCTCACAATGAGAAATTCTTCAGACAGAAGCTGTAGACAAGATCGAAATATAAATGTTATATTCAATAACCTTTTTTTTTTTCGAAAATCATGCCGGTTATGAGATAACGTGGAAAAATTCTGTAGAGCCGGTCAGACCACGGATGACAATATAGTGTTTGTGCATTTCATGCTATATAACTATGGCTACAAACACACACTCAGGATATCTAGTTCTTATTACTTCACTGCAACAATGGTTGCACGACAACGCCTGCGTGTTACGTTATACGTAGAGTGCCAGTCTCTTTTTCTTGTTATTCCATGTCATATAATACACCGCTACGTTGATAGTTTTATACGGTAAGAGGCCATTAACAACGATGAAGACGAAACAAGGGCAGGGTTAAGTTACAGCCCAGTTACCACAGAGGTGAATAAATTATAAAAATGCACAAAAGAAAGGAGAAGTAAGAGGAAGGGCAATAAATAAAATATATAAAATCTGGCCGAAAAACTCTACGAATGTTGCACCCAAATTTTTTTCCTATAAGTTCCATGAATAACAAAGGGCGTAATGTAATTCAAGACAGGTCTAAGTTAGGAGTATATTATTAGAATTCTTTGAATTTTAAACCTATAAAAAATTGTAGAATTAAATAGTGCACACAATTTTTTAATAAATGAATGCATATAACGATGACATAGCGAACTGATGCAGAATTATGCAAACTTCGATGACAGCTTTTTTGGATTATCCTTGATGACAACACGAGGATCGAAACAAGCGTGGCTCGGACTGCAACAAAATATGGTCATTTATATCTCCCGTGCAATAGATACAAGTAAGAATATATTTGTTTCAGCCAATTGAAAATTTATTAGTAAAACTGTATATTATTATTTCTCCTACATGTTTCAGCTAATGATAGTAGCTACCTTCAGGTAGATCTTTGACACAAAACAGCATCTGATGCTATCAAATATTCTAGTCAGTTGCACTTTGTTAATGGTACATTCTAAATTTAAATAGTTGATTTAAAAATGTTTGCTGTTATACATAAACTAAAATTAGGTTAAATTTTATATAATTATTTATTAGATTCTGTTTATAATTACATGAGTGTGTACTATGTTTATGTACGTACTTTAGAGTAATGCAAAACTGCCATTTCTTCGAAATGTTTGAGTTTTGTGTGTCATGATTTATTGTGTTGGGATAAAATAAGTAGGAGGTCTAAAAATTGAGTACATCACTTTTACAAATTAAACACGATTTGTCAAACTTCCAGAAAAGTGAGTAATGGCAACTAACGAGGAACATCTTTTTGTCTCTTTTAAAATAGTGTGTAGACAAATGAGGTAGTCTACAGGAGAACTGAGAATGCAACAACAAAAGAGCTGTAACAATGTCAGTTTCTTGTGCTTGATGTGACACACGAAACCACAAGAAACAATTTTATACTAACGTTTGAATAGAAATGGAATATTTAAATTGCATGTTTGAAGTTGCAGCGTAAAGCGAAAGATGTTTGTTGGAAATACACTCGTGCGCGTTTGAAGAAAAGGTAAAGGAAGGCCTTGGTACAATAGGTCAAAGATACATGTCATTTTTGTGATTATGTTCTTCCTATTCAAATACGTGGCCTATATAACAGTTTTTTTTTCTAAATGAAATAGAAATTTGCTGCCTCATAAATAACGGGCAAGCTGTTTAATCCGTAATCAGATGTTTCAAACAGTAAACTTCTTGTCAGCACGTGTATGAGACTTGACATTTCACTCTTAAGAAAAAACCTGAATTTAGAACAGAAGTAGCTGATAATTTGAACCTATTCCTTCGAATTTGGCTAAAAATACAGTACCACTTAGGAGGCTGCATTTGCCTCTGTCTTCAGGTCGAAAAATTAAAGCAAAGAATCTTCTCTGACCGGTCCATTATAATTACTTAATCCCGGTCTACAATCGTGAAAAAAGGAGGCAGATTCAGTATTCTAAACTTTGAGGGATTTTAGTCCAAAATGATTGAAAATATTCAAACTTTTAATCTCGCCTCTGACTGTGCTACAACATAAAAACCTTTTAAAGACCGGATAAGAGTCTGAGAACAGAAACTAAGGAGAATACCAGATCAACAGAAAGAGATATTGACAAACAGATGGAAATAACTAAGTATTGAGGAACTACATATTTTTTTCTTCTACTAGAGTCCTTGACTCGTAGTCATTGTGTGAAGAACGGTAGGTGGTCAGTGCAGGGTAACGTGATAAAATGCAGGAGGAGGAGCATCAGGGGAACATGTGAGAACACAAGGGAATAATACCGAAATGTTCTTAGACTACCTAACAGAGGTTGCAGTTTTTGACTGGTTATTACTGGAACACAACTCCGTCTCTTAAGACTACACGAAGGCTTGGAATTTTACTGAGTAAATGAGAGATTAGAAATGCAGATTCTCCGAAGATAATACACCTTTGTGTTAGTGACATTGGGAAGCCTTATTATCTTGAGAGAGTGTATGTACTTGTAGTGGCAGCCACAGCCCCTTGCGGATGGCCGTAAGCTGTCTGGTAGGGCGTATATGAATTTCTCTGCAATCATATTCTTAGCATATAAGTAGTCAACGTAAAGAAAGCCAACTTTTACGTAGCAATAACGACATTTTACACTTTACCCTAGATATGTGAATTGGAGATGATGATCGGGCTAAAACTCTTTCCTATTTAAAGTCGTTGGTATGTGTGAGATTTTTCAAAGTGGGATATTTTTTAAAGTAGATTTATATAACAGCACAGCTTTCCCAGGTCTCTTGTTTTACAATAATGGTTAATAAAACCTAAGGTCCTTATAAATTAACCGTGTGTTAGAAATGGGATGAAAAATTAGATATGATCATACATTCCAAGCAGGCGACGCAAAGGATCGTTTACTTCATTGTTAGGTTCTTTGTTTTCGATAAGGATTTTTGCGGCTTCTAACAATCTACGACAGTACAAAGTAAAGCTAAACTGGGCGTTGGTTCTCTGACCATTAATGCAGAATTAGCCCCTTCTTAGATAAAGCATGAGATATTAGAAAATGATAAATCAAAGTTACAAAGCTTTCCTGTACAGAATTTTAATGAGATCCAGTGGACTGTTAGGAACAGCTCTACTTATTACTGATAATATAATGCTTTCCCTGCTGTGCTGCTCAGTCATTGACCAAGGTGTGGTCGTAATGTTACGAAGAAGGGATTTAACGTAGATATGGCGATGTGTGTCCCAACGATAGTTACTGTGCCGCGCTGCATCAGTGTTTATGGCAATATGCACTAATTCCCTACATGTGCAAGGTACAACTGCTTACGCCTCTTTTGCAAGGCAAATTTTACGTTTAACAAGGTCATCCGTTCCAAAACATAGTGCTAGTAGAAAACGTGATGTTAGCTTAAAGAGATAGTAACTAGCACGAGAGCGGAGAAAATTTCGTAATAAGAAACTTCGTAAATTATAATCCTGTTCTTCACCTAATATTGTTAATGTGATCAAATCAAGGAAGTTGAAATGAGCTGGGTAGACTGTAGAATTGCGAAAATTGGATATGTATGGGAAATCCTAAGAAAAAATATCGCTTGTGAGATCTGGGATTAGATGCGGTGTTGTTATTTAATGTTTTTTTAAAACAATAATATGTTAATATATGAATATATTTTGTCTTTCAGGTTGAGGGTTTAGCAAGGGGTGACTATTGCCTGTAAAATATAACTTATATTGAAATCTTAATAACAGGAGTTCAAGGTCTGTTTTAGGGCTGTTACGCCACAAATTTGGACGTAGTAAAAGAATGAATCTGGTTCAGGACAGGGTCTTACGGCCGGTTTTTAAGGACAGGGGACAGAAACTTCTAGTTGAACACCAGGAGGAACTTCTTGATTTCTAAGTTTTAAGAATAACTCTGTTTCAATCAGACAACTGTGATGGAAAACTGTTATTCTAAAATCAAGTTATTATTGTGTATTTTTGTTTTTAATATCTCCAATAGTACCAGTGTCGGTGCCTTGCATTCAGTCTTCAGAGCAACACAAAATTGAAATATCTTCTTACTTGAAAGGGTGAAGTTCAAATGTTTGGGAAAAACCTTAACAAATCAAAATTCTATTCAGGAAAAAATGAAGAGCAAACTCAAGTCAGGGAATGCGTGCTATCGCTGGGTTCAGAATCTCTTGTCTTCCATTTTGCTACGCGAAAAATTAAAGAATAAGATGCACAGAACTATTATTTTGCGTGTTGTTTTGTATGGGTGTGAAATTTAGTCGCTTACATTGAGGAAGGAACGTAGACTGAGAGTGTTCTAGAAGAGGGTGATGAGAAGAATATTTGGGCCTAAGAGGGACGAGGTAACAGGGGAGTGGAGAAAACTACATAACGAGGAGTTTAATGATTTGTACTCACCCGATACTGTTTAGGTGATAAAATCGAGAAGAATGAGATGGGCGGAGAATGTAGCGCGTATGGGAGAGAGTAGAGGCGTATACAGGGCTTTGGTGGGGAAATCTGAGGGGAAGAGACCACTTGGGAGACCCAGGCGTAGATAGGAGTATAATATGAAGATGGACCTTCAGGAAGTGGGATGTAGAAGTTTGGACTGAATCGCGCTGGCTCAGGAAAAGGACAAAAAACCAAACTGAATGTACATTCCAATGCTTTGTCATCGGAAATCCTGTATTGCTCCCTATGCAAAACTGAATGAAAAAGTTTCACCTTCACTGCGTAAAAAAGTGCGTTTTATTTTGGTGTCGTTTATATACTGTAATACGGTAACAGGGGTGTGAATTTTTTTACTTAAATTGCAATGGAATTTTCATGGTACACTTTTACCACACCAAATTAACAAGGGCTCTAACTAGGGCTATTCAGATGTTGTAGTGACCTCCAACCATTGATTTGTAAGGTGGAGCCCCTGACATGAGACTTCACAGTAAGAAATATAGACAAGTACAGATAAACACCAAGGATTATAAAATTAAAATTCTTCGACGTCACAAAGTTATGCGGGTTATATGTCTGTGTCAGCATGTCCTTTTGTTACTTCTGTTTCTCAGTACGACCGGACTGCTGATGAATCGCACCAAATGCGTACGCAGCTGTAAGACACATGTTCGAAGTGCGAGACACAAAAAATAATATTAGGAATCATTCTTTTGGTGATTTTGACGCTTGTATACGAAACGAACATTAATAATTTCATTGAAACAGACATTTTCGTAATTGTAGATACTCCAAGTTTTATTTTTGAGAAATGGCATCCTTGACGTCTGGAAGTAAATTGCTTGCTTTCATTTTCGGATATATTTTTTTAATAATAACTGCTTATATATTTGCTGTAAATAAGATAGTTCTTCTGTTCATATTCGATCAAAAGACAGAGATAATACTGCTCGCACTTCGCTGAAATGAATTGCTAGATTTCAAAAGATGGGGCTTAATGGGTTTATAACAGTTGCTATGCTGTTATTCCCTCTGAAGGTCTCATCTTAGACAAAGCTATTTTATTGATACGCTTTGTATAATTCTGAATGAGAATTTAAAATCCAGGACTACATATTAATTTGCATCGGCAGTTGTATTAAGCAAAGTTACCTCAAATATTAACTTATACTAGCACTTCTATTCACTTTTATATTTATAATCCTGCTTGCCTGAAGGTTAGAATGAATGATATAAAACCGATTATGATAATCATTCCGATGCGGAAAACTGTACGTGACAACACACGACATCCACAACAGACAAGCCTCCATACTACCGGCGGGATTTGAATCCGCAATTCCAGCAAACGAGCAGGCGCAGACCCAAGCCTTACACCAGCTATACACTTAGCGGCCACAGGTATCGGCTTAAAAAATGGCTATTTTCTAAAATAATTTAAAAGAAAGAAACTAATTTGACTAGAGTAAGATGAAACACTACACACATTCTACTACTCTACTAATATCTGAATCGACCTATTACTGTGTACAGTAAACCATGAAACACACTGTTTGGAAATATTACAGCGGTCTCATAGAGATTAGATTTTTCTGGAACTCGAAATCTTTTGGACCTGTAAAGAGTTACAGATATCTCAGAAGAAATTGATGTCTCAATTTTCAGGGCCTGTGCAGTCCAAGAAGAGCTGTGTACTCCGTAAACCCTGAAAATAGAAACACAAAAAACTAAAAAAAATATAAAAAAATCTTATTCTCTATATTATGTCATCTGTCAGAAGACGTCAACGTTCATGAATCAGGGACTTCCAAAATTTAGGGGTAAATGATACAGATTTTGGATATGTTAAATCCCATATATTACCAGCACATTTTGGAAAATCACTCGGAAAGAGGACACTTGGAAGAACAAGGAATACATGGAAAAATCAAAATTAATTGAGGTTTGAGGTTTCATGGCGCTAACTAGATAGATATACTCTAATAATAGAAGAAGCGGGTTCCTTTGAATCTTCGGCACTTACACATCTACGTATCACACTAACACCATAGCAGTGTTTTTTCCTTGTTCTGCTTTTTCACTGTCGACCTATAAACACCTAACACGACAAACCCCTTCATATCACCCGCTAGACGAGACATAAATCATGTAAAATGGTGAACTGGGAACATTTTGTTATTCTTGTATCCACGTGTATCTCTGTACTACAAACTTCAGAGCAATAAACATTTTCAAAAAAAAAATCACACTAACAACCGCCACCTCGCGGAAGTCAGTAATTCTCATTCTTGATTTTAAGCTTTCGCCGTGTTCTATATGTAATATGTTTTCTTTTGGGTAATTCCCCGGCGTCTGAGTTCTAATATCCGACGTTTCGGAACCCTCTATCAGTTCCATCTTCATA
>Ga0123354_10009607_pt1 | contig 14838 bp, 19 predicted proteins | sample TergutLab28metaG_2_FD_97872 | JGI IMG/M metagenome (GOLD analysis project Ga0123354, IMG submission 97872) | Labiotermes labralis P4 segment gut microbial communities from Petit-Saut dam, French Guiana - Lab288 P4 | ecosystem: Host-associated > Arthropoda: Insects > Digestive system > Gut ...
CCCCCCCCCCAAAAAAAAAAATCACATCTGCCAAGGGCAAATGTATTTATTCAAATCTAAGACACCACTTCAAAACTAAAATTCAAGCTAAGAAAAATATTTTACTATTAATTTCATATACTTAATACATAAAGCATGTCAGATTCTATTTACCTTTACCAACCAGTGTCACTGTCTCTATCTTCAGTCAGTGCCTTCATCTTCCTAACACTCACACCTAACATTCCTGTCCTTTTCACTGACATTACGCGGCATATCATCATCAGTTTCATCCACTGCACTGAATATACAGCACTTCTTAAAGCCCTTCACAGTTACTTCTGGTGAGATGTGCTGCCATATCATTACGATACACAATGACTGAATAATACATTTATATTTCCTGGTTATAAACTTACTTGAACCCACATAGTATCACAATTTTCTCTACAGATGGTGTTAAGAATTTAAATACATGTGTTGTGGTGTTGTGCAGTTGACACACATTTATTTTTTGTTGTTGTGGTTTTCTTTTAGCGTTCTTACATGTACTGTATGTTAGTCATAAGCTAAATTTACTGGTGCTTAGTTCTCGCCCCTCTTAAGACCAGGCATGGGAGGAATATAATTTCCTTCCACTTTTTTTGTTTATAACTGGACTCGCTAAGCGTACCGCGTGAGCAGTGTGTGGAGCAACACATGTAACAATAGTTGCTCTGTTCTGTGGGAGCAGTCTGCTTTGTAGCTCGAACTGTGTCTGAGCAGCAGAGTACAAAGCTGGACAGTCAGTGAGTGCGGACAGTAATGAAGATCCACTGGCGAGAACTGTCACTGATACATTTCATTTGTAAATGCAATTACTCTATACTTTTGCACAATAAAACTCCAATATATACTGCTTGGGGATTATTGAGGGTGTGCGCGACCTGCCCGACTCCCCGTCTTAACCAGAGTTACGAGCTCCGTCCTCCCTGGGAACAACATCTAGGATACATTCCTCACTGGGTCCACAACAGATACAACAGTGGATTTTGTGTCATGTCTGTGGTCTGATCAGTCCAAGTTCATGCCTCTTTTGATGGTTATTAATGTGTGGATTGATCCAGGTTTTATTTTCAGCCTTGATAGTCATTTTCAACATTTCAATAGCCATTTTCTTGTTACTACTGTTGGACTAGATCTGTTCTCAGCTGCACATCTGAACAAGTTACGGCTTGTACAGTGCTCGGTGATTGAGAATAACTCAATCTAAGGGGTCCACTAAGTTATGTGAACCTTTGCATGAAAACAGAAAGACAGCTGGGTTCTGAAATGTAGTAATTCTTAAAAGAATTATACAATAGACAAAGTCCCCCACCCCCCACCCCCCCAAAAAAGAATGTGTCAGTTAATTTCCCTCATGCCATGTTGTCCCTTTTGGGTTTTTGACCCTTGAAAATGAGAATGATAGGTTGTCCCAAAATGTCAGGAATTACCACTCTATGCTGCGTAATATACCAGAAGAGTGCAGATCTCACTTGACGATTTGGTGATGCAGGCTTTGGTTTGGGTCTGTATGGTCTGGTTCAGCATTTCATTCGCACATTTAAGACAACCTCACATATTTAATCACCAAAGTTAAGGAAAAAACCTCATCTTTTAAGTAAATATGGTAATTAAAACACTAAATTACACAACACTTGACTAAAAGTGCTGAATAAAAACTAAACTAAACTAAACTAAACTATATTTGACTAAATTGACTACTATCACTGTCACTCATGCACTCACTCATTGAGCACCGTTCTTCTTGCAAAGCTAAGAGTTGTTCAACTAATAAAGAAAAAACATAAAAATTGTAGGAATCAAATTTCATTACTGTATTCACATACTCCTGCCATGACCCTTACTCTGCACCAAATGAATGCAGTAGATGCCGTCCCACCTTACTTTCTTCATACATTTTAATATTATCCTTCCATCTACACCTATATCTTCCAAGCCGTCACTTTCCTTCATGTTTCCCCTAACTAAAAATTATGTTTCACCCATTCATTCCACATGCCCTGTCCATCTCATTCTCCTTGACTTACTCTGAATGTGTGCAAGGTGGAAATATATACTACAATTTTACTGTCCAGTGTTGGATTTATACACTATGTCAAGGAGCTGGGATAGCTCAGTCAGTTTAGTGACTAAGCTATGGGTTGCGGCAACACAGGAACAACAGTGCAATTCCAAAAAGGAGCATGAGAACATTCTCTTCCGCAAGCAAGCAGACTGGCTCTGGGGGGGCCACTCCGCCTCTCATTTAATGGATAAGAGTGGGTCTTTGCCAAGGCCAAAGCAGCCAGAACACAAAGCTGACCACTTTTTCTTCAGTAGGGCCCGTGGCTAATGCCACAGATGTACTGCAGCCTATAGGCTTATCGTACTCACCCTATCCCCCCCGCCCGGTGGATGTTCCCATGTTCGCCGCCAGGTACTCACATCCACAACGACACAAGAGATCCTAGTAGCGAAAGGAGGAACTATGTGCGCGAGAATTAACCAGTAATTTTGCCTCAGATTACGACTTCCACGTCAATTCAGGGATCTTTTACATGCTGCAAACCTGCGACATGGGACCCATGCTGAGGATTTTTTCGCCCTGAAAAATCCTGACGGCTTCGGCCGGGTTTGAACCCGTGAACTTGGGTACTTAAAGGCAGCATACTACCCCTAGACCACTGAGGCCGCTAAGCTGACCACTTACTTCCATATAGGGTTAAGGCTAAGAATGAGTGGAGCTGTAACTCCATTCCCCCATATGCCTTCACTGTATGCAGAGGGACAGGTCTACCTCTACTTTACACTACGTCATATGACTTCGAAATTGTGTAGATTCACGATACCAAATGCAAGCAGCAACCTACAATACGGGCACTACCTGTCGGCTCCGGCTGTGATGCAATTACAAGTCTCCACATGTGCACTACAGTCCCTTTGTTGGTTCGTTCCAGTACAACAATGTAGAATGGTTCCTCAAACACTGTAGACTGCTGGAGATCGACCATGGCACCCAGCTGCGTCTCCATAAGGCTAACATCACCCTCCCTGCCCACATCATGCACACCACTACTCTTCTCTTCTGCTCGTTCTCCTGTAATTAGCTGCTCTTGAAACACATGCAGGAACTGGGTGTTCTGCCAATCCTGCAACATTACATTATACTTCTCAGTCAACCCACTGCAAATCACTATATCATGCGCGGAATACATACAGCGCAAGTAATATCCTGTTCAAATTAAGCAGTTAATATGAATTAATGTAGTGGATCAAGTGGTCTGTGGGAAAAATAATCAACTTCCATACAGAGTGTTATAAGTCAAACTTCTTGTCACATCCGCGTGCGGATTTTCTGTTCATACAGCAACATATTTGTTGTCAACCATAACCTTATGGCACTGTGCAGAGAATCCATTTCTGTTCCTGTAACTGGACTCACCCACAGGAGGTACCACAGGGGGGGCACGTTAGCCAGTTACAACCAACCACAGAATGCGTATCATTCTGTGTTGCCTACTGTTAACCAAACAAAAACATTGTTCTTCACACAACATATGCCCTATACTACGAACATGTCTAGGACAAAAAAAAATGGTTATTTGTAGCTGAGGACATAAAATAGCATACAATATATGGAAGTGCATGTCAGAAAAGGGACTAAATGGGTGGCGAGCAGGGAAAGAAGAGAAAGAGGGACGTAACAAGGTACGAAACACAAACCAGTGTTTTCAGAAACAACACTGGTATACTCCATGATTTTACCAAAGCAATCTTTACTTTTTAAATATCACACAGTTTCACAGGACATGCATAAATACAACTTCAATGATGGCCACATGAAAAATATAGCCTTTCCTGCACAAATTTCCATGCAACTCATGAATATTCAACAGTATGACATTCAGATCTATTATACTGAATTTTACCAAAATTACACAATAAATGCCGCACTTACAATTAGAAATTCATTCACGCCCTTAACTAAAGACTGTACCTCACTGCACAAATTTTGATGAAAATCACTGTCACTCAGTGAAGTTTTGTGGACATCTCACTGTACCGAATTTTATAAAAATATCATGAGAGAAAAACATTGAAAATACAATAAAAATTTCACACACGCTATTAAGTAAAGTATGGCTTTCACCATGCCGATTTTCACAAAACCCAGAGCTGCTGACCAGCACGGAATGGAGGCCTTCTGGATCAAAATTCACCCAAACTGGCCCAGAAATGTGGGGCATAAATTCATTTATGCCTTTTCATAAAGAACAACTCACCGTGCTGAGTTACATGCACTAACACCTGCTTGACAGCTTTTCGTAAAGAACTTCTATACAAATTCCATGAAAAACCAACAAACAGTTTACTCACTGACAGCATACCACAGATGACCTGACAAAGAGAAACGAGAGATGGCCAGACATTGTCACAACATAATTTTTTTTATTCTGTAAAGAATGCCTACAAACCAGGAGGAATGAACACTGTAACACAGCAAGGGAAAATCTACTAAAATAGGTTATCATTATGTACGGTTAAAGAATGGCCTGAACTTACGTGAGTTGCGTCAGAAATAGCATCCAACTGGATGATGCATCCTGGCCTAGCTGTGGACTGCAGTGACACTATCTTTATCTTATCATGGAGAGACGAGTGTTGCAAACCGTCATCAGAAGAAGCATCAGTCGACATGCTCACCATCGAGTCCTACACACAAAATGAAGCTTAAATGATTGCACAGCCACACAATTCCCTGGTATCACAAATCTTCATCATAATTAAATGGCCTAATGAATTTCAACCTCCATTACCTTAACTTAATTTTTAGCAATTATTTACAACCCAATTATCTAAACAACCATCCACCATAAGCTTACCTGATCAAAACACTGTACCCTTTTATTGTCTTGGTAAGTACTTTCCTAACAAATGACACAGTTACTGAATGCATTTTTTATATTTATAATTACATTCGACACACATAACTGAACGCTCATCATTTCAGAAGACGAAGAAGACAAAGATTGGGGAGGAGGAGGAGGAGGAGGAGGAGGAGGAAGAAGAGGAATAAGAACAAGAACAACAACAAGAACAAGAAGAAGAAGAAGAAGAAGAACAACAACAACAACAACAACAACAACAACAAACAACGTGCATTTTCAAATCCTCACTTGATACATTCACATAGGTCAAGTTGTTTCCAGCTACCTGGCAGCATAACACACTAAAATGAATATATTTTAAAGATAATGTGCACACCCTTAATAAGCCTTTAAAAAGTAGCAATATATAACCCAACACACACAATTTACATTTACTGTATCACTACATATTTTGACATGTCAGCACCATGACCATCGTATTTTCGACGGACTGGTTGTACAACATTCAGTGCCTCTGAGCAGTTTCAGAGAAGCAAATTAACATATTACATGTAATATGTTTATAGTTTTTTTATAGATCAATTACAGCCAGAACATATGAGTAAGAGATGCCCACATTTGATAGAACAATTTTACAATAAAAGCTTCCTTCACTTGTGATTCTTTAAATAAACCTTCATGACTCAGCCACTACAGTACCCAACTTTTCAGTTTTTTGTATATGAAGATGAATAACACATACACACACACACACACACACACACACACCAAACAGAAATAATTCGAAATCCACTTAACGCATCAATATACTGGTCAGATGGCTGTCACCCACCAATCCACGGGCATTATACATGCTATTTTTTCATAATATGAACTACAAAGGAAACTACCCTTATATCTACTTTGAAAGATGACCTACCATCATCCTACTCCTGCGCTCGGAGCTGGACACCTCAGCAAGCAGAGTCCGTGCATCAATCACAGCCTGATAAACACGCAAACTCTTGCCATCTGATGCGACAAAGCATGCACTTGGGGAATTTGAAAGGTTGCCTAATGTTGTGCTGGAAAGAAACACAGTCACTTAATTGTAACTCTGCCACATATGATGTGATCATGACTCAGTGTTTTCCTTCCTAATGATGCTACCCCATTAATGAGAATGATAAAACTGTCAATTCATAATAATGACTGCTGGAAAGGCTGGGTGGACTCAGTTCAAATTTTTGCCCTCAGAAGAACATGAACTAAAAATGCCCTGTAATTCCTCTTTAAAGCTTAAGTACCAATTTTCATGATGGTTTCAGACTCACAATCAGATTGCTTGATTTTACAATAACTGTACGATTCACCAACAATTTATTCTGAATTTTATCCTATTCAGTGACGAGTCCCCCACAGTTGTGGATACTAAGATTAGTCATTGTGATGTGACAACTTGTATTCTGGCAAACAGGTATGAATGTTACATGAAACTGCTGCCTCTATCTTCAAAGCAGAAGAAGAGTTCTATTCCGAAGACTAGAGGCAGCAGGATCCTCTGACATGCTGGTGCCTGTATACCAAACTACAAGCTATCACACTCCCTATGACAATAAACATTATTTTATTGTATTTTCTGCTGGGATCCCTTATTCCAACCAAAGAAGCAGAAGGAAGAAACATACTAGTTGTATGGAGAGTTCTTCCTTGTGTTATGAATGCTCACAGCTCCACAGACTCATCTGTCTGTGTCTCCATGACAAGTGAAAAATTGACACCACAAAAAAAAAAATCTTTGAAATTACTTCTTAACATGCCATTATAAAAAACATTTTTTTTTGTACGACTCAGGAAATTAACTAACATTTCTTGCTCAAAGCCTACAGCCATATTTTTACACTACCAGACAAACTATAGTATAAAAATACATTAGCTGAAAAGAAAAGTACAGCATCTGTTAAAGTACCACAATGAGATTACAACACAAAATGTCATGTCTGCGAGGCAACATACATACCTCGGTAGTAACGTTGGTATCCATGCGACATTCGAGAAGGCTGATATTTCAAGAGAATTTATTCTGGCCAACTCCAGCACGCCTCCAGACTTTGACAGCGGACCAACCGCATCTACTCGCCAAAGAATTAATTCACTACAGAAGCCCTGCAGAAAATTAACAGAACATAACTTTAATTAATACACTCATCTAATTGGTAACAGACAACATGCTCCTAACTGAAGACCACTATATAAACTGAAACAATTTTATCACCTTTGAATCATGTTTTAAACTACTTTCTCAATATACCATGAGATGATATGAGGTAACGAAGCTTTGTGTGCTATCAATCAATTCCATCTGTTTTAAAATTACACTTTATCAAACTGAAAGATCTCACCACAATTAAAACCTTACACTAATAAACACAGTATTCACCACACGAGGATAATTCAAAAAGTTTCCGCACTTCTATATTTTCGCGGGAAACAGTGAGGGCGGGAGGAGTAGTAAGTGGTTGTGACTGAGAGTGTCATGTGACTAGTCAGTCGGGCAAGCCGGCTGACCTTGCAGTTTAGTTATGAGAGATGTCACGCTGTGGTGATGATGGCTGCGAAACTTATAAATTGCACCAAAGAGGAACAATGTTCGGTCATACGCTTTTTGTGGGCAGAAGGTGTGCCAGGAGCACAAATTCATCTCCTTATGTGTGCTCAGTGTGGGGATAAAGTTCTCTCTCATAGAATCATCTATGAGTGGATTGAAATGTTCAAAAATGGCCGCACGAGAGTGACAGATGCAGAGCGTTCTGGACGTCCAGCTACAGCCACGACCACGAGGACTGAAGAAAGAACCCTGGAACTGATTCGTGAAAACAGAAGAATAACAGTTGAAGAGGTTGCAAGAAGGCTGAATGTGAGTGTTGGTTCTGCCTATTCCCTGATTCATGACAGCCTTAAATTCAGTAAAGTGTGTTCCAGGTGGGTGCCTAAGGAACTGCCAGAGGAGCGTAAGCGTAAGTGCTTAGACATTTGTTCCCGACACTTGGCCCATTATCGTGAAGAAGGTGACAACTTCCTGCAGCAAATAGTCACTGGTGATGAAACATGCATTCACCATTACGAGCCCGAAAGCAAGCGGCAGAGTATGCAATGGAAGCATCCATCATCTCCTGTAGCAAAGAAATTCGAGATGCAACCGTCAGCAGGAAAGTTGATGTTGACCATCTTCTGGGACTCTCAAGGGCCTATTCTCGAAACCTATCAGGAACGTGGAACAACTGTCACAAGTGCAACGTATTGTGACATGCTTCAGAAAGAACTGAAACCCACAATCTGCTCTAAAAGAAGAAGAAAACTGTCAAAGGAAATTTTGTTGTTGCATGACAACGCCCGCCCCCACACTGCAGCCCACACACATTGGAAACCCTCAAACAACTGAAGTGGGAGACTATCGTACACCCAGCTTACAGTCCAGATTTAGCGCCATCTGATTTCCACCTTTTCGGACCGCTCAAAAATGTTTTACGGGGAAGACGATTTTCATGTGATAATGATGTGAAAGCAGTGGTGCATCAGTGGCTACGCGTTCAACCAAAAACATTTTTTGCTGATGGCATTAAAAAGTTGGTAGGATGCTGTGAAAAATGCATCGCAAAGCAGGGTGACTATATGGAAAAGTGATGTAATTTGCTTTTGAAGTTCTTAATAAATAGAGTTAAAAGGAAAGAAGTGCGAAAACTTTTTGAAGAAATAAAAGACAAACAACCCTACAGAACCCTCAATTTTCATAAAAATACTAAACAGAACATGTTTAAATTTGTACATGATTATAAGGGGATGCCTCATCTTTCACATACTCAAATGGTTAAAATTCCAGTCTTATATTTCGGTAAATACAGCAATAAACAACTACTACATGGGCAAAAAAAATCCCATGGTAAACTAAAGCATACTGTGTGCAACAGATAGAGAAGGTACGCTACATTTCATTAGTTAATTTGTGTCCAAACTACAAAACGTTACAAGCCAAATTTAAAAAAAAAAATACATTCAGGATACTCCATTTTACATTAACATTACAGGTTTACACTGTCACATAGTGAACTGTAAAAGGCATCAGAGTGAAACCATCACTATTCAGGGGTCTGGGTGAGGTGGGGTGAGTAGAATCTTTGTATTTAATTCTCCTTAAAATAAAGCCAGCAGGTTCCTCTGAAATATCAGCAAATTTACATCATATTGCACAGGATTAAACCACAGTCTCTAGACATTAGACATAACTTATAATGTCAGAAAAACCACCAAATTTTTCAACCACATCTAATACTATAAATACTGAATTCACCATATGAAGAACAACCTTATAAATAGGAAATTCTTATGCATAAGGTGATATAGACAAAGTGTCTGTGCAACACACACTGTGTTGTGAAATAGAATTGCTTGCTTTAACAATGATGATTACATAGCATCAATGATAGATGAATGAAATATGGGTATGGAATACTGATGCAGTGATAATTACAAGAGTTAACCTAAGTGCTCACAGAAAAACCCATTCCAGTGCCACTTCGTCCGCCACAAAAACCACAATGCACTTCAACTATACACAGGCCTCCACGGTAAGGGGCTGGTGACTAACCATCTGAGTCATGGCACAGTCTTGTTGGATAGTGATGGTTTAATATAGTAAAAAAGTTTTTAGTAAAACTCCATAATACAACTAAATAAAAAAAAAAACATACTCACCACAGGTGCAGCAATTTCCTTGTTTTTAGCCAAGGGATTAACCTGAACTTCTACTGTGGGGTTGCTTGGTGGTGGTGGTGGGAAGTCAGCAATGTTGTGATGAGATGTTGTGAGCAGCAGTGGTAGAACGGGGTGACATGTGATGTCATTAACCCGGAACCGGTGACCCGATACTCGAGATGAATGCCCTATACTCAAAACCTGTGAAAACTTGGTGTGGTCTCCAAACGTCAACTGCCATAAATTCAATGTTCCATTGGAATGTTGTGACACCATAGAAATGGCTGGAGAAGGGTCAGCGGACACCACATCTGACAAATTGCCTCCATTGCCCGAGTCTTCAACGGTTGAGCTTGCAGAACCTGCAACACGTTAGTCCGATATCCAGCTATCTTCAGAGTTACGAGGGGTGGTACAGAAGTAAAGTCTCCATTTTTTCCTTCTCAAAACTTTTAATTATAATGAAATTTATGTATATCATCGGTATATCTTTCGTATGAACTTCTTTTTCAACAAAGTCTCCTACATTCCGAAAACACTCCCCCCCCCAAACCTTTCCACACTATAAGCAAGTCATGCAAAATTCTTTGCTGAAGTGTCCAAGCTCTCTGTCGCCCACAAAACGGCGTCCTCAGAGCGCATCGTGTGTCCTGTACTTCAGACTTACTTTCAAAAACTCAAAAATTTGTCAAATTTATGTAAAAGTAAAATAGTATTTTCCTTTATGCATGCCATGCAGACATATGGCAGAAAGTTGATACTCTTCCACTAATTCTCAATCTCAGCTTTATGCCCCGCCCACACTGCCCCTGGGAAAAACAGTTCCTGGTACTCATTGACAGAGGCAACATGCCCCCCCCCCCCCAAGAAATGGTCTGGACCTGCTGGAGAAGAGAAAAACATCCTGCTACTGCCATAAAAGGTAAAGTGGTCCCATTACAGGCCCGATGTGGCCCAGAGGGTTGGTAGAGGTATAGCTCTACTCTTCCTTGACCACGGCACTAGGAGGGAGTGAGTGGTCAGCAGCATGCCCCGGCCGCACTTTACCCCCGGGAAAGAGCCGGTACCCATTTTACGGGAGGCTGGGTGGGCCCCAGGGCCAGTCTGGATGGGCGGAAAATCTCGTTCCCACCGGGATTTGATCCCGGACTGTCCAGCCCGTAGTCAGTCGCTATACTGACTGAACTACCTGGCCCCCACACTACCATAAATCAAACCATAATTTCTCAGTTGTCCAGCCCCACCCTTGTGGCTGTCAGTGACAACATGATGGGTGGGGGGGGGGGAAGGTAAAGCAATTCCATTACAGGCCTGGACAGGCCCTGAGGGTTCCAGGAGGGTGAGGCTCCCATATTTCAAGACAATCAGCACATGAAGGTGGTAAGGTTGTCAACCCTACACACTGGCTGCCTTTACCCCCCAAGAAATATTCCTGGTACTCATTTCTGTTTGAGGCTGTCAACCCCAGAGCCATGGTGTGGCCAGCAGGATTATGTCAATGAAAAATTCCAATGACACCATCAGGAATCGAACCCGCAACCTTCTGGTTTGTAGCACAGTGCCTCAACCAACTGTGGCTCCGCGTTCCCCCATGAAGGGGGGGAAGGCAGTACAAATTACCTGAGCCTGGTAGTCTGGGGCCTGATTACGTTGCCAACGTTTTTGTCTTTCTCCATGGTAACATTATTTGTTAACCATACAAATTAGCTCTTTCAGACCAAGCCTAAGTCACTCTCCAACTGACAGTCAATGTTTCTAATTTAGTGTAAAGAATTTTTAGCCAGTCTGCCCTTACTGCAGGGTCTGAAAATATTTTTTCACCTAGGCCCGAACCCACCCTTGGTGGCCCTGGTCTCTCTAAACCTACTTCACTATCCCTACTCACATAAAAACCTGAAAGACCACAATATACAGAGCTGCCTTCACTAGACTGTATATACCAACTGACTTAGAAGCTGGAAGATTCAAATCAGCTAACAGTACCATTCCTTTTGACATTTCTTCAGTTTCATGAGAGAAGACCAAAATACAAGTACATTCAGAACAAAATCTTCCTAACAGATCATTTTCCAAATGCATTCAAATGAAACATACCTCCATGTCTGGGGCTTAAAACTTTAGCGTTTTGGGTTTGCTGTACTGTGTCCGTGGCAGGACCGTTCAAATTCAAGTCTGATTCCTCTTCTATTACACTTGGCAAGGGAGTGGAAGATTCTGCATCATTCACAGGTCCATTGACTGGACCCTTGTTAGTTGCAGGTGGTTTCAGAACATCGCGATAGTTGATGTGGCATCCATATGCATTGTAAAGACACACATCTGTCGACATCGTCATCGCATCCCCGAGAGGGAATGCGTTGGGAATGCGAGTGGAGAAAGATACTTGTGCTTGACGGAATGATCCCGGGTGGTACTCATCCAACCATTCAACAACCCTTTTAAATGAAAGAAGAATGAAAAGCTAACCACCAGTTACTCATAATAATAATATATTGGCAAATGTTGATGTTTTGCTGACCATGCATCTCAGTATAATCTTAGTAACTGACCATCTTAATGTGCACAAGACGGCCACCTACAGAGTGTGATGATACCAGATGCTGTATAATAAAATTTTGGCCTCCTGATGATGAGCACAATAGTGCTCGAAACACATAGAGGGATATAATAAACTTGTTATAAAAAAAGACTTTGTGCATTAAGATGGTCAATTTCTAAGAATATATCGGCAACTACAAAATTTCAGCCACCAACAAACTGCAAGTCCAGTAAAGTACGTAAAATAACAAAGAAAACATTTACAGAACACACATAATCCACACACGTTTCCACGTTTGTTACGCAGTATGTCCAGTGACTTTGGATCAATACCTTAAGTTTTAATCCAAACATCATTCACAATCAAAAATGTCTTAAGAACATGGACCAACCGTCTACAGTTGCAGAACCATGGGTACTTGAAATTCTCAAGAACATGGACATAATTAAGCATTACTGAAAAAAGCAAACACCAGTGTACAATTCAGTTTAGTTAAGGTTCCCAACTGTCACCTTCAGTTTGAATATTCACCCTGATATAAATGACCATACAACACATACCATAACACAAAACATGAGGGTCATTCATGCATGCGTAGGCAACTTACCAAATTAAGAAACTGCCGTCTATGGGATGAATTGAAAATAGGAGGTCGGGGTTATGATGCCAGTCCCGTAGCAAACACTCAATTTTTGTGTCAAGAGAGTCGGGAGCCTGACCCATGGCTGGTCCAGAGTCTGTTGCCAGCGAGTTGATAGATGTTGTGGCACTGGAATGCATCACAGATAGATCACATGAAGTTAATAATTACAACAATTCCTGTGAATACCTCCAAAAGAAAGGGGACTTAACGCAGTAACTGTAAATATCACACCCAGAGCAGTTCAGTGATACACTATCACAACATTATGCAGTTCAATGACCAAAACAAAAATGTATGTGCAGTGTGTAATATCAATATATGGACCAACAGTTTCAAAGTACTGCCAACTAACGGCAAGATAACTCACTCAGAATCGTTAGTCACTCCATTTAACATACACTGATGCTTGATATCAATAAAAACAAATTCCCCACTTATCTGATAGTTCCCAGTTAACAAAAATCACAAATTACTATGAAACTATATCAATTAATAGTCACAATACTTTCTGAACAGAGATAACATTAAAGGTAAAAACTGTCATGTAACTGGTTAAAGGAAAAAAAATACAATGGACTAAAAGCAAGTGCATTAATAACAGACTCGAACGGCCAAAGAAATGCATTACTGCTTTTCACTCACTCATTCAATCATTCATTCTGCAATCTGTCTTATGACAGGTCCACAGCCTCTACCAAAGCGAGTTCTCCGCACAGTAAGATCTAGTGCATCCTCTTTCAATTTCTGGTACCCTGTATGTAAGATGCATTAGTCTTCTTCCTCATTTTCCTGTCACCTCTATCCCTCATTACTGCTATACAATAAATTTAAATCCTCCCACACATACATTAACAACATGTGGGTATATCCGCTAAGTTCCACTGATTTCTGTGTTGACACACTGTTGCTCCAACCAATCACTTAAATTTCCCCACTACTTGTCGGACAAACACTTACTCCAAGCTCATAAATTCTCCCCAGGAACTACAGGCAATCACCTTGTGTCAGCTAATTCTTTTGTTGCAACCAAACAATTTGCGTCAAATGAGAAAATAACCATTCCTCGCACAAAAGAACAGCTATGCAATACAGATAAATGTGAAAATAATACTGGCAGTGGGAAAAGTTTGAATATCAATGACACACCTTAGAGATTGGTGGCTGTGTGCACTGCTCGAGGGGATACTACTATGGTGTTGTTCATCACTGCTCTCCTCCTGTGACTGTGACTTGCCAATCTTGACTGGACGTTTTCCTGCAACACCATAACACGACATGTTAACATGAAGTTCCAATTTCAGAACAGGCTGAATTCAAGAAACTTTGTCATAAGGTCCGATTTTACATACGTGGTGAATGGTCATCATGCTCAGAGTCGTGTGTTTCCACATTTTCACGATTACACTCTCCACTCTCCTCCTTCTCAACAACTTTTCTAGTCAATTCCTGTACATAAAACATTTATAAATAATTATATTTTATGTACTTAAATAAACATTTCAGACCAACAGACTATATAAATTAGCAAATATACACGACAGCACAAATTGTCTGCTTGTGTTCACCTCCTACAAGATACACCAAAAGTTGACAAAAGTGCTTCAGAATTTTCCACACATTTAAACTGCAAAATAATTTTAACAAGGTAACCACACTGTCACAGATACAGGCTACAATGAATGTTCCAATTTACCTGCAGTATATTTTCTGCTTGCAGTGAAAAATGCATTTCCTTGTTGTTAAGCCAATGTAGGATAAAGTTCGGTTCCCGATCTGGATCCCCAGTTACCAGACTTGGAACAAGAGGAATGTCTGCAACAGTCACGCCAATATTATAAAAACAAAGTTACTATTGCTGAGAAATAATTAAGTAAGATTAATACATTTGAAGGATTTAGGATAGGCTTTAATTTTGCACAGTATGTGTACAAAGCTAAATGATTTGTACTCCTCACCCAATATTGTGCGGGTGATAAAAGCGAGAAGAATGAGATGGGATGGGCATGTGGTGCGTATGGATGAGGAGGGGGGGG
>Ga0123354_10009608_pt1 | contig 14837 bp, 7 predicted proteins | sample TergutLab28metaG_2_FD_97872 | JGI IMG/M metagenome (GOLD analysis project Ga0123354, IMG submission 97872) | Labiotermes labralis P4 segment gut microbial communities from Petit-Saut dam, French Guiana - Lab288 P4 | ecosystem: Host-associated > Arthropoda: Insects > Digestive system > Gut ...
GAAAGGGGGCGGGGGGCCCCCCCTGGGCAGGGGAAAGGGCATGGGCCAACGCCTCCACAAGGGCGGCAAAGAAAAAATAGAGAGGCGGAGAAGAAACACGCCCCCCACAAAAAAAAAAAAAAAAAAAAAAGACGGAGGACTTGAAACTCTGAAACCCTACCCCACCATGAACCGGTGGGAACTTTAGAAAGAGGGTGGATTTCGAAAGCAGGTATGTGTGGAAAAGAAATTCTTCAAGAAAAGGGGGAGAAACTCTCTAAAATTCACGAAGGAAAAGAGGGACTGAAATGAAGAGAGAAATAAGAATGTGAGTGGGCGGCAGTAAAGGAAACTGGTAAAGAGGAGAAAAAAATCTTTTCCGAACTCCTTAAAAGGGTCGTCAGAATACGAAATCGTAAGGCGATGGATGGTGCATAAGTGAAGATCTCAAGTAAATTAAACCCGGCAGAGTTAGAACAGCAGAACAACAATTCGAAAAATATATAGTAACAGTATGCAAACCGAGAGATCAATAAACAGAAACTATTCGTGGAAAGTAACAATCATGTTTGAAGAATTTAACTCCAGTCAACTCTTCGACCGGTACAGAGATTTCACAAAATTTATGGTATCCAATGGTTCATCCACCTCTAAACTAGAACAGCTCTCTTGACCCAATAGTCAGCCAGATGGATCCAGGCCCCACCCTTGTATCCTATTATTTTGAATATCCAGTTGAATATCATTCTAACATCTATGCTTCGGTCTTCCAAAAGGTATTATCCATTCATATTTTCCGACTAGGAGCTATGTGCCTCTACGATTTCTCCCCCGCTCTCTGCCTTTCCTTTGCTCTATTATTATTATTATCGCCGTCGTCGTCGTCATCATTACAGTAATAAACTAGCATCAAACAATACTTTTCGGCTAAGGTGCATCCTTGAGTGTATTTATGCGTTTGTCAATATACACACAATCAACAGCTATTATTTCCCTATACAACATTAAGCATATGGGACCGCGGTAGCACAGTGCTTAAGGTGCTGTGCTACAAATTGGAAGGTCGCTGGTTCGATCCCAGCTGTTGTCAGTGGATTTTTCATTGACATAAAATCCTCCCGATCGCACTATGGACCTGGGGTCGACTCAGCCTCGAACAGAAATGAGTACCAGGAATATATACTGGGGGTAAAGGCTAACAACCTACCACCATCCTGTGCCGTTGTCACGAAAACTGGGAGCCTTAACTTCCTGGAACCCTCTGGGCCTGTCCAGGCCTGTAATGGGACTGCTTTACCTTTACCTTTTACATTAGAAACTGATTCTTAAATGTAATTAATGTAATGTAAATGCTTTTTCGACTTCAAACCTAAGGATGGAAGAGCACAAACGGGGAAATATCAGAGTCGTATATATTCTGCAATCACTGTGTAATAACACCTATAACTAGCTGTAGCCGTGCGAATAATTTATATATGTGAAACTTAAAACACTTTTCGATGTACAACGTTTGATGTTATGTCATGTTTCTGCTTTATCAATGTCCTTCAATAGTTGCAACGGAGACAAGGTCAAATGAAGGGCATCGGAAAAATGCTACATGGAGTCGGCCATAGAAGAAAATAAGCAATGTTGAATATATTCCACTATGTATAAGCTTCTACCCTGGAATCTTTTTTTTTTTCGTAACAAAGCCATTATTTTACAGAATTTGAAGGGAGTGGTAGGATCTGATGGACATGACTGCATCTTGGGTATAAGGACAATTTTCTGTAGCCAATAAGTTCAGCTGCTATGCAGTGCTCGTGCAAGCCAAAGGAAGACAAAATATTTCATGTAATTTTCATGGCTTCCGGTAGAAGCAACACTCTCAGTTTTTAGCCCTAAGTTTTCTTGTTAAAAACAGTCTTATGAAAGGAAATTAATGGAAAAAAGGGAGACTGCCTTCAGTGCTGAATAGTAAGCTTTCTAAAAGTGTCTACCTCATAATGAAGCTAGCAAAACTTACGGTAGTAATAAATGTATAAAACCTCTCACAACACTTCTTCAGTGGATTAAGGCGAATCCTTTGAACCTCGAAACTCACTCCTTACAGCTAAAATAAAATAATGATGTGTAACTCCTACCTTCAAAAACGTGCAGAATGTTTGCTCTTGTATTGTCAACGTTCATACCTGAAACAAAGAGCAAATACATCCCATTTAAATTCAAACGTTTGTATTCCAGAATAAAATATTTTGCGCTGTGCACGTGTAATGAAGATGTGTCAATGAAACCTCAAATAAGCGTACCTAAGAATGTGTTCAAGTTTACATTATTTATAAGTTCAGGGTAACCAAAACTAATATAAATTATTAAGTAAGGAAAAAATAAGACCGCGAGCCAAATTTAATTCCTCTAATTCACGTGCACATTTTTAACACTGTTATGAATCAACTGAAATAGAGGACGTACTTGAATAAAATATGATTCGTATAACGTTAATCCACAAAAGGAACTGAAGTTCAGTCAGTCAGTCTGTGGAACATATAAGACAGTGAAAATGTTTATAAATAATACTGAACCCATTCTGACGTCAGTTTTAACCCTTTAAACAAACATGACTTCACATGTGACAGTCACCCCAATCATTCATGATTGGATTCATTTCAGAGTAAATTTTTAAGAATATTATTCAGGCAGAATTTCTTAAAACTTAATGGAATCTTAAATAGCCTACGCACTTCTAGTAAATTTGCGGGCAGGTTTTCAACACTTGCATCTTAAGTTGTTATAGGCAAAAACCAAATTCGTTTTTATGGCGAAAATAAGAAGTGTTTCGAGATTAATACACAATCGGAAGAAATCACAATGCTCCATCTAAGCCTAACGTAGTTTTTGCAAAAAATGAGTCAGAAAAATAAATATAGTAGAATGATTTTTGTCACTTGCTCCTAAATTCACCTTAAAACCGGCCTTGATGGCGCAGAGGGGGAGCAAAGATATAGTTCTACTCTTTGCGCTAGTTGGTGGTTAATGGTTAACGTCACGCCCTGGCCGCTTTTACCTGCGGGAAAGACACAGTTCCCATTATATAGGAGGCTGGTAGGGCCTCAGGGCCGGTCAGGACGGGTGCGGAAGATATTGCGCCTCCAACGGGATTCGATCCCCGGACCGTCCAGCCCGTAGCGAGGCGCTATACCGACTCAGCTATCCTGGCCACACTTCTTCCTACTTAATTATATTTCCTTTTGAATATGTGGATGGACAATTTACAGACTCCATTATAGTTCCAAGAAAAGTGTAGAATGACTTCAGTGTGTGTGTGTTTGTTTCTGCTGAGATAAAAATTCTAAACAATTTCAAATAATAGAACTGTAATAGTAATATTAAATCCAGATAATATTACGTTGTCAGTTATGCAATTAGGGTCCGATTGCATCAAAGTCTCTACGTACTGGTAACACTGTCATCGCTGTTTCTCATTCTTAACTACAACATGGGCGTCAGCACAGTAGGACTAAACACGACCTAAAGTCCACGCCGATTAAACAAAGTGATTAATAATGACACTGAAACCGAAACTGTTTATCGTTATAATAAAACAACCGCCATAATCCAGTAAACCCTACACACGTTAAATAAATCAGTTCTTAGCCAGCACCAGTGACAGACCGTGTAAGACACCGTATCCAGAGTATACTGAAGACCACATGAACATACAGTCATCCTTCATTTACTCCAAGGATAGACAGAACACCTGAAATGCGTAAGATTCATTTTCGCATGAACATAACGTATTCTACCCTTCCTCAAATAATCTGAGCTCCTACATAAACGGAATCAAAATTTAGCATTTCAATGGTTACCTTTGCGATTTACATTATCCTATCAGTGGAGGTGATCCATAGACAATCCAACGGGCAGTCTCGTATCAAAATAAGCCCTATTAATTGCGATAACTCGAAAATTAATCCATCTGTCAGCAATTGGATATTACTCTACCCTATATGAGTGATTGAAATACACAATCAAAAACGTCTCCTTCAAAATGCTACTGGAGAAATTTGAACAATAATGGTGCTACAAACGATGTTTTCTCCATGTCAACGGGAACTTTCTACATGGGTTTTCGTCATAATCGAGCAATGATGCTATTTTTGGTCTTCTTTAGAATTTCATAACTGAATGGGGAAATAAACCGACTCAACAAGAACATCCGCACTCACAACAATAATTCAACAGTTTTTGTCTTTACAGTCTTCAATGACTTTACACGTTACTCAGATAAAGCGCATGATGGTTGGTTTTATAGACTATACATACAAAATTGCGAAGCAGGTAGAAATATAGGTAAAGAGTTAAAACAGAAGACACGACACTGCTGAGTCGCATAACCCGAATGCATATGACCCTTGTAAATTTTTGTTCTGTTTATGTCGGACCACGTTGATAAGGGGTGCTGCTCCCTCTGGAATTGCAGTTGCCACCACACATGGTCACCGGTGTCACACAGGTCAATAGATTGGAGTCACAAACAATTATTCTCTGTTCCAACCCTTCGGACATACAACCGGGGACAAAGTAAATTATTGGGTTGTGGTAATAAGAAATAACTGGTCCATGGAATGAGCAATTTAATGGACATACATGTAGAATAATGAAAGAAGAAAAGCAACCACGGGACAGGTTACCAATACCTTTATTTCAGACATCCACAAGAAATATTATCAGATTTAAATCAAGGTCGAAACAAGTTTACAGCCTAAACTCTGGAGACTCAGCAGGAAGAAGAATACAGGAAACAGATATATAGAATAGAGTTTTCCAAAACGTGTTTTGTTAGGTAAATGCGTGCTGAAACTTGGCCAGACGTCTAGTCTATATAGACCAAATTTCACACACGACATTAATGTAGCGAAAGGGAGATTGGAAATATTTCAATAAAAATAATGTATTCTGAAGTTAAAAAGTTGGCATTAAAACCGAAATGGTTTAGATATACGCTCAAAGTACCAGATCATAATATAAACAGCGTTTCTAATGTAACTAATTTATCACAAAATGTGACGGAATTCATAAGAAACATCCGAAAATAACAGATATTCTTAAAACAGGCCGTTGGATTCACTCACAGCTATAGGCGCCCACCATTTTGAAACTGTCCAGTACACTGTGGTGGTGAATTTGAATACTGAAGTTTGCACATTGGAACAGACGAAAGAAAACAATTCAGAAGATTGTGTGAATAGAAATATATTTGCAGTGCTGTTTTGAATTTCATGAAGACTTAGTAAGGACCTTCTCAAGCACTCTAATATCTTTTTTTTTATACCGTCTACTTTTTTTAAGGGGATGTTGATGGGATAAGTGGTTAGTACACGCACTGCCAAGTTGAGCTTTAAATGCCTCTTCAGTTCCCGTTTAAGTTCCGTATTATTCTTAAAATAAACAAGACATGTTTTCCTATACAACACCAAAGGATCTACTGTTACAATGGAAACTCACTTGTCTCCTGAGTTAGAAAAGAAATGGCTCTCTATATAAATGTCTGACGAAGATCAGTTTTATTCTTGCAAAGGCTAACTAACTGTATAATCCAAAGTGCGAAGAAAGGATAATAACTTGAGGGTTATTTGACCGTGCATTCTCCTCATGAAATGAAGTGAAATGCCAAATGCCGCTGCGTAGGTCGTGTGTACGGTGCGGATGGTGCCGTGCGGCACAATCCGCACCGTAAACACGACCCACGCAGCAGCTCTCAAGACCACCACCCATCCAAAAACTCGGTGCAGAAAACCATATGCTGCAACTCAACATCTGATGCTACTGATGATGGGCGTATGTACCCGAAACATGTCGAGCTAAGAATACATCAATAAAATTACCTAGTTGCATCAAGTTGACATTTCACTTTATTTCAAAAGGATACCAAATTACAGACGCCATATTGAAGCCTTTTATTTTTAATTAATTTTACTGTTGAAATTACAGTCCCTCTAATCACTATTCTATCCTATCTATAGCTACATGAATAAGTTGTGTGAACAGCTACTTAAGAATTCAGATAGATATTTTGTTCTTTCTTTACAACTACAGTGTATCTTTCACGTAATAACAGCTTTGGATTTTATATGTAACAAAATGAAAATGGACGTAGATCTAATAGAAAAAAAAGCGAGCAAAAATGAAAACCAAGCAGCCTGCAATTGGGGGGATGAAACCCAAAACACACACGGAAGCGCCAGTATCTAACAATCCAACATTCAAGAAACCCCGCTTGGACATTACAAAGATAAATGGACATGCGAACAAAGAAAGGACGAAAAAAAAACAATAAGACAAAATACAGGGCTAAGGAAGTGTCTTAACGAAACGGCTAGAAAGAACTGAAGACTGGAAAAAAAAACAATCAAATAAAAATGCAGGCTACAGTACGACAGTGAAAACAACTGCTCTGTAATAAATGTAAAGAAGATGAAAAAAAGAAATTTAACTAAAAGGAGAGCCTGCAGTATATCGCGTTGAATTGCAAATTTGTTCCTCTTCCATAGACCACCGAACACACGTTCATAAGGGGAGATGTTTTGCTTCAGTCCGCACTTTTCGAATATCCTAAACGTAAACAAAAATCACTCTGCGAGAATAGAATTTGGTGTGCCCGTAAATGTCTTTTGTAAGAAGGACATAAATTTCAGGACACCATGACAATGGCAGAACTGTTGGTACATTGTTTCCTTCCTTTCGAACTTCCATTAACCCTTTAAACGCAGTGTTACATCCCATATACCATCTGCTGGTATTATTTGGAGCTCACCGTATTTTCCACGTTAGCGGGGTAAGTGTTAATGAAACAACTCTGATTTTAATATGCAAATTAAGAACGCCGAGCACAGCATTAGGACGCTCGCCCTGAAAACAAAAATGAAAAATTTTCATCGCGATTTTAATGATGTAGAGTAGTGTTTCTACACCGCCGAGCCGCGGCCCGGTGCCGGGCCCTGGTATCAATTGTACCGGGCTGCGAGGGGTTTTCCTGGAATTTGTCATTTAAGTTCTCTAATTCTATTCGTGAATGTGTCGAAAAGCTCAGACCCAGATGTCGGCCTGAGGAAACTAAAATATGCTACAAGATTTAATTAGTCCAGTGATTGGTAACTAATTTAAGTGCAATTTTATATTTGTCAACATGCCACACCGTATACATAAGTGTACTAATATTCTTTAAGATTATGCCATAATTAACTGTCAATATTCTATGTGTTTATTGGAAAGAGACAAGCTGTCGTTTTGGAATGCTGGAACTACAGAAGGTTTACTTAAAATTAACCTGTGGGACGCAAGATGAAAAAGTGTGAATCATTGCATTGGAAGGCCTTTGGTGGCGAAAACTCATTCCAGTGCTTCTGGACGTACAATTCGGACACTCTCATTCAAACGACACAAGAATTTATGAAGATTTTATTTCTAACATATCTCTGAAATATCACAGTCTTAAATAGCACATCGAGGGACTCTCATGATTTACTCCGTTAAAATGGTGACTTAATCTGTTAAAGAAAATTTTACAGGTATTAAATTTTTAATCCCAGGTATACTGTAATTTAAATATAAGCAAATTTCCTATACGACCTCAAATCAATTTACGCCCATTAAAATCTTCCATTGCTAAGGGTTAATTATTAATACTTATGTTAGTTTAATGTATGAACTTAAAAAAACTGGAAATGTTTTTACGAGTAAATATGTTGGGACCGGGCCCTCGTCCTATGAAAAAAGAATTTACCGGGCCGCGGTCTCACAAAGGTTAAGAAACACTGGTGTAGTCGGACGTATCAATTATATATTACAATATAAAAATAAGAATCCATACATTCATGTTCGTAAAAGAAGATTCGAAATGAAATTTCATACATCTCCCACTGCCAACACCCGATGGATAAATTCAGATCACATACTTATGAAGTTACCGAAGACCGCTGTTGTTCTTATTGTTGTGTGCGTCTGCATAAATGCCAAATTAAAAATACACAGCAAGTGTGAACGTAAATTTGTTCTTATGTATGCCATTAAGGGGCGGCCCAATACATTTTTAACCTCGGTTCTAGATTGAAGCAAGCTGCCAACTCCGCCGATGCACACCAGGGTAAGCGTCCTCGGTAACCATAGAATAACACGATGTGTGGAACCCAGAAACAGTTTGGGTGCTTTGGGAAGAGAGAAACGTTTGCTAATGCTGGGAATCAAAACACGATACCTAGATCCTCAACCCTCAGCTAAGTCGCCACCCCGATTGCACTACACCGACTCCCGCACAAAAAAATAAACTGTAAAACTATATACATATCGGTACCCACTGGGTACTTAAAATAAATTCCGTACCCAACTCTCAAGTGTACAACCATAGGCCGTCACACGGTGCCCTACAATAGAAGTTTATTATCAATAGAAATCAAGGCAACAGACCTAATGTAGGCCAGCCAAAATAATTCGACTTTACGGGCGTACTTATTCCAAAAACAACCAGGCGGGAAATTATTTGGTGATTTCTGTACCTGTAAATCAATATTCACATGTTCAGAAGCACATTGTGATTTCGGGATGGGGGGAGGGAGCATAATATGTACCTGGGATGACTATTTAATATTTGTTGACTGTCACTTTCTGGAAAATAAGCTTGCGTTGTTATACTGTGTTGCTCTGTGGTAGCACCGTTATGTGGGGGTGGGGGTAGTGATTTTGAAAGCATGAATATTACAGACCGACTGCAACCTTATTAACTCACACTGTATGAGTAACATATTACAATAAATTAACACTCGCAGCTCTCTGCGTACTTGGTTTCGTTGTTCCGCACGTACGTCATGGCTGCAACCACGATACGGGAGCAGGGTCATCTACTGCATTCTATATTAATTTATTGCACCCTACGATTGTTAAAATCCTCCTGCATCCAATGTGTCTGGACTGAATAATGGATTCCCTTACAGACAGAAATTCCAGTATGTGCATAGAAATAGAAGCATGTCTTTGTGATCAGCGGGAAAAATGTGTAATATAATTCCTTCTTAGTATAAAAGGTTCTGAAGGGCTTTTTAGCATTTATACTTCACAGTGGGCTCTTTATCAACATACCTAAATCATCTGGTAAATGAAGTCCATATTCTCCTATATCACGTCCAACAAAGGTCACTTTTATGATGATAAGCATAAAGAAATACTGTATGTCTTTCTGCGTCCCTCTTCCCAAGCTTTATAGGTCTTCTGTACGGATAAGGTGTAGTAAAGTGAGTTTCAAACGAGTAGCTAGAATTTCTCTACGTTATGCACTCTAATATCTAAGCAAATGTTGGCATTCATTGTCTTTAGATTATCAATACATAAATATTATCAAGTACAAAAATGAAATCTTCCCTGTGTCCGCCATGACTAAATTGGAATGTGGAGTTATCTTTCTTACCTTCACTTTTAGATGGGATGCTTTACCACCAGGGAAACAGAACTAAGCACGCAATGAACGACACAGTTGGTGGACACCTCAGCCAGTCTGGACAGTACTGAAGAATAAATATCTCATGACCCCGCTGGAAATCGAATCCCGATTCCTCTTTTCTCTAGCCTGCATCCAGTAACTATGCTGACAAGTCAACCAACCTTCCAAAATCTTATAGGGCTTAGAATAATGATTTAAGCAGACCAAATCGCATGAGGAGACAGCACAGGCATATGAATACTGTGACGAGAATATGGTATAGAGTATGATATGTACTACAGAAGATCGATGAACTCCAGAGAGATTTCTGTAAAGTAGAGAATTTTTCTTTCCTTCGAAGAGACCATTCCGGCTCGGAAGACACCCAAGATACTATTTAATGGGTACCAGGTACTTCTTGACCGGGCGTGTGACGACCGGGTCTTATCACAGTCCAGCACTCACCGCCATTCAATGCCTAGGTTAAGAATACAAAAAGCGCAAAGCCGCAGAACGCAAATGCCTTCATATCGTGGTTTCCAATTAGGGTGGTAACTTACTTTCGCCTTTACAAATGAAAATTTATGGAAAATGCTTATTGGCAAGTCCTAAGTCAAACACATCGTGAAATTTAAGCTTGAATATTAACGTTTCCTCGGAAAATTAAGTCGCACGATATTGAAGCAAAACACGACCTATTTATGTGTCGTGGAATATCACTAGATTTTTAATCACCTACCCAATTTCTATTCAAGAATTTCAGGAAAGGGTCTAGTGGCCGCCAGTCTTCTTAAAATTAATCATCAAAATAAGTACATCTCTCAGCATAAAAAATATCTGATGCCAACAACAAGAGTAGCAGCCTTCAACCCCTCGCACACCTATATAAAAGGACAATGTATGGCGTTCAATATGTTACGAAAGATTTCGAGTAATTTAAGACCGATAATGAATATGAATATTTGCTGTGATGTCTTGAAACGCTCTACAGCATGGTGTAGGCATTCTGTATTCTCTTCAGGCGAGGTGAAAGCCTGTAAGTAAAATTTCGGCCCCTTGCGGACCTACTGCCCGTCCCCCGCATGAAAAATTAATGTAAGCTGAGGATCAGTATTGTTCTCACTGACAAGAGCACAATCACAGAGAAAGTTCATGCGGTTGTCAATATGTCCTCGACAAATTCAGTGGGGACTCTTTGGGAGCGGACGGGTAAAGGCCTGCACAGTGACAAGCCAGCGACCGAACGGAAATCTAGCGCACGACTCTAGTGCAGGCGCACGCACGCACGCACGCACACACACACACACACACACACAAACCTGCCACAGCAAGGGTTGCAGTTTCCCCACGAACTCCCCAATACACTGCCATCCATATAGATAGCACATAGGAGATGAGGTCAAACCAATTCCAAATCCTATGCTAAATGCATAGAACAATACATACATTATCATTAAATGCACTTCATTCATTCTGTTGTCTGTCTAAATGCACTTAACGCTCAGATATGGCGTAAAGCGAGAATTGGTTTCCAACAGTCGGCACAGGAGACGGGAGCAAGTATATATAATCTATGTCCTGTACATTTGTGTTTATCCACGCGCTGAAATGCAAAATCAGGCTTACCAATCACATTTACCGCATGCTTAATATGTTTGATAACTGTGAAGCAAATGGGGGCACGCTGTGCGCTACAAGCAGGAAGGTCGCGGGTTCGATTCTTGATGGTGCCATGAACATAATCCTTCCGGCCGCACTATGGCTCTGAGTCAGCCTCCTACAGAAATAACTACCAGTAATATTTCCCTAAGGACTAAGGCGACCGGTGCATAGGGCTTATATTAACACCTTCGTGTACTGAATGTCTCGAAATTTGGAAAACTCAAACTCCTGGAATCCAGTGGTCCTGTAATAGTCATGTAAAGGGATTGTTATACATTTACTGTGAAGCAAAACCAAAGAGAGTTTTAATAAATATTTCTGCCCATAATGTATTTTTCGAAACTCATTCTTCGCGCCCAAGGCTGTGTCATGCCTTCAGTTTGCCATTAAGAGCATAAACACTGAGAGATGCCAGTCCTTGAGAACTATATATAGTTACTTGGCAGCTGCTGCAACCTACTTCAGTAGTAGACTGAATTTCAATTGTTAGACATTAAGGCATTTAAGATTATGTACCTACTATTAATAAGTTCTAATTATCTTACTTTATTTTAGACAAAGATGCTCGCAGCAGCACGTATTATCTTATTCCTTCAAAATGTTTTTACTATGATCAGTGAATAAGACATTGCAAAGGATTGTGTCAGGCAGCAGTCGTGTCCTAATGTGTGGTACTACATCGCTCTTTGCTTGAAGGTACTGAGGAATACCACAGTTAGAACAGCCGTGGTCTGGGCCTGGAACTCAATTCGGTACAATCGCAAATACTAATTATGTATGCCATCCGAACGACCACAAGTTTATGTCCCTCCCTGGATTGTCGATTAATTTTTAACTTTGCCGGGCACCCAGACGTCTGTGTTACTAATGTTTTCAGCATTATTATTGCGTATTTTATGTATACAACAATGTGTAGCATTACACTTACACCCAGCAGAACTCCTCCGGTAACACCTAGTTTTAAAGATCACCCCAGAAGAATAAAAAACCAACTAGATACCACTTGATATTTTATTGTACTTCTTATGGGCTCAACATGTTTCGAGCATTACTATGCCCATCATCAGGAGCCCGTGACTGTGATGTTGTTTACCACATTGGTCGTGTCGTTCTTGGTTGCCGGGTGTCCGGGTTGCAGGCTCAAGCACAGTTGTGCTTGAGCCTGCAACCTGAACACCACTCCAGCCTAACTGCACCTAACATCCAACATACAGCAAACCAAGAACGACACGACCAATGTGGTAAACAACATTGAAGTCGCGAGCTCCTGATGATGGGCATAGTAATCCTCGAAACATGTTGAGCCTATAAGAAGTACAATAAAATAATAAGTGGCATCTAGTTGGTTTTTTATTCTGCAGTTATCACAATGATGCACGGTCCAATAACATCAGATTCACCCCAATACTTGCTTCTTGTCACCCGCCTGGGACCTACTCGAATTTTGAGAGGCCTCTTAGACTTTTTAAAACCTTGGGGATCCAGTTCGGTTAATTAGTTAGTTTAGTTCTTCCCAGTTAAATGACGGAAGGCAGATGGATGCGGTATTAATATTTAATTACCACAATGCATACACAACCAATTATGACCGAATACATTCCAATTTTGGTCCAGCACGGTTAATGTATTCAAGTCACGTACGAAGCGGGTTGGAGGATTGGCAAAGAAGTATGATATAGAGTAAGCGTATGTGTACAGGGCTTGGATATTAGTGCTATTCCATTTTCTCGCACATCGCTCTCAGAATATATGACGCTGGGTGGTCTGTCACACAGCGTGGTCTACAAAGCTACTGAACAATAAACACGTTTCATACTTACAATAGCACTGAACAAGTATAATCTGATAACCACGGGCCCATAATCACACTATTGAAAACTACGTGTTTTTAGCAGTGAATCATGTGGTCATTTACAGATTGTAACGTAAAAGAATACAAACACAAGTACTCTCACTCTTCCAATTAAATGGCAGGAAAAATAATTTCGTTTTAAAATCGTCGTTGTTATTTTCAATTCCCGGAAATTGTGAAAATCTAATATCTAGTTTGGTGTCCTATGGCTGGTGCACGTAGATGTAACAGTCGTGTGTTTCCTAAATTTCTGGTGATTAACACCAGAAGTGTTGCCAGTTCTCGGTACGGACAGCCGGAGTTTGCTATTATGACTATCAGAAAGTCAAACAGTAAACACAATTCTAGATTATGTTCGTATATATGCCATTATGTACTGTCCACTATGCCTATTGCGGGGATCTGCGCTACGTCAGAACTACCGACCAATTCACATGTCTAACCTATCCATAATGTATGTGTTCTGTACATATACGTCAGCTTTAGGCAATAATATATGACGACATAGCCTTAACCTTTTACAGCCTAAGACCTTCTTTTATATATCACCAGTTCTAACATTCACAAATTCTGTGTTCTGCACACAATGCATTTATGTGTTTAGCGTGGATCTCGGAACAAACAGCGATTATTTCTCTATACAGCATTAGCTGACTTGTTTTATAACCGAGGCAGAATGTGTTTACTGCACAATACGGACTAAGCCCTCAAATCAGGCAGATTCAGTTTCATCCTTAAAAGGTTTAAGATACGAGGTGTTTTTGCGGCTGCGCCAGCCAATCTGTCCAACCAGACCCCTTTGAGTAATTTCCTGACCAATCCTGATACCCTTCCGTCATGGACACAATTAACTTTTCACCCATCTCACTATCTGAGTGGAGTTTGATTTGATGGTTGATCGAAGTTTAGTCGTTGCTCTCCTGCAATTTTGATGTAGAAATAATTAGGAAATTTAAAACGGGAAAAGTCCTGATAAAGAAGAAGGAATATAAATAAATAAATAAATAACTCCATGAGGCAGTGTCCTTCTTCAAAAGCTGTCTCTCAATCAGTCAAAAAAAACTCTATTTTATGGAACGCCAAGATTCATTACCGTGTTCGTGACACCGATGAATCCAGTCTACACCAAGGCTTTCAAAACGGCCTCTGTCCTTCAGGTACTCCCCCCCCCCCTTCCTTACTTCCAAAATTTCCTCTGCACCCAAACACCTGTTCCCCAAAATCCCCAGCTTATGACACATGAAACGTTATTCTGATAAATTAAAACATACATATTAATTACAGTTTGTGTTGCCTACTATATTCTAGTTTATATATTTAATCGCTTCTCTATTACTAAACAGTTATTGTATTGATTATATAAAACCATGGTCTATTGGTATAATTCTTTGACCGTATGCCGTGACCTGGCGACGGTGTTTAAAGTTATGTAGTTCGTATTACACGATTTCTCAAAACCATTTCCTTCTCAGAAATTAGTCTGTTTTAATTACATTCGTCTTAGTTCGTGTGTATAAAAAACTAACAATACAAAACTAAATAGCGCTAAACATCATTTATAATCATGGAACTGGCAACATTGTAGCAGACTGTCCCGTCTTTTAGATTAGTGGAAGGACATTTTATTTACATAATAAGGTCGATTTAACCTTTTGACGCCTAATGTCAACTATAGTGGTCGTACCGCACCGCTAACCTCTAAAGCTGCATTTTATATATTTATTCAACAAATATAGGTACTGAATATTTTAAACGTGGTATATACTCCCCGCAGAGTTTCTGGCTACAGATACAGAGGTCCCGGGTTCGATCCCCGGCGCTACCAGATTTTCTGAGTAGTAGTGGGTCTGGAACGGGGTCCACTCAGCCTCGTGAGGTCAATTGAGGAGCTAC
>Ga0123354_10009609_pt1 | contig 14836 bp, 7 predicted proteins | sample TergutLab28metaG_2_FD_97872 | JGI IMG/M metagenome (GOLD analysis project Ga0123354, IMG submission 97872) | Labiotermes labralis P4 segment gut microbial communities from Petit-Saut dam, French Guiana - Lab288 P4 | ecosystem: Host-associated > Arthropoda: Insects > Digestive system > Gut ...
AAAGTAAAGTGCACCGTTGTACAGGCACTGAGGCTCTGTACAGGCCGTACGGTCCATAGGGGGAGTAGAGGTATAGGTAAAGGTAAAGTGCACCGTTGTACAGGTACTGAGGCTCTGTACAGACCGTACGATCCATAGGGGCAGTAGAGATATAGCTCTACTATATTATAATATAATATACCAACTGAATTAACTCCTGCTCTCAGACGAAATCAACGCGCAAAATAAACACGTTACCAATTTTACTGTTACGAACAGAGGACTTTGTGATAAAGGAATCCACACCGAACGTCTGAAGAATTATCAAAATTACAATAATAGTGACGTACAGTGCCAGTGGCTAATCATATTATAATGAGAATAATATCACCTGAGGGCTGATCCCACAGGCCGCGGGGTCTGCAGCCGTTCGGTTGCTGGGAATGCGGGTTCGAACCCCGCCGATAGCATGGATGTTTATCTCCTGCGAGTGTTGTATGTAGTTAGGTAGGGATCTCTGCGTCGGGCCGATCACTCGTCCAGAGGAGTCTTACCGAGTGTGGTGTGTGTGTGTGATCGTGAAGTCTAGATAATGAGGAGACCATGGCCCATTACGAGCTGTCCAGCTAAAAAACAAATCACCTGATAACGGAAGCAGGTAGCTTTCAAAAAGTGGTGTTTATTTTTTAATATTAGTGACAATGTATTTTGGTGACATTACTCACGTACAGTTATTGTCAAAAATATATAATTTACAATAAAACATGTTCGTAACTCACAGTACTGCGGCATTCACTTTAACCTTTCAAAGACTAAACGTAATCTGCTCTATATAAGGAATCAGTCCGTACCGCGCTGTAAACACTTTCCGCCACGGTTATAAAAACCAATCAGTTAATGATGTATACAGCAAAAGTCGCTGTCTTCTGAGATCCGTACGAAACACTCAACGCCAAGCGAGCATCATGTACAATTTTTGAATGTCAAACCTTGTGGTATGTATATAAACCGCTAGGCTTTAAAAGGTTAAAATGGAACACATTCGCTATTCGTGACAAATTAATAGCCACAACTGCCAAAAATGAGAAACAATTTTCGCCTATCAGCTGTCAATAAGCACTCCACCATTCACACCTGTAAGCGTCACCAGCCGCTACATTATCACTATCCTGGGTTGGTATTCCGCCTTTGAACAGGCAACATGCTGGGAAGCGAACAATGAACTATTTGGAAACATTTCCCCAGTTTATAGCCGCTCTGACCAATTATGTCATGAAGACCTAAGACGAGTGAAGGAAACAGAAATAAGCTACTACCTTATTCCAGATAATAACCAAAACTTGACCTAACATGAAAATTACCACCTCCGCTGCCAATGGTTGAACGTACGTGCCTTGGCAGGGGAACAAGTCACGAGTCACGGCAATCACCAGTCACATAAATGTATGTAGAGGCTGCGACATTACAGACAGCGGAAAGACACGTGTTTTAATAACCTGCACACTGCGCCGGTCCTCACGTTCATTTATTTTTAGACGCCAATCTTATTCTTGCATAAATAATCTCACTAATGCGGTAAAAATACACAGCCAGAAATTGGCTTCTCTTCTTTCAGTTATTCACCATACAACCGTTTGTAACAAACGCTGTAGTTACTAACAGATGTGCCTATACCCCAAGCCGTGTAAGCCAACGATTTTGGTACGATATTCTGGTCTTTTCGTAAAAGTGACACAATTCATTTCCAAATTTATAGGAAGAATGCGTTATCCTGGGATGAAAAAACACCAAAATGAGCTTCGAGTGAAACGCCGTCTCCTCAGACCTAAAGAAAACATTTCTATCGAACTACATACAAAGTTTCCGCGTGCACGTCCAGGCTGGTGGCCATGTCATCTGCACGCTGACACAATTTACTGTGTTACTGCAACATGTCGTGGCCATGTCATCTGCACGCTGACACAATTTACTGTGTTACTGCAACATGTCGTGGCCATGTCATCTGCACGCTGACACAATTTACTGTGTTACTGCAACATTTCGTGGCCATGTCATCTGCACGCGAAGCAGTTTACTGTGTTACTGCAGCATGTCATGGCCATGTCATCTGCACGCTGAAGCAGTTTACTGTGTTACTGCAGCATGTCGTGGCCATGTCATCTGAATGCTGATACAATTTACTGTGTTACTGCAACATGTCGTGGCCATGTTTTCTGAACGCTGACACAATTTACTGTGTTACTGCAACATGTCGTGGCCATGTCATCTGCACGCTGACACATTTTACTGTGTTAATGCAACATGTCCCGGCCATGTCATCTGAACGCTGACACAGTTTACTGTTTTAATGCAACATGTCGTGGTCATGTCATCTGCACGCTGACACAATTTACTGTGTTATTGCAACACGTCCTGGCCATGTCATCTGCACGCTGATACAATTTACTGTGTCATTGCAACATGTCGTGGGCATGTCATCTGCACGCTGACACAATTTACTTTTTTACTGCAATACGTCGTGGCCATGTCATCTGCACGCTGAAACAATTCACTGTGTTACTGCAACACGTCCTGGCTATGTCATCTGCACGCTGATACAATTTACTGTGTCACTGCAACATGCCGTGGCCATGTCATCTATACGCTGACACAATGTACTGTGTTACTGCAACACGTCCTGGCCATGTCATCTACACGCTGACACAATTTACTGTGTTACTGCAACATGTCGCGGCCATGTCATCTACACGCTGACACAATTTACTGTGTTACTGCAACATGTCGTGACCATGTCCCGTTACACTTTACCTAATTAGTCATTTGCACCGCGAGGTGTTACAGTTGAGTAATTCATTTCTTGTTCCAGGCAGCTGCTGCGGTATCAAGTCACGCTAACTGAAGCCACAATAATCTCAGAAACAGACAAATTCGATCCAGGGACTTCCGAGACCGCCCCTTTCGGGAAGGAACGGAACTAATTAGGAGTGGGGCGGCCACACAGGGAGCACTGAAAAATGGAGACGGATTCCTTATGAGTAATCTCATTCATTAATTATGTGAAGGAATCTGGATGGACTGGAGTATAAGCGACCTAAGTAGGTATTGCGCATACCGCTTACACGAATACACGACTCGCCTTACAGCACGCCCGCTCACCCTTTTATGTGGTGCGAAGAACATCGGCAAAATTTGGTCTGCCTGCAGGCAACACGACACTTGATACACAGAACATAAGCCTACGCATAATTACAATTATGTCTAATTGTAATCGTTTATTTTATTATACTTTTTTTTCCGTAGCGCAACGGCGCAACTCGGCCTAGGCCGCCTCATTGTTCAGGTTTCTACATCACACAATTGTGGACACACACAACGGGCAGAAATCATCTGAACGAGTGATCAGCTCATCGCAGAGACCGCTACCCACACAACAACCAACGATGGACATTCATGCCCTCGGTGGGACACAATCCCAGCAATCAAAAAAGCTGGGAAACCCAAGCCCTAGACCGCAGGGCCATTGGGATCGGCCTTTCTATACATTTTGTGCAATAAAAAGATACTGGTAATGGGATTTTTTTTCAAAATGCAATTCACAGTATATAAGCTAGGGAGTTGGTATTTTTAGCATTTTTTTACAAAATTAATCAGTGATATAATGAATGTCTCCGTTAATGAAGAGCTCATAAGTTTTCAAAACTGCTCAGTTGTTCTGTCTGGGATTTGCTATGTAAATGTTTAAAAGTCGTCAAGAGAGAGAAAACCAACAAGATGCAACAATCAGATGCACTGACAGTGCTCGCACCCTACAACCCAGCGCCCCACAACCGCTACCAACCACATCCAGCAGAACCAGCGCAGTACACCATATACAGTAACACACGGTCTTTGTTCTCCTGAAGATGGGCATAATGATGCCCGAAACATGTTGAGACAGTAGTTGATAATAAACATCTGATTGTTGCATCTTGTTGGTTTTCTCTCTCTTCACACTTTGCTCACGATGCACGCGTGCTACCGGTTGAGCGGACCTGCCTTACAGCCTACGGAGATAAGGGTAAGGTTTTAAATAAAGCACGGTTACTAGCATAGGGGTGCGTAAGGGGTGTGCCGGGTGTTCCCGAGCACATCATAATACCCCTTTAAAAACAGCAAAAATTTGGTACTTTTGAGTCTTATTCTCAGCCGATGCACGATGTGAGGTTCTCATAGCCCCGCTGACGAAGACAGAATATCTGGGGCGATACACGGTGTCGACTGGTAAAAGGCAGCACCTTCAGCTTCAGGGTTACGCAGCACAAGAAGAGCGACCGCCTGGCCCTGGAGATAGACTCGTAACTGTACACCAGTCCACATGGGCGTAATAACCCTGAAAACGTGTACCTGACACAATCTAAGCAACAAATGCATGTGTAACGGACTTTCATACACTTTCTACGCTTTAACCCTTCGTTTGACCAAGTCGGTTAGCGTAACGGTAACTCTCTGGACTTGTATTCGGGAGTTGCCTGGTTCGAATTTCTGCAGAGGCACCGACTATCCTGACAATTTCGTGATTTTTCTGATTCTTCTACCCAGGAAACGATAGATTAGGCCACAATCGGCTCCTTCCCAATACTTTGCAATTCACTACCCATCACTAATCATAACACACACGCTATAAAGTCTAGATAGTGACAACGTCGTAAATTAAAACACAGGAAATCCTTTGTTTTGGATGCCGTTAACATCCTCGCAATGCCGACTCCCAAAACAGCTACCTGAGCTGTCAACACAGTATACCGACAACGTTTACGGCCGTAAACCTACTCTGCAAATAACAAACAACCGACAGTTCCTCTTTCAAGAGAGATTTTTATTTCTTCCAAACACGCCCAGACCGCCTCTGGCTCCCACCAGGTCACTTATTCTGCGGATACCGGGGCTATTTCCCGGGGTAAAGCGCCCAGGGCGTGAATTTATTTACTCACTTCCATGTAGCGCCGAGGCTAAGAATGGACGGAGCTATAGCTTTACTCCTCCGCCATACTTCCATACATTTGCCTTTTAAACAGACTGTAAGATAAAGTAAAGTCGCCTTCAATTTTTAATGGAAATAACGCAGCAGCAGCAGCGCATCTGTGATCAAGGCATCGACCAGCTGACAGTAACTCAGCTGGTCAAGAAAGTAACACACCTTTCATGACGCACAAAGTTGTGCATAGCAGCTCGCAGTTTTCTGGACTCAGTACAACTCCATAAAATCAGTTTTTGTGTTAACAATGCTCTATTCTGGGATTGCTGCCCTATAGTACAATACAAATTTGCCGTAAATTCCTACTTCATGTAGGATTTGTAGGGTTCTGCACTTGTCCACAATCTCCTATCCGAACAAGAATAAAATAATAGAAGCATTCCCCCACAGACCCGCCTCAAGTTTCACTATTACCTTCCTATTCATGCCGTCGACTGAAGTTTTACATGCAATTCTCGTCTCATCGTACCGCTCTTACAGCAGGGTTAATTCCACAAAGTCTCCAGCTTCAGGCACAGGTAACGTTAGCCAGCCTGGACTGATGTCTCAAACCGGGAGAGTGAGCAAAGTCATGTGCGCGTAGATCAGTGTGTTTCTGCAGACAGAGTGGTGGAGGTGCAGTCCAGTTGAAATGTGATGGCACACGGTGACGCACGGGAGGGGAAGTGAAGGGGAAACTGGCGAATGGAGTGGGTAGCCAGTACCCTTCACACTACCTCGAAACGTGGTGTATCCAGCATTACTACCGCCGATGCGCACACCTCGGCTGCCAGTAGTCGACTGAACGGACGCCCCCGCCGATTTAAATGGACTCGTCCGTTTCGCCGAAAGACGAAATCTGGTTTCTGCGCGTGTGCCATCACATTTCAAACGCAGTCTACCAGTATTCGTCTGCTTACGTAGTAACTGCGGTCACGTGACTGAGGTTGGAGGACCATAAGGTTTGTGAGACTCGCAATGGAGGTTGTCAAGCAAAATGACAGGGACGTTTTGGAAGTAACCTTACATTCATGTCCCGTTTACCTCATCTTCCTTGGATTTTATCGCTGTAATGATATGTGACGAAAAGTACGAACATGAAGTTCCACCTGTATGATAAATCTGATGGTTCTCAACACTGAAAAGAGATGAGCCGAACGCTGGTCAAATGATCACGTACACAATTTGAACACTAACCTTACGAAATTTAAGGTTCTCATAACGGCGTTACTGAAGATTCAAGTCTTCTGGCATGCGACACTTTGTCAATGGGCGAACAGTTACAGAGTTCGAAGGATGTTTTTAGTGGCGCTTGACCCTGGCGATTAAGGTACTATGATCCTTCGAAAGATAAGACATTACTCGCTCTACGACACGGCGTCACATCCCAGAAGACTTGAGTCTTCATTAAACACCTAGTTTCCCAAGCAGTCCCGTTACAGGCCTGGAGTGCCCCAGAGGGTTCCAGCAAGTTAAGGTTCCCAGATTTCATGACAACGGCACAGGATTATGGTAGGTTGTCAGCCTTACGCACCGGCCGCCTTTACCCCAAGGAACTCATTTCTGTTAGAGGTTGAGTCGACCCCAGGGCCATAGTGGGATCGGAAGGATTATGTCAATGAAAAATTCCAGTCACACCAGCTGGTATCGAACCAGCGACCTTCCGATTTGTAGCACAGCACCTTAACCACTGAGCCACCGCGATCCCCACTCTCCCAAGCTCCGGTAAATTATTACGACAAAAGTTCAGCAGTCCGTGTATACTGCAAGGCCTAACAGTTTTGTGTTAAAAGCTGACGAAATCCTAGGCGCTACTGTTACCTTTTGAAGGTCAGGCCTAATATTCTTTCCTTCAGAAACACAAAATCAAATTTCAAGATGTCGCCAACATGTTAAAACCATTCAACCACACGCAGAAGAAATTTCAGCAAAGAACAGTAGAAGTACGTAATACCACGAAGCATACAAACTACTACTTCCTCAGATCGTTCAGAAATTCGACGTTTCATCACCGCGTCCACAGCAGCCCGCCACCTGTCCTTATATCCAGCCAGATCAATCCAGTCCACGCCCTTCAACCCCAGTCATATTTCTTGGAGATCCATTTTAATGTTATCCTTCCATAAATGCTTAGGCTTCTTCCCCTCGGTATGACTCCTGGCTTCCGCCGCCAAGTATATGAGAACTGCGCACTTCTGTCCCTCGTTATCCCCTACCAAAACCCTGTGCGCGACTCCTTTCCGCCATTGACAACTGCACGTACGTCTTCTGCAATGGCTCACCACATACCGTCATCCAGCTGTAAGTACAGAGCCTTGTCTCTCTCTACACTTCAGTCTTTAGTCTTTAGTCGCCAGTCTCTCACCGCGGAGACACGGGTTCGAACTCAGTGAAGTCCACGTGCGGCACGTGACGGACAAATTGGCATCGGCACAGGTTTATCGCTTTCCCCGTCAGTAGCTTTCCACCACCGCTCTATACTCATTCATCCATCTACAACCGATGCAATATAAACTCCACAACTAACACCGCTGTTCAGTGTGCCTATTCTTCTCTGTCTGTCAGCACTGCAGGCTCACACCAACATCATTAACCGATTTAGTACGTAAATAATAAAGCGGCGGCTTCCTAAGGCACGTGACTGTTACTCGGCTGGTCAACGTCGACCGTTCTTACGCAATCCGTAAGTCGACAACCGTATACATGAAACCTGCCAAGGGATCCACTCGTGAGAAAGGCGAACCCAGTCCAAACGCATAGACACGGCGTCTCTCCCACACAGCAGTAGAAAATGGCCAATTTTTGTACCACAAATTTACCACCGAATAAATAAATAAAACTGAGTACAACCTGGAAATATTCTCGTATTCTTCACAATACTTTGTGTTTTGTAAAATATTTGTGTGTCTATACAAATAAACCTACAAATGTATATTATTATTATCATCATCATCATCATCTTCATCTAACACCGAGTTCGGTCCATCTTTGTTTTCGCGAGACTACCTTCGGACTAACATCTGGCTGTCACAGTGATAGCCCCCTCTCCATTAAATACACTTATCATTTGTACAATTATTTTGTTCTATTAACCTTTTGACGCCTAATGTCAACTATAGTGGTCGTACCGCACCGCTAACCTCTAAAGTTGCATTTTATGTATTTATTCAACAAATATAGGTACTGAATATTTTAAACACGGTATATACTGTCCGTTTTTTCCTCTTCAAAATGCAGTTTGTTTCATAATTCTAACGTATTTGGTTCCTGTATTATTCACATTTTATATACAGGGTGTGCTGAAATTAAAAAAAATGATTCCGGCGCCAAAAGGTTAAAGCACTCGCATTTCACTTTGTCGAATATCTACCTATATGTAGGGTGAAGAGAGATAAACCAACAAGATGCAACTAATCCGATGTTTATTATCAAACTTGTATCTCAACACGTTTCGGGCATCAATTATGCCCATCGTCAGGAGAACAATACCGTGTATTACTGCATATGGTGTTCTGCACTGGCTGTGTGGAGCTGGGTCGTAAGCTCTGCGCACACAGCTTAAGGGTCTTATTATAAGCTACACCCGCGTTCACATTCAACAATTCTTAAATTAAAATCCTTTCTCCATTTTCTAGTTTCTAGGATACATTAACGTGTCCGACTCGAAAACGGAACGAAATGTCACCCCGATGTCAAACATTACATTTGATGTAAAAATATCTTAACGTGAAAATGGCGCCTCTCTTGCGTTTGCACCTCAGAAACGGGAAATGCAGGAACAAAGCAGACATGGCGAATATAAGTGTTTCACACTAACAATGAGCCAATAAATTCTACTGAACTGAAGGCCAAGGAACTAGCGTTTTGTTCACTACTGTAACTCTCCCATCCACTTAGATTCACGGCTAATAGATGGTATCATCTTTATTTCATCAGCCCGCCCGCTCCTGTCTGTATCGCTTGTTTAAATATTTATGTCGGGTGAAGGACCTCGCTATTGTGACCTTCGTCCGAGGTGTCCAGGGAATTCCCGCTAGCAGCCAGCCTTGGGTACGGACCGCCGCGGGCTCCCGGCCCACTAACAGTACCTCCTGTCATCAGAGAAACAAATGCCAAGTCTGTCCAAATGTTTCAGTCTCCAACACAATAATTCAAGCAGCCATAATGGCAGGTTTCACTGCCACATCACTGCCTGGCTGGCAGTATAGAAAGAGGACAGAAGCTGTCTTGAAAATCAATTTTTTGCTCGTTGCATTCAACGTCGATAAATTACACCCCAATCCGTCCATGCAACAAAAACATTCATTTGTCAAAAAAAACCCGTGTTATAATTTCGCTGTAGGGTACACGCATTTTGGAAACGTTCGTCCGTATTTTCATGGAACATTTTCACCGACTGCTGTAGTCAACAGTAAAAAAGGTAAACCTTTCCCTGCACACGTCATGAAGGTACATAATGGTACTGGAGGTACATCTCCGCTCATTATTAACCCCAGCAACAGAGATGTGTGGTCAGCCTCACGCCACGGCACCTTCACCCCCGGAAACATATCTACCGGTATCCACTAAATACGAGGCTGGGTGGGACCCAAAGTCGCTCCGGACTTTCTGGAGAAGAGAAAAACTTCTTGCCCCTGCTTGGATTTGAACCCCGGATCGTCCAGCCCCTAGCCTAGTCAGTACATCCAGCACGCTATAAGACGTATAAATATACCGATGTAAAGCTATAGACACGACGTCACAGTAATTATTTTTCCTCTTCTATTGTTTCAATAATTAAATACACAAGGCGTTCAAGAAATATTTGGCACCACTGGTGTGCTGTACGCACACAAATGACGACAAGGTCCACACAAACACGGACCCTCGGACGCTTCTTTAATATAAGGTCCCAACATATATTGGAAAGAGCAGGATAAAAAGTGTAATCCCGCCCACGGGAAGTGTTTATTTAAAAATCTGTGACACCGTCACACATAACTGTTTTGGCAACAGCAAATTACAAAAGACGCTCAAAGGCTGCCCTTGTTCCTCCACAGTGTCACATGAAGGAGCGTCGCACGCGCTCACGAATTCCAGTCGTGTTATATATTAACACGCGTCTGTCTTCCACCCCTCTGTTGCAGTTCCGCCACGTCATTAACTACCGACGCATATACAGTCCTTCTGAGATGCTACCATAAATATAAATACTGGGGCTCTAAGTCACATGATCTTGCGGCCCAAGCCACCGGTCCGCCTCAAACCATCCATCATTTTAGATGTTTTTAATTCAAAAATGTTCTAACCACAATGCTAGAATATGGTGCAGCATCATCGTCTATGAGCCACATTCAGTGTTTACTGTAATGGGCCTTCCTCTAGGGGTAGAAAATTGTTCTGTAAGAAGCCATACACTTCAACTCACTCAATTGTTACACCAACAACTGCACATATATAAAATTTACACATTAAAACATTAAAAACGCTCCGACATGTTTCGGTCCTAGGACCATCATCAGGGAGCCATATCGTCCTTGCTAAACTCACACTATAAAAGTCACATTTGTTTCGCTATTCCAGATGGGTATTGTGGCTGCATGCCTGTAATATAAATTATACCAAGTAAGTATCGTCAAAATAAATATTAGGATAATTTTGTACACAAATGCCACAATACCCAACTGGAATAGCGAAATTAATGTGACTTTCTATAGTGTAACTTTAGCAAGGACGATATAGCTCCCTGATGATGGTCCTAGGACCAAAACATGTCGGAACGTTTTTAATGTTTTAATGTGTAAATTTTATAAATTTTATATATGTGCAGTGGTTGGTATAACAATTGAGTGACTTGACAACATGCACGGTATAACAACGAAAATAGCAAAGAATATAGTTCATATCAAAATTTATACATAGGTTCTTCTTTTGGGTTGATAACACAGCAAAGCCGCAATATGCTTGAAAGTAGTTTTTAGGACAGTCTGTTGTGTTGGGGCGAATTGCGTCTGTGTCATTTCTAGTAGTCCTGAATCTAAAATGTTCATGTAGACCTATAGTTTTACTCTGATTTTCCTGTCCAACATTTTCGTACAAATACGTGAAACAGTTCCCAAAAATACACGAATATATTACTGTCACTGTAAATGTGTTCTTATTTTTGTGTGATAAGTATTGCCATTTTTAACTTTTATTTTAGACATCCCGTTGTAACACATATTAGGAGAGCAGTTTGTAAACTCTCAATCAACACACTGTTTGCAGGTCTTCTGTTTTCAAACATACAACACGCTTCGGGTGCAAGGTGCCATTATCAGATATCAGTAATCAAAATACACGGAGAAAATTCTTTTGTGTAACCATGAAGCCTGTGTTAAGAACGAGATTTAATTCTTTTTCATACATAATTTAGATTTTCATAATATCGTCATTTCTCAGGGTATTTAGGCCCAAACCTCTGCATCTGTTTTTAAATATGGGAATTTATTAAGTTGAATTTAAAAATAAAGAAGTACGTCCTGTGGAAGCCAAATTTAGTTAAATATATTCTTATTTTAATCCTCCGTTTTTTAGACGTAAACAGTTAATAATTTTTCCTTGGTAGAGTCTAGGTTCTTCACTTGTTACAAGGTATTATTTTTTGGTTTCCTAGTTATGTGTTTCACCCGTTACTTATTTTCCTATAAAGTTGTAGTGTACCGGGTTATTGACTGTAATGATAGGTTTTCGGAGGACAGGACATAGAGATTAGAGTTCAAAAATTTGGGAACAACCTTGACTAATCAAAATTTTATTCAGGAGGATATTAAGAGGAGACTGAAGTCAGGGAATGCTTGCTATCACTCGATGCAGAATCTTTTATCTTCCAGTTTGCTATCCAAAAGTTTAAAGATGAAGATATACAGAAATATAATGTTGCCTGTTGTTTTGTATGGGTGTGCAACTTGGTCGCACACATTGAGGGCGGGACATAGGCTCAGGGCGTTAGAAAATATGGTACTGAGGAGAATATTTGGACCTAAGAGGGGCGAGGTAACAGAGGAATGGAGAAAATTACATAATGAAGAGCTTAAAGATCTGTACTTCTCACCCGAATTTTGTAGGGTAGTCAAATCGAGAAGAATGAGGTGGGCTGGGTTTGTAACACGTATGGGGGAGAGTAGAGGTGTGTACAGGGTTTTGATGGGGGAACCTGAGGGAAAGAGGCTAGTAGTAAGACCCAGGCCTAGATGGGGGATAATATTAGTATGGATCTTCAGGAAATGTGATGTAAGGGAAAGGACTGAATCAATGTGGCTCAGGATAGGGACAGGTGGCCGACACTTGTGACTGCAGTAATGAACCTTAGGGTTCCATAAAATGCGGGAAATTCTTGATTAGCTGAAAACCAGTTAGCTTCTCAAGTTGGACTCCGCTCCATGGAGTGAGTAAGTAAGTAATTAAGTAAGTAACTAAGTATAGATTGAGAAGTGAGTCCTAGTGGAGTACTCTAATATGTAGGGCACAGTGCTTGTGTAACCACAAACACTGCTTGCTGTTTTAGCTGCCAATAGAAACGAAACAATACTACGTTGGCATGGTAACCGCGTTTTAATTCAGGAGCACGGCTATGTGCTCCCAGGATAACAGTTCCCGTCCTTCTGTATCTAACGTAAGACGTTCAGAAGTGTAATAGGGGCAAAATTCAATGTAATGATGCAACAAAGTGGAAGCGGTATGCATATGAAATAAAATTGGACCGGCTGCAGCTAATACGGGCATTTCGGATTACATTGTTTCATGCAATATCTGGGTGAAATATTACATCACGTACTGCCGCGTACATAACAAATTCCATTCTCCTCTGTAGCCAGCTAAATGTTCTGCATTTTCTAAAAGGTTTATTGCAATTTTTAACCGGCACCTACACTTCGCCTGGCTCAGCTCTAGCCCAGTTCTTGTAAAATCCAATTTAACATCTTTCTACATAGGCATTAGTCTACCGTGTTGCATTACATTCGGGTTCCTCGTACGTAGTTCTTTCTTACTGCGTGGGATCCTAGAAGTTTCCGATTGTGGTCATTCGGTTGTTGACTGTTGCACAGCTCTTCGGTAGGCCGTAATAAGTTATATGATAGTGGCTTTAAAATATTTAGAAAATAGGATAAAATAAGTGATTAAGTGATATGTGCACAAATGAAGCGAAGGCGTCGATTACATATTTCATGTATATTTAATGTTTATTTTTTATATATGCCAGGCCGAAAGATATAGAGAATGACAGTAGGATGGTCTACACAACAGGATGACATCGATAAAAGCAACGCTAATAACTTTAGTTGAAGAATGAAAGATCAACTTGATGTCACTTGAAATTTTATTTCACTTCTTATGTACTCAACATGTTTCGGACATTAATATATCCATCATCAGGAGCTTGCGACCGTGCTGTTGAATTGCCACATCGGTTCTTTTGTTCTCGGTTCGTTGTGTGCTGGATATTTTGTGCGGCTGAAGCTTCAGCCTGCAACACGAACACCACTCAAACCCAGCCGCACCAAATCTCCAACACACAACGAACCGAGAACAAACCGACCGATGTGGTAATTCAACAGCACAGTCGCAAGCTCCTGATGATGATTATATTAATGTCCGAAACATGTTGAGCACATAAGAAGTGAAATAAAATAGCAAGTGACATCAAGTTGGCCTTTTATTCTTCAACTATTACAATGATGCACGGTCCAATAATCGTAAGATTCACTATTACATTAATTGTTGCTACTTCGAGTTCAAAGACAGGCAAATAGTCTTTAGATGTGTCATCCCCGTTGTGTTTAGTAATACAATAAGGAGAGGGTTTAAAATGAGTCGAAACACAACTAAGTTTTTTAGATAGTGTTATTTTAAGCTGACGACATGCTTCGGTCCCTGCTCTGGGCCATCTTCAGGTCACAAAAGTATTTGTTCGAGGAAACTATACAGTAAAAGTCATAAAATATATCAATCTAAAATTCAAGAGATCTCGTTGTTTTCAGTATTCTAATGCTGTTCATGACTAGGTTAAGATCTGGATATATCATAAACCTAACAATATTAAAGTCATTATTTACAATAGGTATTTAAAAAACTGGAGTAATAGATGAGTAAAACCACTGTCACTGTAGCTTCAGGATGTGTGTGATTTTCGGAATACTTTGTATACCCCAAAATTTGATATATTTTATGATTTAGACTGTATAGTTTCCTCGAATAAATACTTTTTTGACCTAAGATTCCCCAGAGCAGGGGCCGAAACATGTACTCAGCTTAAAATAACGTCTAAAAATAGTTGTGTTTCGACTCATTTAAAACCCTCTCCTTACAAGCAAATACTCGTAGTTTATTGCCTAGCCAAGCGACTATTAGCTTCTCGAGAAATTTACATAACCTGCTTTGTGGAGTTACTTACCATACATGGTTTGTGTTGGCCAATAAGACGGCCTATTTTTAGAAGCCCTGTTGATGAGAACGGCGAACCTTACACACAGATACACACACACGCACACAACCACACACACACCAACACACACACACCCAAACACACACACTCGCACCCACGCACCCACACACACACCCACACACACACACACACCCACACCCACACACACGCACACCCACACACACAAACACACACCCACACACACCCACAAACACACACGCACCCACGCACTCACGCACCCACGCACTCACGCACCCACGCACTCACGCACCCACACCCACCCATCCACCCACACACACACCCACACACACACACACACACACACACACACACACACACACACCCACACACACACACACACACACACACACACACACCCACACCCACACCCACACACACACACATAAACACACACTGCACTC
>Ga0123354_10009610_pt1 | contig 14834 bp, 12 predicted proteins | sample TergutLab28metaG_2_FD_97872 | JGI IMG/M metagenome (GOLD analysis project Ga0123354, IMG submission 97872) | Labiotermes labralis P4 segment gut microbial communities from Petit-Saut dam, French Guiana - Lab288 P4 | ecosystem: Host-associated > Arthropoda: Insects > Digestive system > Gut ...
ATAAAATAATGTAAAAATATTTATATTATAAAACAGGATGAATTGCAATTATATTTTGAAAAAATAAAGTTAAACATATGCAAAAGGCGAAATTTTAATTCGTTATACTGAAAGTTCTAAATTAGTTAAAATGAAATGTTTTAACACGCATTAAATAGGGAAAAGGGAAGGGGCCTAAAAATAATTTCGCAATTCTGAACATTTCGTTACACTGGCGTTCGTTACAGCGACATTTTACTGTATAATGAAATTCATGACAGAGAATTCATCACAATCTATATTATATACTGGTTACAAAGAAAAGTATGTAGAAGAGACAGTAAACACAAAATTTCTTGGTTTACAAATTGATAACCATATAAATTGGAAGAGCCATATTTAGGAAATTATTCCTAAGCGGAGTATGTTATGCCGTTAGGTTGATGGGCCACATCAGTAATGTTAACACTTTCAAATGAATTTACTATGCATACTTTCACTCTATTATAAAATATGGAATAATTTTTGGTGCAACTCTTCCAATAGTGGGAAGATTTTCACTTTACAAAAGAAAACTGTCAAAATTATAGCTGTTACACAACCAAACGCTCTAGTAGAATTCTATTTCAATCATTAGATTTTCCATCTGTTCCATGCCAGTGTATACTTTCATTAATGATCTTCATTGTTAATAATCAGGAAATTTTTCAAACAAATTCATCTATAAACAACATTAATACAAGGTGTAAGCAACATCTTCATGGACCAAATGCCATCCTATCTTGTGTTAAAAAATGTACATTCTATGCTGGCATAAAAATTTTCAACAGTTTACCATCTAGTGTGACAGTCCCCAAGAATGACAACGCAAAATTTAAATCATCCTTAAGAAAATACCTACATACACATTCCTTTTACTTTGCAGATGAATTTTTGTGTGTAAAGATGATTTATAATATTTATGTAAAATGTCTGTGGTGTTCTACATAAAATATGTGTATGAGTATTCATGACTTGTTCCACATCCTACTGTCTTTATGACACACTTATGGATCCATAAAATGCATGTATGCATATATGCGTGTGTGCATGTGTGTATATGTATGTATATTTTCTTTTGAAACTGGTGTTTGGGCTTTGCTTGGTTTATCTGCTTGTAATTTCACTGACATGTTTCAGCCCAACTGCTTCTTTCCATGTCCAGGAAAGTTTAGTGACCATAAAATAAATATTAAGAGGTAATTTTGGTGATATAACATATAACACATTAATGGTGAAAACCAGACAAAATACTAAAACTGCTGTTTACAATATGCTTTTTTGTGCACATTACTAGGAAGTATATGTGCATATCACCAGCAGAACAAAACTAATGGATCCTATTATAAAATAAAAATACTTCCTGTAATGGAAGCATTTTTTCAAACCCTTAAATACAATAAAGTTTAAAAGTTCACAGAGGCACAAGTTGCCCCAACATGGTTCTGAATCCCTGCACACTCACATTTCATAATGTACACTGCAAAGTGAACTTCACAAAAACACTAAACACAAAATATATCCAATAAATGAATTTTTAGCTGCTAACACAGCATAATCACCAATTAATTTGTTTCCGTCAGGTTAGGACCCTTACTGAGAAAGCCTTCTCCGTTCACCCAATATTATCAAATATTTGGGACTACAGCAAGAGGAATGATACTAACCTGAAGGCAAGTCACATTAGCGCAGAAAAAAGGAGCAAATTTGCCACCACAGCGTTGACCCTGGCACTCATCACACATCTGATCATCCAGCACATATGGTTTAACCTCCACCTTATAGTAAATAAACATAAGGTAACATTACTGGTTTATAAAATGACACATCAATTCTGCTGTGTAAGGGTGAAACGTTTTGTTTAATGGTAAAATACACACAAAATTTCACAAAATGTCCTTGTCTTAAGGTACACAATACTGGTAACTAACACACAACATATATCACAATAATAACTGCAACTATTCTCTGCAGCATGTTTTGATATACTTAACATTAATGAAAAACATACATCATATCTGTAGTGTGATTATCTCTTAAATGTTTAAGTAGATGACAAGGTCTCCCACTGCAGCTACAAGTCACTGTGCTGCATTGTGTCTGTAATGTCATGAGCCAAAGTGCCTGATGAACAAGAAACTTTAGAAATGTACAAGCAGACTTACCCTCTTGTCTATATCACCATGCTGCAGCTGCACAAAACGAGCACTAATGGCTGCAATGTAGCTCTGTTGATTGCTGAATGCTACTCGGCCAGCTCCTTTTGGGTATTTCAACTCAGGGTCAGTGTCAATGCCAGCATAGCATACACCACCATATAAACGATCCATGATCATCGCCAACTCCACTGTGAACAAAGTCATGTATGACATGTTCTCTCAGTAAATAAAAATCACTGTCATTTAAGGTTACTAGGTGAATGCTGCAAAGCAGCAGACGCGAGCCATACACAATTACTGATTCCATGTGACTTCCCCAAAAAGTAAATAAAGTATGTCAAAAATACTTCTCCCCACAAGGACAGTTCACCAAATTTAGCTAATTTAAAAAAACATAAAATTACCAAAAATGGAAATGTATGGAAGAACGACGCAACACAATAGAAACATTTTACAAGACAGACGTAGGAGGAAGTTACATTTATACACCACTGAAAAGATGGCATGAACTCTGATGGGACACACACTCTAGCAACTGTGGGGATCAGGATGATGATGATGATGATGATGATGATGATGGTGATGAAAAAGTCTTGAAACAATGGATCAGAAACATAAACCACCAGCATCAATAAATTACACACACACACACATATATATACAGAGCGCACAAAGAACCTACGATATATTGAAAATTTTTGCTATTTGTACATGAACACTCTCTCAATGAAAATGGACCACCATGACAATAAAGAAGAACATTTAAGTTTCTTTGGAGGTACAAATTTTTGTCATTATGATAATAATCACTTGAAACGGTGTTCATTACACAATTTTTGTGTTTAATAGAACTGACCTGCTTTCAGAGGGCGTGGCACTCCACCCACAAACACGGTTTTGCGTGGATCAAGTGGCATGGAAGCATCCAGCACAAAGTCAGCATCAGACAGTCGCCAAGGTCGGATCTGTACAGGTTTATCTTTTATTGTCGGTGAGGAGACACACAGGTAGAGCTTGTCATCATCCTGAATGCACGCATCAATCAGCTGCTGCACTGAGCCCTCATCCTGAAGTGTATTCAACAAGCTCCCATCAGTGTCAAGGTAAGGAAGATTTTGAAACTTAGGTTTAATGTACTACTTGATTTTAAACCATTAGGAAAAGAGACAGATACAAGCTTGAAACCACTCAATCACACAACACAGATGGTACAAGTCACTCAAATGTTTAGGCTCTTTCAGTTTAACCCTCCATATACTTCAACAAAATTTTCTTAGACTGATAAGCCATGGTAGGTGGTTCAAATATATCAGTGTTTCAGAGACCAAATACATTCCATTATCTGGGTTCTGAACATGAGGTCAAAACTCTGATGATGGGGACAGAGTCACTCTAAAATGCTGGTGTTCAATATATGAATCTCACAAAACCAAATTTTGGTGCTGTAAAGCTTGAAGACAGATACATATGTAAGTTTTCTTCATGGTAATAGAAATACTAATGCTTCATGGTCAACAACAGCAATTAGACACGTCCATAAACTAAGCCTAAAATCTCAAACATGGGCTGCATCAGAGTTCTGACAAATCAACATTGAGGAGGCCTGGATATCAGTTTCAAGTCTCTGCACATCACTTCATACCTCCATGTCTTTCTCCTTCTACTGTTTTTGTACTAGTCAATGGACCTTATGGAGGTGATGTCATCGTACAAAACCTCCTTACTTTCTACTGGAACAATCTGTAGCCTGACATCAGTACGTTCAATCCATCATAATTCATAAATACAGGCATTACGAAAGTCTGAAAACATGCAGGCTGCAAAAAATGTGATGCTGATTATCTTAAAGACCAAAATGTCGCTGTGTGTTGTGAAATCAGATCACAAACAATTCATGCCATTCTCCTATGGTTTGCACATCTGAACTGCCATGACTGGTGGACATACTGAGCACAGTCACTTAACAGTTGCATCAAAACGCCAATATTCTGTACAGTTTTGGACTTACAAGACAGCCTGTATATTAAATATTACAGTGTGATCAGTTGAAAGTTACTCAAAGATTGTTTGGTTGCTCAGGTTTTTACAGTAGGTAGTGTTCAAACGACAGCCTTCTGGGTTGTAACAATGAGTATAATTATAAGTTGATGCTGACATTTCAGATGAACATCAGGATCAACTTACGATCCTACAAGCTGTCAAAACTCAGAAGACCAGCAACTACTAACACCATAACTGGAAACTGGAGTACATCACAGCATCTCTGACAAACATAGAATTTGGTGTATGTCATTCTGACAGGAAAACATTCACAGCCTTAAGTGAGGCCAACTGTATATGCAAACTGTGTTGTTATAAACAACAATCCCAAAGAACTTATCCTATACATACACATATTCCCAACAAATTCAATCTCATTCAGATGCTGGCCAAGTCATTCCTGAAGTATCTGTCTCATTTCAACGCCTTTCAAAACATTTCATAGCACAGAATATTTTACTCTCTCTAAGGGGTTGTCAGTCCTATGCCCATGAAGCCAGCCAGGTGCCTTCCCCTTGTTGGCTGTGCATAACTGCCTCATCCATACATAAACAGCTACCTGGAAACCAGCTCTTCAGTCAAAACTACAAAATATGAAACACTGCAGTAACAAGGGACCATTAATACAATAGTTTTTTAAAATATCACTACTTCTCTAATCAAGATGGTTGATGCAAATAATACAGTACACAGACAAACCACATCACTAACACTAAAATCACATTTACTTATATTATATTTTAACAGACAACAGGCTGAATAACCAAATCTGTATGTAGTTTCACTTTACCTGAAACAACAGGAAGGCATATCCCTTAGGAGGGAAATAGGACTTGCTTTCTGCCTTATGAGGCCAATCAACCACCAAAGGACCAAACCGACGAAAACTAGCTGTGATTTCATCTGCAAACAAAACAATAATTGAAATTCTGAATATTTTATGTACTTGAAACACACTCAAATAAAAGCCTTTTAATTGTGTAGCAATAATAATTTTTCTGCATAATGTCACATACCTCAACTGTGATCGTACGGGTAAATACTCATGGCTTCGAAGAACAAGACAACAGAAAAAAAGTAAAAAGGCATATTTAGCTACAGCAAGTACTGTTTGGGCAACAACAAAAACACAGGATTGGGGTATTCTGTATAACTGCACTGACACAAATGACTGTAAATTCTGATCAGTACTGAATGAAGAACATTGGAATGGAAGCACGAGTATGAACAGGCTTGCCAAACCATGCTATATTAAATATTCTGTTCAGTACTTCTATTGACTTCATATACTGATTTATCACACATTTTTGAGTAAACCTCTGTGTAAGTATGGCGCTACCCACTACGCATTAATACAGTGTTTCAAACAGACTTAATGCAGAAGTACCCCTCATGAATGGTTGCTCTGATTACTTCCTTTTACTATCTGAAATTCAGATTACATTTATTTTATTTGGGATTAATACTAAAACTTACATACTTGCAAGCAATAAACTCACAAATATAACACCTGCACAGATGTTTGGCTAATGTCACACAAATTATTCACAAGCATTCAAGTATTTTGAGCTGGGTTTGTGTGTTATTAGGTGAGTGGTTCCTGACACTGGTGTAAGAATCTGAGATCTTGCAGAGATTATTCATTTCATTTAAAGTCTTTTTTTAAGTAAAAAGAATTATCCCTCCCTTATTCAAACAACACACAAAAGTTTAAGTAATCTGTGCAATTTTTTATAAAATTTTGTATGGTATACACACTGGATTCATATGCATAGACATCCAAGTGATGAACAAACTTCATTGCCACTGCTTAACACATCAATATCAGAGGCACAAACACTACCTTGAAACTGAAATATTTCTAATGCATTACACAAAAACAGAAGACATACTGTCACATGAAACAATTCCTTATTTGAATAAATGTTTCTTTCAGGCATCTTCTTTTGTTTTACAATAACTGACAATTTAAAAAACCATATAAATGTGAAATATACAAAAATATGTAACACTATACCACTGTGGCCCAAGGTACAAAACAAAATGTATAACAGGCACAATTTACCAGCATGGTGCCCAGCCTGAAAGTTAGAAAATAACAAACCACAGGTGTGGAATTTGAAGGAACACATGTGAAAAAGTAATGTACACATGCCACTTGGCACAAAAATGTTAAAAATGTTGTAACACGCACAGCAGCTGGCCAGACTAGTTTCAAAAGAAAGTGTACCAGTATGGCACCCAGTTACGAACAGCATCATCAGCAAAACATACATTTATGACAACCATCCTAAAGGAGTAAATCACACAATTCTTATAAAATGTACATGACTTGCATATTATGGTATTAATACCATAACATCTGTAGACATCTTAAAAGAATAATGCATGCTATGTTATGCAGCAGCAAGACTAGATGGAATTTACTCATTCATTCATTCATTCATTCATACTGTCATGTGTCTTACGATAGATCCATAGCCTGTACTATAGCATAAAAAAATAAATGCACTCAGCTTTTATGTATTCAAACTTCAAACATAAAAAAGCACACCCTTCACTTCCCGCAGGAGCTTACACTGTCATCATCAACTGACTTGGTGAAATGGCTCAAAAGCATTTGTCGTCCACCAGCACGCAACTAAGTGCAGGTATTCATTCATGGTTCTAAACAAGTGAACTATATAAAACACAAAACCTTTTAGAATACGTAGCAGGGAGATGTGACATCAATATGATGGACTAGTTCGTATTTTTTCATAGACAGCTATTAAGTATAAAAAATGTCCATATATAGCTGCTTCAACTAACATACCTTCATCTATATCAGGAGGCAGCCCACCAACAAAGACCTTCCTGGAATAGCGCTCTCCAGTTTCTGAACCCTGGCTATGTGGAGATGAGCGTGAAGGAGAGCTCAGTGGTGGTGCAGGTTGTGGCAGCACTTGGCCATCTACCAGATGTGAAGCAGGATCTTCTAGTAATGCAGCTTGTTCCTCCAGCCCAGGGAAGAATGGTGACTTGCCTGCATTCACAAAAGAAACATGATTGCAAGTAAATTAATATTGCAACTCGTCAACACAACATTATATTCAGGAAGAATAAAGTCTGACTGCCACATGAATTTGTATCTAATGGCGCAGGGTAATGTGCCACCTTACAGGAAATGTGATTGGTTGGTGTCCATCAATGTACAGTTTAAAATGAACTATGAATGCCATAAATCAATAAAGATAAAAAATATATATATAATAATTTGGGACTTGTAATCAGGGAGGTCAAGTCTAAAGGATATGTGTACTGTACCAGCTCAGTAGCTAATAACTGAAGGATATGTGTACTAGCTCAGTAAGTAATATATTTCAGAGATCTAGACTGAGATCTAGTCATAATTTCATAAAAAATTAAACTAAAAAAGACACCAAGTACAGAAGGATAACTGGTAGATACCAACATGTTTCATTTTCGTACATTGTCAGTATGATTAGACTTGGAGGAAACAATTTTTAAATCAGCAAAAGATAAAAACATTTAAAGTTAAAATGATAAGCTAGATTTTGTACAGATAAAGTGAATTAATTTTCTTACAAAAAGAATAACTTCTAAAGTATTTTTAATACACTGAGCAGAACCTTAATTATACTGTCATTTGGTAATTTTAATATGTTGGTATCACCAGTCAAGGTTATGTAGATGAAAAGGCCTACAGTAGCACAATGATCGGAACAGGAAGAAGAAATCTGTAATGGCCCATAAGAACATAGGAATCCAATAGAAACATCAAGGCACATGTTAAAGCTGAATATGCACTTAAAGACATTCATATATTTTAGCTGTGAAGGGAATAAAAACAAAAATTGTATTCATAGGCCTACATGTTTAAGAATGTCATACATCAAGGCACCAGAATTTTGAATCACATGGTCATGAACTTACGTACCAGTGAAGTAGACCTATAGACAATATGAATAAAAACCACAATTTTACCTTTAAAAATATTCACTTGCAGACCCATACACAAGATTTGCTAGTAATGTCTCTATTTGTTGGTCTCTGTCACATTTTCTTAGACGTCCTAACATAGCTGCCTCAGAACAATAGTTAAATATGCAACCTTTTGATCATCAGCAAATACTGATGGAATCCTACATAAAAAAAATAATAATAATAAAAAAAATACACGTAGGCCTGAACAGGACATGAAACAGGGAAGGAATAGTTTAGTATGGTACTCAAGGAAAGTACTGTATCATGCAGCCTGTTTCCAATGCTCTACTCAAGACAATACACTGGAATATGCAATGAGGGAAGAAACTATTGGATTCTATTATTTTATTTGTAGAAGTTCAGATCTAGTGTAATGGCTAACATACTCAAGGAAATACCACATCTAATATCATGAAAACTGCTGTAACACATTTGCCTTTCCCCTTCTAAATATCCATACAGGGCTAGAAGCAGTGGCAGTGGAGGAAACTACCTTAATATTGTCAAGTAGCATTGTCCTCCTTTGCAAGATGCAGTCATTTTATCTACAGGGCTCAAATAATTTTGTAAACTGTACATTTTCTGGCTGCATAACCTGAAAGTCAACATAACAAATTCTGAATAACACACTATATGTAGGGTAGGTCTGACCATAGGGAACTAATGAAGAGGTTAGGATAAGTTTTGTGTGATTCATGATTCAGGCATTATTTGAATATATACAATAATGGTACCAACAAAAGCACACCAGATTGACAGTGCTGTTTATATATTTTGGAGTCAAGTGGTTTAACTGATACATTTTGTTAAACCAAAATGGTGGCAATGGTTCTGTGTAATTTTCCCTTTATATTTTTGTAGGAATCCACACAGTTGCTGTCTGTTGGGCATTTATAAGCTTTATATGATCCATGATCTGTGCATTATTCGAAAGTACACAACAATGGTTAAGACAAGTTGCTGACCAAATTGAGATAATGCTCTATGTCTCTCTTCCAATACAAACGGAGGGGATCAGAGGGGATATGAGCTTCTGTAAGAACATTAAGATTCTGTGATATTTTTGTTTGAGGTTAAGTTTAACATCAAACTTTCTTATTATTAAAAAAATGTGGAAATGGGACTAGAGGTTCATACATCATAATCATTTCCATTTCATTTAACTTCAATACAGTAAACTCTACTGAATACAAATGAATGTCAATCACATTCTCTGCTACAATTAAATACAAAACTGTCAGCAATATTAATAAAAATGATTAATATGAAAGTGACAGTAGTCACAGTAACTTAAACTCTTACTTGTGAAGCGTGGTTGACGTCTAATGTACGCAGCCATTGCTATAACAAAGCGTGTTTCTGATTATGGAACTACAGGCTAAACCTAATGTCTACCACTGCTGATCTACTGTTATCATGAACTGTTGATTTTATTGAGATGTGACCAACAAATTATCTATGTAATATGTAAATCAATATTTCATATGTAATGGTCGTATTTAATGCAATTCATTTGTCACACAACTGCGTGGCAGGAAGTTAGAAATACTCCAATTTAATCAAACATACGAATTTCTAATAGCGCAAGATATCGTTGTCACTCTCAGCTTCACTATCCACCAATCAGAAACTGCTCGCGCGGTATTCTTAAATAACAGATCAATATGCATACAACATTCGGAGTAAACGTTGTCCTGCTAAATGTGATTTGTAATTGTTTTAATGCTGTACAACGCTGCACACGAACGAAAATAAGAGATAACAAAGTTAGGTACAAAAACCAAACAGTATGGTACAAATAACCAGTAAACCAGAAAAAATGCATACTGAGAAATCCAATATGTACTGTGTATCATAAAATGTTATTAACAGTACAAGGGAGAAACTTCTTTTTTTTTTAGACACATAAAGAACTGGATTATTCTGTCCATTTCCGCAACGACCTCTCGCATAATACGGTGCTAACATGCTGTCAGTCACGTAGTTTGAAGCGAACGGTGGCCTCATGGAAGTCACGCCAATGCTACTAACCTCATCCTTGCAGTCTGTCAGTCCAGGAATAAAACAATCGTAATGAATGAGAATGTGATGGCAAGATACATAATACACACAATTTACGCCGTTGAATTTTCTACGTATTTAAATCAAAGGCCGAATTCACACAACCGTTCTAACGTTACCGTACATCTAGGTTTGAAGATTGCCCCAGCGTCCTGGCCGGTTCACAGCTTTCTTCCGGGGTTTTCCCTTCTTCTGTTTTTAGTAAAAATTATTTACATACACGAACAGGCATTTCCAAATAACAGCTCATGTCGTTCGAACTGCCAAGTATCGTACTTCATGATATTGCGTTCTCACTGCCATAGACAAGGGGCGTGCAGGAATGAATCATCTTCGCTTGGGTTTAAACTCTAAGAGGATACAGAATTACTGGCATAAGCAAAATGACCAAGCAGTAAGACGATATTTAAGAGGATGGGTCAGAAAATAAGTTTACATTATGTATAGTTTCGTAGTTAAATAATCTACGCTGACTCCCGTCATATCAAGGGAAAGCGTACTGATACCGAAGGCTGATTCGGCTGCCATGCAACACCAACTGGTCACAAGACTCAACCGAACACAAGTCGAATGGGAGGGATAGTGGTATGAGCGGAGAGTAATGCAGTTATTCGATATCTGAACGCAAGAAGTGTGTCCGTGGCAGAAATTCATCGCCAGCCCACGACCCATTCTCCGACCGGACGCTGTCAGTGTGCTATTAAAAACCATCTGCAACAAATTAATATAAACATGTCACTGAAAAATGTATCGTATTCGTATATATGTGATAAATCGATCAGATGTTGTGATTAATCATCCGAGAAGATTAAAATTCTGCTTGACGTTCAAACTCCGCTCAAATTCGCAGTCATATGAAAATAAATTTATGTCGGCGAAAGATTAAATATAACCCTTGCAAGACATTTTCAAGCGAAGCGGAAAAATGTAGGACAGCTGCTTCCATCTATCAGGCTGCCTACTCTCTCGTCTGTCTGTTGCGTCTACGAACTCCTGAAATAGGAAATATTCTTTCAGCTGGAAGCACCGTGCGTATGGAAGCAGAGTTCTGCACCACACTTTCACGATAGAGCGCACAAGCATTCTGGAGCATGTTAAAGAGCAGCCTACATTTGGAAGCGCTGTGTACTCCGTCACGAGGGTTAGGAACTGTGTAATTACAGTGTCGTCAGGAAAATACGCGTAGTAAACCATTATTTCGTTGTTGCGACGTCGTGTGGTTTCGTGCAACACTGTCGACGTTTCGGAGGAAGGTACTGCCTCAGTCTCCGTCTTCTACCATGACTAACGAGGCAACATCGGTACATTTGAACTCGACTGCACGGCATCACACCCCAGAAGACTACATTTCAGTTACCGTCGTGAAAACTTCAAATCCCACTTACGAAAAATAGGGATTTTATGCAACACTGACAATCAGCTTCATAGGGGCTCAGTTCCATAGAGTCTTGCTACCACGAGCACATCATCCACCCAGAAAGGGGCTCAGTTCTATAGAGTCTTGCTACCACGAGCACATCATCCATCCAGAAAGGGGCTCAATTCTATAGAGTCTTGCTAACACGAGCACATCATCCATCCAGAAAAGGGCTCAGTTCCATACAGTCTTGCTACCACGTGCACATCATCCATCCAGAAAATGTTTTGTGAAATCATCTTTAAATCAGACTATGGAGAAGCGCGAATTCTATTCGCATGTAAACTGCAGAAGCTGAAAGATGTCACTGTGTCAGCCAAGAATCGCAGTAACAAAGTAACACTTCCCATAATCCGAACTGCAACAGCTGCCTGCCTCTTTCCAGATCAGATATACGATCAGCGTACTGAATGCGGCAGGGTTATGTTAAAAATCCAGCATAGCCAATCCGTGTCAAGCGTCAGTGTCGAGTGATCGCTTCAGTCCTCTCATCAATTCACTGCTGCTGCAGGTGCAGTAATTTACCAAATTATAAGAATGTTCCAATGCACGAACATCCGTACCGAATTCGTGCTTTTCTTTAGTTCTTCGTAACGCATCGTCACTCCAACTAACTAAATGACTAGGTAACTAAACTAGTTCCATGAAGAACAGTCCTTCTTGAGTAACTAGCGTTCCACAGACAGTCTAGAAGTTCTCCATATTTTATGAAACCCGACAGTTCATTACCCACCTGCCTGACGCTCTTCGTGGTTGTTTACAACTACAGTACTTGCAGGGAAATTTCTTAAAATATGTAACGGCCTATTCCCTGCCGACTTTAAGGCATGTAAGCATCCATCTCGTTAGACTCAAAATGACGACTGCTGTTCACACAGCGTCAGTAATTAACACCTACGAATCAAGGTCCTCTGCCTTTTTGTTCTGTCAGTGCAAATAATGATGGCCATGATCTCCTACCCGCAGTGAACGTGCCCTTATTCTTGCAGTACTGTGTTGGGATATCCGCTGTAAGAACCTCAAATAACGCACACGTTTAATTCGTCCGGAAATAAAAAAAAAACCGAGACAAGAAATAAATGGTACAATCTTGATTCTACGAGCGCAGTTTCACGTGGTCTTCAAAACGAAATTATTTTCAATCATGTGTTGGTTTATTCGTTATTTCAGGTGTAAAAATCAGCATCTTGCTCTAAGGGAAAATAAACGCTATAATGAAGCTTTGTGACAACAGGGTCCTGAGGAAAATTGAGTATGAGTGGGAGGCAGTAACCGGAGCATATACAATTGCACACAGAGGTGCTTCTTAATTTGTATTTTAAGCAAAACTACTGGGACTAGGTTATGCCTAAATATTAAGAAAATACAATTTGATAATATGCATCGCATTCAACTAATCTGGGATAGAGACCAATGGAGGGGGCCCTATAAATGCCGAAACGAACGCACGCGTTCCAAAAGGGTGGCGAATGTCTTGAATATCTGAGCGACTGCTGGTTTCTGACGTAGAACTCCTCTACTGCGCCAATTATTTGACTGAAAATTCGACTGATTATATGGGTAACTGACGTGAGTAAGAATTAAATAATTTATCACAGATCAGGAACAAAATGTAAAGCTGTAACTTTGGACCACAAAATGTACATCTGAAATAAACAAAAAGAGATGCTCCGCTTATTATTCACCGCATGCCTGCACAAGATATTAATAACATGTACATTGGCCTTTGTGAGAAAATGTACTCGAACGCCGTTCCAGACCATTCCGTTCCATCGTAATGCAAATGTTATTCATCACGGTAACTTTTACGCAGTCTATTAGGCAGCAGCAAAGTACAAAATGCAGAGCCCACACAGCATTCAGCCACAACTTTTGCAACGTAAACGAAGCGATGCGGCCATCCATTAGGGAAATTCTTAAAGAAAACAACATGGCAGCAAAGTAAAAGATGTTTCAAGAGAACACAATAGATTGACAAAACAAAATATGCACCCTACTGAATCGTAGGACACAAAGCCTAAATGTACAAACTTGCACAAGCTTGTCCACGGTGACCATCACGTAACAACACAGAACAAAAAGAAAGTTAAAACACATTCTGTTCTGCTGCTACAGGGGTTTCTGTAGCGACCTGCTACTGGACACGCTGCATAACCCTACAACACAGATAACTGTAATTGCGTGTTTTTTTTTTGTGGCGCTAAGGCCCAACGTAGGCCATGGCCTCCTCATTCTTGAGGTTTCTAGATCACATACAACGACTCACCATAATCGGTAGGACTCCTGTGGACGAGTGATCAGCTCGTCGCAGAGACCTCTACCTGACAACACACAATACTCACAACAGATAAACATCCATGCCCTAGGCGGGATTCGAACCCATAATCTCAGCAGGCGAGCGGCTGGAGACCTACGCTTTAGACCGCGCGGCTACTGGGACCGGCCGTGTTATGATTTACTTACACCTAAACAGGACTAGATCCTAGACAAGAGAAAGTAAATTAAGGTGGTGAAAACTCTAAAATGTAAAGGTTCACACTTGCGAAGTACTGCTGTCCAAATGTTAGTACAGTTCATACTGTACAAAAACCAAAACAGAGGTTTTATAATGGAGGCTCGAAAAGAGCATGGGTTGAGATGACAAACGCGAATAAAATTTTAGTCTGTAACACCTAAAGCGAACAAACGGATGTGCGTATATGAGGAAACAAAGCTTCAAGAAGTACAGTTCTGCGAACGGCAATCCGCTGGCTCCAGACAGGGAACAATGGCGGGCTCTTGTCAACGCCGCAGTGCATCATAAGACATGGATAATTTCGCGAGTAAAATTACCGGCTATCAGGGCCTCCATGCAGTGAGTGTGTATCGTTTCTAAACTGAATGGATTCACGACATACAATATCGGCAGGGTTGTTTCGTGCCAGCAGGTACAATTTCAGGTGTACTCCGGCTTCACACATCGCAATGAAACGCATACAACACCTTCGGAAATGTATTTAACCATCCATACCAGTCCCACGTGTACTCGGCGTATACAGGGTGTCCCAGGAGGAAAGGACCTAACTTCGGGAGAGTGTTCCTTAGGTCAAACTATACCGATATAACCCAAAACACCTATATCCAAAGTTCAATGGTTACGGAGATATTGGCCA
>Ga0123354_10009612_pt1 | contig 14833 bp, 8 predicted proteins | sample TergutLab28metaG_2_FD_97872 | JGI IMG/M metagenome (GOLD analysis project Ga0123354, IMG submission 97872) | Labiotermes labralis P4 segment gut microbial communities from Petit-Saut dam, French Guiana - Lab288 P4 | ecosystem: Host-associated > Arthropoda: Insects > Digestive system > Gut ...
GCGCGGCCTGCTGACCTTCGGCGGTACTCATGTCACGCCCCAGTTGGCCGTGCCAAGGCTGGCCGTTTTTGCGCGCCAAGTGTCCGCTGAGGAAGATCAGGTTGCCGCTGCGCGCCCACGGCACATAGGCGGCGGCGGGTGTCGCAACCGGGGGCAGGGTGATGCCCAAGGCGGCGAGCTTGTCCTGAATCGTGGTCATGATGTGCTTGGCGTAAATAAGAGGAGGCGTAGCAATCTAAACAGCACGATCGCAGCCCGACGCAATGGCCAAAAGATGCTGAACAGACTCTTAGAAAGCAAACGCAACTATAGAGGATGAGTTCTGAGTAACGTAACTATAGCAGCACTGTAGAGTCTCTGTTTACGATTTTCTGAGCAGCAGCGCCAAGAACACAAGGCGTGCAAGGTCAGTTAGACCATTGAAGCGCTCCACCATGCCGTTGGTCCGGGGACGGGTCAGGCGGCGCTCGATCCCCAGTTCCTGGCACAGTTGACCAAATCCATGATGACTCCTGGGTTGGCGTCAATCGCGTTTGCAGGCGCTGGTCCGTGTGCGGTAGGTCGTGAAAACTTGGCCGCTTCTTCCGCTTGTAGACTGTTTGCTCGGTGATGCTATAGTGCTTGGCCGGTTCCGATGCGTTTTCCGAACTGGCGGCGATTTCTGCGCGCACGGCGGACACGGTGCGTGCGTTCTTGTGCAGGGCTCTGCATTATACAGGCTCCTGGGTACTTGTAAGGATTCTCTATCCCCGCAACACCGCTCGTGCCATGAAGAAAGAGAAAATTATTTTGATCTATATAGTCGTCGGGGATGCAACAACTAAGCTGAAGAGGTTTTCGAGTCCACCACCTGATGATAACCAAGATCAGTTTTATGCAATTATACGACACCTTACCATCAAACTCAAAAGCTATAAGCAATTGTTGCTAACATGCGCGATCCTACAGCAACTTTACTGCTGCCATCACTGTTGGCGAAGGTCCAAAGTGATCGGTTCCCATTGTTGTACACCCATGCTAGAGAGGCTGACCAACCCGAAAGGTTGAAGCGTTTGCCATCAAGCGTAACACCAATTTTGTAATCAGTGAAATTGTATTGTTTGGCACTATGGATATTTTCGTGGCCCGCGTGGAGGTTAAGCGTCAAGCCTTCGGTTAAAACTGGATTCCAGTTGGCTTCCAGGTATACAGAGCCTTGACTCTTTTTCGGCTTTCCTTGTGTGTCGTAGTTATAAATTCCCGAAAAATAACGACTGGTAGCAATTGCCATGCCAACATTAATAGTATTATAACTCAGCGCGGCCTTGATTTCTTGGGTATTGAACTTGATATTATCGACCGTGTGCGCGCCTGGATAAAAATAAGCATAATAACCTAGATTCAAGCCGATGTCAGCAGGCAAAGAAAATTGCCAACCCGTTATAAGGTCAATTTCTGAGCCTGAGCCGTTAGGATAAGCAGCATTGGATACTCCTGAACCAAATATCGTGCCATACCAACCGCTGGTGTGTGTTAAATCGATCTCTGCCTGCACGGTTGGCTTGCGCTGCGTCTGCGTGATCCCTCGCATCAGATAATCGGAGACCACGGTGACGTTGCCGCCGACCGTCAGCGCCTTTGCAGGTGTGGTATCTGCTTTTGCAGGTACCGTATCCACTTGATCGGCATGTGCAACATTTGGAATGAATGCATACACAGACAAAGATAGTGCGGCAAACGTGGCAACATTTAAGTAACACACAGAGTAAAAGTTTTTCCGCGCAACTAATTGCATTTCATATCTCCTGTATATGTCATATACGCTATATAATTTATCTATATTGATTACTTCGTGTCCAATGCAGGTGTTTCCTTGAGGTGTAACCGGTGTGCATCGCCTGCAGGTGCGTCACTATGTCTGTGAGGACGAAAAAGTATCAGATAAACAATACCGATTGCTAATACAAGTGACGTTGTAAAAATCATTCCATAATTAACATACCAAGGTGAATCAGGCGAACGTGGCCACACCATATTGACGATTGCCGAGACGCCGTAAGCAAATGCACAAATGTTGACCGGCCAAGCCCAGCTACCAAGACGGAACAAACCCGAAGGTTTCCAGCCTCGTGCGCGAGCGATCAACGCGGCCAGCACCACCATCTGGAAAGACACATAAATGCCGGCGGAGGCAAAGGTGATCACAGCATCTGTCACATTGCTGAGGGAACGACCTATGATGGCGACTAAGCTGGGTGTGATGCCTGCAATCAAAAGTGCGCGAGCCGGTATGTGCGTATGCGGCGAGAGCTGCCCTAGCCATTTCGATCCGACGATCATCTTGTCGCGGCTATATGCAAATACCAAGCGGCTTGCAGCCGCCTGCAGGCTCAGTAGGCACGATAGGAATGATATCATAACGATCGCAATGACCGCCTTGAGCCCGATTTCTCCAAGCGCACTACGCAATATCGTAGCTACCGGATCGGGATCCTTGCCACTGATCGCGCTCTGTACATCTGGGACGGCAAGAATGAAAGCCAAGCAAATCCACATTGCGGCTGCACCGCCGATATAAATCGTCATTCGCATGGCCTTGGGGATTGTGCGACTTGCATTAGGCGTCTCTTCAGCGACATCCCCGCATGCCTCGAAGCCATAGTAGGCAAACATCGCAGCAATGCTGGCTGCGAAAAATGCCGGTAAATAACTTCCATTGGCGTTGATATTGACAGTGTCGAACAAGAAACTAAATGAATGTATACGCGCGAAAAGGAGCAGGTATCCACCAACGGCAACCGCGCCGATCAGCTCGGCAATGAAACCGAACATGGCCACATGTCCGAGTAAACTAGTACCACTCAAATTCAGCGCCGTGGTTGCCGCGATCATCAAGACTGCAATAATCGTGTTTGTCGTAGGGGAAGGTTGTAGTCCGAGGAGATCAGACATGTATGGTGCACCACCGATGGCCACTGCGGCCACGGTCGAGAACAGCGCCCACATATAGATCCAGCCAGCCATCCAGGCCCAACGGCTTCCAACTAAACGGCGTGCCCACGGATACAGTCCCCCTGCGATGGGAAACTGCGAGACTACCTCGCCGAACACGAGCGCTACCAGCAACTGGCCCAGGCCGACCAATATGTAGGACCAGAACATGGGTGGCCCGCCTGCGGAAAATCCGAACTGAAAGATTGTATAGACCCCGACCACGGGTGAGAGATACGTAAACCCCAGCGCGAAGTTCTCCCACATGGACATCGTCCGGTCGAAGTTGGACGTGTACCCCAGCGCCTTGAGCTGGTCTAGGTCAGCGTCCTGTATTTCGACTTCTTTTATAAATGCTTCGCGTTTAAGTGCTTGAGTCTGATTGTCTTTCTCGACCGAAAGCTGGGTCATTGCTTGTCTCCAGATATGTACACTCATGCTTGACTCACCGGTCGTGCTCTTGCGGCACAACGCGCCGGTCTGCGTTATGTCACCAATCGATGATGACGCAGGGCATGGGCTCTGCAACTTCCATACCAGCCAATTTCAGCGCTATCCAAAAATTTCAGCGCTATCCAAACCGTGAGGGAGCGAGCGTGCCCAAATTTAAAAATCCCCTGGGATTGTGTTGTAGTGTATTGATATTTATGGTATTAATTTATTTGATATAATAATGTCAGATAAGTATGCAGACAGGAAGTTGCTGCACACACAAAATACTTCTTGGTCCGATGCTGAAAAAATTCAGCACTAATTGCCAGCGATGAGTTAATGCAGCGTCGCCGGGCGGCTTGGTTGCTTGCTTGTCCAGCAATGCATGCAGGAGCTATTGGTGCGGTTTGCTCTTTCGAACGATCGTGGCAATGTCAGTTTGCAGCATCGCCGCAGCTTTGCGTTTGCTGCCGTAGCGGTCAATTGCGCTGGCGATGAGATGGGCTTCATAGCGTTGCACCATTGATTTGAGGCTGACTCCCGGCTCGCGCGTATCAACAACTGTGATGAGGTTGTTGCTGCTCTGCATCAGCGGAAGCATCGCAGACCGTAGCACAGGGGGTAGGCGTTGACGAAGCTCTTCCAGTTGCGCGACGTCGTCGGAGACTACCGATAGATATTCGACGATGTTTTCCAACTCCCTGACGTTTCCTGGATAGTTGTACTCAATGAGCGCGTTACGGCATGCATTTGAGAGCGTAAGGGGTTTGCCGCGATGCTCGCTGGCTACTTCTAGAAAATGGTTGAGCAACGAATCGATCAAATGCCGGTGATTGCGCAGAGGCGATAGTGTTAAGGTGATGACATTAAGCCGGTGATATAAATCTTCTCGGAACTTGCCTTTTTCGACAAGCTTGCTCAGATCCTGATTAGTTGCTGTGATTACACGGATATCGACAGGCTTTGGCTGTGTTGATCCCAATCGATATATACAACCGGATTCCAAGACCAGTAGCAATTTTGCCTGGAAAGGCATGGACATTTCACCAATTTCGTCGAGAAATAGCGTACCCCCATCGGCTGCTTCTATCAGACCTGGTTTCCCTTTACTCAAAGCTCCGGTAAAGGTGCCTCGATCATACCCGAACATTTCTGATTCAAATAGGGATTCCGGGATGCTGCCACAATTTACATGTATGAATTGACCGTGTCTTTTATCAATATCGGCGTGTAGGCGTCGAGCCAGTTCGGTTTTACCTACGCCAGATTCCCCAAGCAGAAGGATACGGCTATTCATTCTCATTGCGCGCAATCCTATCTGGTAAGCATTACCCCATAGTTCGGTTGTGTTGAATAATTTATGCAATGTGACAGCGCTGAGATCAGATGAGTCTGAAAAATTTGATGATTGCATAGCAGGAATCTTGTGCTGCAGAAATAAAAAACCAGCAGGCATGCCATTGCCATTGTGCAATCGACGCATGGAAATGGAAATTACTCGGCTCCCGATATTAACTATAGTATTATTCAGTCGATGCCCCAGGTGGTATGCGTTATTCAGAGCATCACAACACAGGCGGGATGAATCGATAAAATCTGAAAATGCGCGGCCGATCCATTCTGCACGGCGTACTTCGTTGAGGCTTTCGGCAGCGGAGTTCAAGTAGGTGACCAAGCCCTGCACATCAGTCAAAACAATGCCATAGGGAAACTGGTCACATACCGTCTCCCAGCGCGGATCGGTAAATAAATCAGACAGGTCAGTATTTGAATTTGTCGGATTGGAAGGAAGTGGCGTTGATATGAATTTCATAATTATATCTTTCTCAAATTTATTTTATTTTATAGTTATGAATTTATCGTTGGTAAAATGGCAATGACGAATAGTTCACTCGTTTCGCCATCGACCGGTGCAAGTTTGAGCGTACAGGCGACCCATTTTTCTGTAAATGTGCGTAATATGCCATGGCCTTCATGTATTTCTCCGTTGTACCAACTCCGCTCAAGCTCTTTGTCTTCAAAATGAAATCGCTTTTCGAGTTCTGTACCGAGCAAAACGGTCGAAGGTTCGCCAAATAACGATTCGGCTGCGGTGTTTACACCTCTGATACGCTGTATACGATCGATTATGATTACCGCGACAGGTAATGCAGATAAGGTTCGTTGCATCAGCTCGCTGTGCTGAAGAAGTTGCTCTTGCCGATAGTGGGGTTCTGTGATATCGTGGACCGTTCCCCATATCCGATAGAGCCGCCCTGATTTAGCATAGCCACGAGCATTGTTTTCGACATAGGCGGTGGTGCCATCGTGCTTCTGGTCAACCGTAAGAATGCTGTCAATACTGAAATCATTACGCACAAATTGGCGCACGAAGTTTTCATTCTGCGGGTTGCGTGGGAACTGAGCAGAGACAGGCATGACGCGCATATCCAATTCGTCTGGGATGCTGTACAGGCGCTTGAACGCACGATTGCAGAAGATCCAATGGCATTCGTTGGAAAACACTTGCCGCACGATTTCGTCTTCATGGGTGTCTAGATTTACCGGTTCATCGAATTCAATGCCCCACATTGGCTCGTGGGTCGTTTCAATGAAACCGTCGAGTACTTCGGCGTTGCCCAGCAACGCACTCATCAGGGGGCCCGGTCCTACGTCCTCACATAGGTATAGCCGCACGGGCTGTCCGTGTTCTGCAGGCAGCAGCGTCAGGAGCATGTTTAGGGAGTAGGTGCTCCCGGCCCGATTGATGAGTCCAAGCCTGGACTGCTCGCTTGTGGTAGTGCGGCGGGTCATCTTTCCTATCTCCAGGAACATACGGATGCGTGTACTGCTTACCGGATCGAACAACCGTTCGAGCCGCGCACCATAGGCGATTCGGTGACGGCCTACAAGGTTGAGCGCAGGAAGACTGAAATCGCCCAAGGTGCCATCTGCATCTATGCGCAACGCGATAAAGGGTAGTTCACTGAGCATGTGTTGTACTTTGGCAAGACAGTGCTGCGGATTATGCTGCATTAGAGCAGCATGCTGCAAAAATATGGTGGCCGAAGAGCATCTTACCTTGTGGACAATCCATGTTTGCGCTTAATTCAGGCGTGGCACGGAATTCGCATGGAATGCTGCTACTCGCGACCTGCAGTGGCAGCTAAGCACACATGTGTTGCAGCCCTCTAGGTAGCCCACGTTTCAAGCGTGGATTATTCTTGGACAACAGGAGACACAAGATGGTGACGACATCAACATTTCCCACGCGGCTACTCATTGATGGCGAACTCGTCGAGGGAACCGGGCAAAAGAATGCGGTTCTCAATGCGGCCACAGGTCAGGTACTGTGTGAGATCGCCGAAGCATCAGTCGATCAGGTTGGGCGCGCGGTTGAAGCGGCCCATGCTGCCTTCGGCGCATGGGCGGCTACCGCTCCCCGCGAGCGCGCGGAAAAGCTGCTCGAGCTAGCCGATCGGATTACGCGCGAAGCTGATCGCTTGGCTTCTCTTGAATCACTCAACTGCGGCAAGCCTTACAGCGCTGCGCTTAACGATGAACTGCCCGTCATCGCCGACGTGTTCCGATTTTTTGCTGGTGCTGTGCGTACACAGCAAGGGATGGTAGCCGGCGAATACATGCCGGGCTTTACAAGCATGATCCGCCGCGATCCGCTCGGTGCAGTCGCCGGTATTGCTCCATGGAATTACCCGTTGATGATGGCCGCATGGAAACTCGCCCCCCCGCTTGCCGCCGGCAACACCGTAGTACTCAAGACATCGGAGATGACACCACTGACGGGTCTGTTGCTGGGCCAAATTGCGCAAGACTTGTTTCCGCGCGGCGTGCTCAACATTCTGACCGGGCTGGGAGAATCGGTAGGTGTGCCTCTGAGTACACATCCGCGTATTCGCCTCGTGTCTCTGACGGGAGATATCGGTACTGGCCGCAAAATTATTCAGGCTGCTGCTGCAGGTATCAAGCGCACGCACCTTGAACTCGGTGGCAAAGCACCGGTAATCGTTCTGGGGGACGCGGATATCGCCTCGGTGGTCGAAGGCGTGCGGACATTCGGCTTCTACAACGCGGGTCAGGATTGCACGGCTGCTTGCCGTATCTATGCGCACGAATCCATCTACGAAAAACTCGTTGCCGATCTTGCCGCTTCAGTGTCGACCTTGCAACTTGGTGAACAGTGCAGTGAGGGGGTGGAACTTGGGCCGTTAATTTCCGCACGCCAACGCGAGCGCGTCTCCAGTTTCGTCGAACGCGCAAGAAATCAAAAGCATATCGAAATTGTTACTGGCGGCAAGCAATGGGGCAAACAAGGATTTTTCTATGAGCCCACAGTTATTGCCGGTGCTCAGCAACAAGACGAAATCGTGCAGCGCGAAGTATTTGGCCCGGTTGTCTCAGTGACCAGGGTGCGTGATGCAGAGCAGGCGCTAGCCTACGCGAATGATTCGGAATATGGCTTGGCCAGTTCAGTATGGACGCGCGATGTCGGTTTGGCTATGCAGCTTTCCTCGCGGCTGCAATACGGTTGTACATGGATTAACACACACTTCATGTTGGTCAACGAAATGCCGCATGGTGGCATCAAGCATTCGGGTTATGGAAAGGATCTATCGATCTATGCACTCGAAGACTATACCTGCCCGCGGCACGTGATGATCAAGCATTGAATGAAGGAGCCTATCCTGAGATAGCGTGTGATTATTTTCGGTGCAGTAGTTCTTGGTAGATTGCAATTTCATTGCATTCATCCTGGAAGCGTTGTCCGGGTTGTACCGGACATTGTTATAAGTTAAGTAAGGAGATTAAACGAAATGGCTCGTGATCCAAAGTATGACATTCTATTTGATAAAGTCAAAATCGGTCCGAAAGTATCGCCAAACCGGTTTTTCCAAACTTCGCATTGCGCTGGGGTGGGGTCGGAGCGACCGGGTGCCCAAGCAATGTTCCGTGGTACCAAGGCAGAGGGGGGCTGGGGTGTGGTCTTTACCGAGTTCTGCTCGGTTCACCCTGAATCTGACGAATTTCCCTATGTTTCGGCTCGCTTGTGGGACGAGGGTGACGTCCGTAATCTACGGCCAATGTGCGAGCAGATCCACAAATATGGCGGCTTGTCTGGGGTACAACTCTGGTACGGCGGCCTTCATTCGCCACGGTTGGAATCACGCGAAGTGCCGCGCGCGCCATCGTGCCTGCCCTCTAACTTATTGCCTGCTCGTACCGTGTATGGTGCAGAGTGCGACGAAGACGATATCAAGGCTGTTATCAACATGTACGTCTTGGGTGCCAAACGGGCACAAGATGCTGGCTTTGACTTGCTCGAGGTCACCGCTGGCGACAGTACATTCCCAGTGCAGTTTCTCGAACGGCGTTACAACAAGCGTACTGATAAATACGGCGGGTCGCTGGAAAACCGTGCCCGCGTTTATATCGAAATCATGACTGCGCTCAAAAAAGCTTGTGGCGATACTAGCGCCATTACCACACGCTATGAAATCGATACTCTGCAGGGGCCTCATGGAATCCAAGCACGCGATGAAGGTATCAAGTTCGTCGAATTAATGCAAAAAGAAGGCGTGTGCGATTTGTGGGCAGTCAAGATCGGCGATTACGAAGAATGGGGCGAAGATGCAGGGACTTCGCGTTTCCGCAAGTCCGGCTGGATGTTACCCTTCGTCAGGGAAGTCAAAGGCGTCGTGGGCGGTGTGCCAGTAGTGGTCAATGGCCGCTATACCAGCCCCGACGATATGGTTGCGGTATTGCGCAGCGGCATTGCTGACATTATCGGCGCGGCGCGCCCATCTATCGCAGATCCGTTCCTGCCAAAAAAAATAGATGAAGGTAGGCTCGACGATATCCGTGAATGCATTGGCTGCAATCAATGCGTTTCCAAATTTAACCAGTCGGGTGTTCTCAATTGCACTCAAAATGCCACTGCAATGGAAGAATATCGCCGCGGCTGGCATCCCGAGCGCTTTACCAAGACGGCCAATCCATGTTCAGTTTTGGTCGTTGGTGGTGGCCCTGCCGGTATGGAGTGCGCAAGGGTGTTGGGCATGCGCGGCTACAACGTGCACCTGCGCGAAGCCGAGGCAGAGCTCGGCGGTCATGTGCGCAACATCGGCCGTTATCCGCGCATGAATGAATGGGCGCGTGTGATTACCTACCGCCAGATTCAGCTGGCAAAAATGAAGAACGTCGAGGTGCATCTGGGCGTTGGCAAGATGACGGCCGATGACGTGCTCAACTACGGCGCTGACAAGGTGGTCATAGCTACCGGTTCACACTGGGCAACCAATGGCCTTGGCGCCGAAGGACATAATCCGATTCCCGGCCTTGATGCAAGCTTGCCTAACTGCCTGACGCCCGAACAGATCATGGCAGGCAAACCTATACCTGGCGAGTGCGTGGTAGTACTTGACGGCGATGGACATTTTACTGGTATCAGCATGGCTGAGCTAGCCGTTGATTTGGGCAAGAAGGTTACCTTGGTGACCAATATGTCCGATCCGAGCGAATACGCCCAGTTCACCATGGAAATCCAGAACAACAAGCGCATGATGCACGAAAAAGGCATCTCAATCATGCGCAATCACTGGGCGGAATCCTACAAGAATGGTAAGTTCACACTGTTTTATCTCTACCGTCACGGCTGGGCGCTCATCGAACCGGAGAGTGGCAAGATGCCGCGTCGCGAAGGCACTGATGTGCTAGCACTGGACATTGATGCGGTCATTCTCGTGACTTCGCGTGTGCCCAACTCAGAGTTGTTCCAGCAACTCAAGCGACGCCGCGGCGAATGGGAGAGAAATGGTGTACAGGCTATTTATCGGGTCGGCGATTGCAGTGCACCGCGGCAAATTTCCGATGTCACCTTCGATGGCCATCGCTTGGCCCGTGAGTTCGACAGTCCGCACCCGCAGTATCCGTTGCCGTGGATTCGTGAGCGGCAATTGTGGGGAGCACAGACTATCCCGGCACTGGGAGACATCCGTCCTGTCGTTGAGCTCAATTTGCTCTAAATCTATGGTGCTTGGCCCCGGCTATGTACGCCGGGGCCGTTTTTTCGTTTCCGCAAATCTCTGTCGTGCAAAGTCGTGAGCTTTTCTGGGGCTTGATGCCATCGATCATCAGCCTGTTCTACCTTATTGCTATTGCGGCGATGGCCGCTTTCATCGTCGGGTTGGCCAAACATTTGCGGCGCTACAGACGCGCTGCCGGTGCGGGAATACCCGTGAATTGGTGGGGTGGAATCGGACGCATGATCAGCGATATCATATCGCACCGTACATTACGCAGGCGTGACCGCTACTCAGGCGTTGCGCATCAACTCATCTTCTTTGGCTTCGTAATTCTGCTCATAGGCACGGCGGTTATTACGTTCGATCACGACATCCTGCATCCTCTTACGGGATTGAGTTTCTGGCATGGCCAATTTTATCTCGGATTCAGTCTCGTTACGGACGTAGCCGGTTTAATGCTGATTATCGGTTTACTGATGATGATTGCTCGGCGCGCCTGGTTTCATCTTGCCAAACTCGATTATGTGCGCCGTTATCGTGGTGACACCGAGCCGTTGTCACAGGCTAGAATATGGCGTATTGAGGATTGGGTCTTTCTAGGCATGTTACTGGCGATCGCCATTAGTGGTTTTGTCCAGGAAGCTGTTCGGTTGCTGATGGACCGCCCGCCCATGGGAGACCTATCGCCAGTCGGCGAGGCTCTTGCCGCAGTGCTGTCATCGTTTGGTGTTGATGTTGCAGACGCTCAATCGATTCGCCGGATCAACTGGTGGATTCACGGCGTACTTGCACTGACTTTCATCGGATCTATTGCTTGGATAAAGAGTAAACATATAATTGCGGCACTCGGTTCACTGGCAATCCGAGACCAGCGAAGCGTTGCGCGTTTGCCGCCAGTAACCCAAGATTTACCTGCGAGCGTGCAGCGCGTAACGGATTTCTCGTGGCGAGATATGCTACACTTTGACGCATGCACCAAATGCGGTCGTTGCCATGAAGCCTGTCCGGCCCGAGCCAGCGGTTATCCGCTTAGCCCCCGTGACTTGATCCTTGATCTGCGGTTGCTTGCTCAGCGCAACATCGACGCAGACGTGCACCAGGTAATATCTACAGAAACTCTATGGGCATGCCGCGCTTGCGGCGCATGTGCAGAAATTTGCCCTGTCGGCATTGAGCATCCAGCAAAGATTATCAAGATGCGCCGTGCATTGGTTGATCGCGGCGCAATGGATCCAATTTTGCGTGGAGTACTGGAAACTGTCGCGAACGTGGGCAATAGTTTCGGAGAGCCTGCACGAAAGCGTGGCACATGGACTCGCGAACTCGAATTTCAGGTCAAGGATGCACGCAAGGAATCAGTTAAGGCCCTGTGGTTTGTGGGAGATTTCGCGTCATTTGATCCACGCTCACAGCAGGTTTCACGAACCGTCGCACGAATTTTTCGTGCTGCGGGACTCGATTTCGGCATTCTCTATGACGCTGAGCGTACGGCCGGCAATGATGTACGTCGCACGGGGGAAGAAGGGTTGTTCGAAGCTCTGCGGGAGCACAATACCCAAGCGTTTTCGAGGCTTGAGTTCGACTGGATTGTAACGACTGATCCCCATTCCTTTAATACACTACGCAATGAATACGATGAAGCGTTTGGCGAACGCAACGTATGGCATTATACGAATGTGCTCGCTGAATGGCTCGAGAGTGGACGTTTGAAAGTCAACAAACCCTTGCTCAAACGTGTGACGCTGCATGATCCTTGTCATCTGGGTAGACTCAACAAGCAGTACGACGCGCCACGGCGCGTGCTGCGTGCGATCGGTTGTGAGATCGTCGAAATGCCACGTTCGCGTGATAACTCGTTTTGCTGCGGAGCCGGCGGCGGTCGCATTTGGGTGCCCGATGCACCAGGCTCCGAAAAACCAGCACATAGTCGAATGCATGAGGCGGCACAACTGGATCGCATTGATGTATTCGTAACCTGTTGTCCTAAGGATCTGACCATGTTCGAAGACGCACGCAAGGGTAGCGGTCACGAAGAGGATTTTGTCGTTGCGGATATCGCCGAATTGGTAGCCGAAGCGATTGAACTCAAAGCTATTCCGCCTGATTATCTGCCACAGCTGGCCGAGCGAATTGCTCAGAATCTGGCCGAGCAGGTTTGTGCGCGTCTTGTTCCTCAACTGATCAATGCGCTGGGCACTCATCTGCATTCTGGATCTTTTGCGTTGGCCAGACCGCACGGACTAACAGAGGAACCGGTCAACCACGTTGCCGTGGTACCAGCGCCATCATCATCAGAAAGCCCTATCGAATGGGTTGTGGAGCCATTTCGCCCTGCGCGACTGGTTGATTATGAGCGACCCACCAAAGAAGGTGTGCGAATTTTAGTTGCCGTCAAACATGTTGGCAAGCTCGGAGATGAGTTCGAATTTGAGGATAAGAGTATCAAAGTAAGTCAAAATTATCTGGAATACCAGCTCAATGAGTTTGATGAAACTGCACTTGAAGCGGCTGTACAACTGGTCGAGCAACTGGGCCAAGGTGAAGTCGTAGCTGTGACGATAGGTGATGAACAGGCCGAGGCTTCGCTGCGCAAAGCGTTAGCCAAGGGCGCTCATCGCGGCGTGCGCGTGTGGTCCGATGAACTCTGGGATTCTGACCCAGTCAGCGTTGCCGCATGCTTGGCTGGCGTCACAGAGTTGGAATCGCCTGACCTTGTGCTCACTGGAGTTCAATCGGGAGACTTCGGCAACGGTTCTACCGCGTCGGCACTTGGCGGTATGCTGCGTTGGCCCCATGCCGCTGTGGTGGTCGGCCTTTCATGGAGTGGACACGGGCGTATTGATATCGTTCGCGAACTCGAAGGTGGCGTGCGCCACAAGCAAAGTTTTCCCTCGCCGGCCGTGCTCTCGATTCAAGCTGGTGCCAATACGCCGCGCTACGCGACGATGCGGATGATCAAGGAAGCAAAAGTCAAACCGGTTGCGCAAGTTTCATTAGCCGAAATACCGACCAAAGGTTCGGTGGTTAACCAAATGCTCAAACCACCGGTTGGACAAGCCAGGATGATTGAAGGCTCGGTCAGCGATATTGCGGCACAGATCACCAACATCATTCGTGAATGCAGAGGGGGCTGAAATGAGTGGAATTTTGGTTATTGCCGAACATCTGCGTGGCGTGCTGAGTGTCCAGTCGCTTGAGACGATCGGCTTTGCGCACAGTTTGAAGGCTGCGATTGGTGGGCCATTAAGGGTTGCCGTAATTGCGCGTCATCCGGCTGGTTTTCATGGGGAGCTTGCGCTCGAAGGAGTCGACGAAATTCTCTCAATTCCCTCGCCGGAAGATCATTTTGATACTGTACTGTACGAGGAGACAGCAGTCCAACTGGCAATGCTGTTGCAGCCGCGCTTACTTTTGGTTGCCCATACCGTGAATGGGATGGGATACGCTGCTGGTGCAGCAGTGCGGCTTGGTGGTAGCTTTGTCAGCGACGTATTTGCAATTGATACCAATGCAAGCCGGGTAGTTGTTACGCGCGGCGGTTATGCCAACAAGGTGCAGGTACGGCTCGACATTACTGATCGCTGCGTTACAACCGTAACGGTCCGCGGCGGTAGCGCGAAGGCACCAGAGCTCGCATCCGACGTGACATCACGTGAAATTCAACTTGATTTTTCATTGATTGCCGCAAACTTGTCTCAACATGGCGAATACATTGATCCACCGCCTGCCGATGTCGATATAACCAAAGCTGAATTTATTTTATCGGTTGGCCGTGGCATTCAGGATGAAAAAAATATCGAACGATTCCGCAGTCTTGCCGCCCATCTCGGCGCGGTCTTTGGATGCTCGCGTCCGATCGCCGATTCGGGGTGGTTGCCTAAGGCTCATCAGGTCGGACTGTCCGGGAAAGTGGCATCCAATTGCAAGCTCTACGTTGCGCTTGGTATTTCTGGGGCTGTTCAGCATTTGCATGGAATGAAGCATGTCGATACAATCATTGCCATTAATACGGATCGCAACGCTCCTATTTATAATGTTGCCACATATGGAGCGGCGATTGACCTTTTTGAATTTGCCGATGCCTTGGAGAGGGTATGGAATTGACGTCTGATGAAGCGTTTATAAATAGCAACCGAAAATAATCCACTAAAAGGTAAAGCATGACCACCAAAACCTCGCCGCTGGCGGCGCTCAAAGATACCTCGTTGCTCAAGACCGATGGCCTGATCAATGGTCAGTGGGTCTGCGGCAAAACACGCTTTGCCGTGGAAGACCCGGCCACGGGCAGGAAACTGGCCGAGGTAGCCGATCTGGGCAAGAAGGAAACGCACAGCGCCATCGCCGCCGCCGAGGCGGCCTGGCCCGCTTGGCGCGCCATGCCAGCCAAGCAGCGCCATGCCATCCTGCTCAAA
>Ga0123354_10009615_pt1 | contig 14830 bp, 10 predicted proteins | sample TergutLab28metaG_2_FD_97872 | JGI IMG/M metagenome (GOLD analysis project Ga0123354, IMG submission 97872) | Labiotermes labralis P4 segment gut microbial communities from Petit-Saut dam, French Guiana - Lab288 P4 | ecosystem: Host-associated > Arthropoda: Insects > Digestive system > Gut ...
CACACCCACCCACACCCACACACCCACACACACACACACACACACACACACCCACAACCACCCCCACCCACACCCCACACCACACACACACACACACACACCACACACACATATACACACACAGGCACACCACACACACACATACACACACAGGCACACCACACACACACACACACCACACACATACACATACACACACACACAGACACACACCACACACACACACACACACATACACACACACACACATACACACACACACACACACATACAAACACTGACACACACACACACACACACCACACCCATACACATAGACACATACACACACCACACACACACACATACACACACACACACACACGAACGTAACACGTTTGGAACTCTGTCGCTTTCTTTCAGGCGCATTCGTAAAATTGCGAAAAGCAACTATTAGCTTCGTAACGTCCGTCTGTCCGTCCGTCCGTCCGCATGGACCCCACTGGACGAATTTTCATGGAATTTTATATCTGAGAATTTTTCGAACATCTGTCGCGAATATTCAAATTTCATTAAAATCGGAAAAGAATAAAGGGTACTTTACATGAAGACCAATACACATTTTCGATTATATATCGTTCAATTCTTCTCAGAGTGAAAAATATTTCAGACAAAAGTTGTAGAGAAAATCAAAACACATTTTGTGTACAGTAATTTTTTTCCCCCCGAAAATCGTGCCATTTATGAGATAATGTGGAAAAATATTGCAGAGTGGGGTAGAACACAGATGATAATATGGCCCATGCGCATTGCATGCTGCATACCTACAAATGCACACACAGGTTTTGTAATACTCGTTGCTTTTCCACTGCAACAACGGTTGCACGAACGCGTCTCAATGTTACGTTATACGTTCATTGCCTGTCTTGCTTTACTTGTGTAGCAACTGGAGTTGTTATTAGTTAGGAATGGGATAGCGGAGCGGCAGTAATAAAAGAAAGAAGCACGTAGGCTCCAAATGGTTATTGCTGTCTCTATACTGGCCAAAACTTTACATGCCATGTAAGCTATGTGAAATCCTGATTTTGTCATTCAAGGCTCATATTATATAAGTAATATCTCAGTAATGAAAGGAATATCTGTGGAAGCAGCACACACAGATAATATATATATGGTTAGGCTCGATACAATCGTGACTTCTTTGTGGTTTCGTGGCCGTATCCATCGCTAAACTTCTGGTTGGGCACTTGTTAGAGCTCAAAAATTTATTGCACAGACTAGGCATTAGATGCCTATCCCGGTGGCCGCGTGGTCTAAGGCGAGGGTCTGCGATCGCTCGCTTTCTGGGATTGCGGGTTCAAATCCCGCCGAAGTCATTGATGTCTGTTTCTTGTGAGTCTTGTGTTTTGTCAGGTAGAGGTCTCTGCGACGGGCTGATCACTCGTTCAGAGGAGTCGTACCGAATGTGGTGTGTATAAGCGTGATCGTGAAGCTTCGATAATGAGGCCCTGCCTCACTGGGGGCTGTTGCGCCATGAAAAGAACACGACATTGGATGTACCAAAGTGCACGAGAACTGCGTTGTTGATACTCATTTTTAACACGACGCAAATATTTTACGTTCGGATGATCAAATCGAGAAGAAAGAGATGGGCGTGGAATGTAGCGTGTATGGCGGACAGGAGAGGTGTATACAGGTTTTTGGTGAGGAAACCTGAGGGAAAGAGCCAATTTGCAAGACCCAGGCGTAGATGGGAAGATAATACGAAGATGGATTTTTTCAGGAAGTGGGATGGGGAGGGGGGGGCCTGTACTCGATTGATCTAGCTCAAGATAGGGACAGTGGGCAGGCACTTGTAAATGCGGTAATGAACGTTCGGGTTCTGTAAAATGTGGGGAATTTCTTGACTAACTGAGACGCGGTTAGCTTCTGAAGATGGACTCTTTAGCTTCTCAAGACGGACTCTTCTACATGGAGTAATTAAGAAAGTTCTTATGTTACGGCATGCGCTAAACCGAGTTTCTGTAGGTCCCATTCCATTCTCTCGCAGCCAGTTGTATATACAGTAAATGTGGGCTTATAAGCGAGTCAGTTAACTGTCAAATATCCGGAATGATATGGGGAAGGGGATGAAAGGATAATTTAGGAACAAGGATAATCCAAAACACGCACTTTATCGAATCATAAAAATAAAATTTTAATTTATTTATTATATACGTAATACATACATAGCCCACACTTCATGTGTATGTAAACAGTCCGTAATTCTTGTTGGTATTGAGGATTTTGTTCCTGCAGTCGCCATTCGATCACGTTATTTCCCACCTTCGTAATTAGCCATTAGCAATTTACAATCGTGCACGGATAATCCACAAACCGGAAAATCCGCGCACGAATAATCGACAGCACGTCGTACTAGGGAAACCAAATTTCGGTTTCACTCAAAATACACCTTTGGTAATATTATGTCAATTTGTTGCGATTTCAGTCCTTTCTAGAGCCAGTAAAAAATTAAAAAAAAACGATATAGGGCCGTTATATTAATGACATCTGGCTACAGCCCCGGGCTGGGATGCATTTTTCGCAGGCAGTAATTTTCCCATCAGTCTTTGAAGAGGTTCCAATTTCTCCAGCTCCCTAACACGTATCAAATTCACGTATCGATTTGTTCGCCACGAACTTCCTCAAACCAATAACAGCGGCACTACAGTCCACGCAGCTATTCTATAATTATTCCATTCTTCAACCTCAGGTCTCATTCCACATCCCAAAATTAAGGTAAAAGAGACTTTTAGTAAGAATTGATATTTAGAGACTTCATTACGTACGAAAATAATTGACGTAAGAGTTGTGTGACTATGTGATGAGCCTATGCTACACATTTTGTAGCATGCTTTATTATGCTTAAGGGCGGCCGGAATAGTAAAGTCAGCAAAGCGACTAGCTACGGGCTGGACAGTCCGCGTTTCGAATCCCGATGGGGTTGAGATTTTCGGTACCCATCCAGACCGACCTCGAGTTCCACCCAGCTTCCTGTACCATGTATATCGGTCTCTTTACTTACTTACTCCATGGTGCAGATTCCTTCTTGAGAAGTTAACTGGTTTGCAGCAAGTCAAGAAATTCCCCATATTTCACGGAACCCGAAGGTACATTACCGCACTCACAAGCGTCCGCCACCTGTCTCTATCCTGGGCTCCAGAGCAAGCATCCCATATGTGAGTGTTTCTTAACAATTTTTTTTTTTTTACAGAAAGGGGTTGTTAGCACCTCGCCCAACCCACAAGCTGGAGGACCACCCCTCGTCGGCTGTCCGCGACTGCTTATTCAATTTATTCGCAGCTACCCTCCTTATTGGAGGCCGTTCCCCTATCCGCAACCTGAGGACGCGCCATGCCGTGGTCATAGGGACCCACTACATGGATCGGTCCCTTTACCGGAGTTAAAACGACTAGGGCGTTGCGCTGATCACCCCTTCTATCTCAAGTGTTGAGAATGGGTAGAGCTATGCCTCTGCTTCTGTTAGAGCATGGCATGTAACGGTACAGCCTTTATCTCTTTTTTATTATTCCAAAGACATGGTGTGAGCGCCTCTTCTCTACTCTGTGCCATGAACAAGAGAGATACACCGTTGCATGTAATAAAGGGCTATCCAGTCACATACCCGCTAATGTTTGGAACTTACTTCTCATGTTTTGAATGGACACTAAGAATATTTGATAAAAATTTGTGACAAGAATATATGGACCTGAGAGAAAATAACAACAGTAGGATGGAGAATATTGCATTCTGAGAAGTTACATACTTTATGTTTTCTTTGGTCACATTTTATCAGAGAGCTAATGATAGGGGGTATGAATAGACAGGACATGCACCACGCACGAGATACGAGAAATACATGCAAAATTTTAGTTGGAGAACGGAAGGGTGAAATGTTGACGTGGATAAGAAGGGAATATCAAAGTGGTCCATGACATAAAATGTGAGAGTATGGACTGGATTTCAGTGGCTCAATTGATGTGCGTATTACGGAATCTTTTAACAACCCAAATATGCCTTTTTTATTTCAGAAATGGTGGGAAATTTTTGATCAGATGAGGGGCCACAGATTCAAAACAGCTCTGTCTAACGAGACAAACTGAACAGGTGCCTCTACACCGTCGTAAGTGCTGACGCCAACCGATCCAATTTACTACGTTGTGTAATTTCTTGTATTATTTTTTTTCCCTTAAAGACAAGAAGATGGGCAAAAGACGAAATCTGAGTGGCTCTAAATTATCACTGACGCTGTTTCATTGTAATACTGCAGAGGTTGAAACGGTAACACAGGACATGTGGGTCTACTGTAGGGCTGACAAGTGCTTATGACTGAAAACAACATCAAATAGGCACATTACGTGACAAAACAAACGAAAATCAGCCTCTTTGGCGTAACGTATAAGGAACCGACAGGAATATCTGTCTTCCGATTTTCTTTCTAAGCTTGGAAGAACAACTGATTTGACAATGTAGCTAATCTATAAGTGCGCCTGGCACTGTGCCATTTTAAGCCTTGTAGAACGGAGTGTTAATAGGAATGGGTCGATATTAAACCGCCGCTTTCGGATATCCGATGCCATGCAACATAAATCGTATGGGGGACGCTCGTTGCAGACCAAAAAACAAGTTTAAAACACAAAAAAAGGAAGGCGTAATCCATTTTTCACCATGCTCAAAAGAGTCGCATATCATAAATTCTCTTCTGATGCCAAAATAACAGATCGCTTTTGTGGGTAAACGATAAAGAATAATTTTTCTTATTGGAGGCTGATGCCATGTAGTAGTACAGTTCGTGTGTGGTGGCGCATATAAGTAGAGGTCACGAATATATCTTTATAGCAAGAAGTAAGTAAATAAATAATGACCGTGACATAGGTCAGGCGGTTAGTCGCTGGATTTTCATGGCTCCAAGAGCAGTCACAGTGACGTTTGTCGTGGGCAAAGCGGCACTGTGATAGGTTTTGCGCGAAGCCAAATCACAGACATGCCACAAAGGACGTATAACACCGTTTTTATTTTCACTTCTGTAAATACGTTATGTCCCACAGTGTGAACACTCGTACCTCTACTGACGATACTCACTGTTGCTGCAGTGCTGCTCCAGTCCGCACTGGCTACAACGGTTCGGCGATCCTCTCCCACAGTGGCAGCCCCCGTCTCGCACGCAACACGCACAGTCCTGTCGAGCCGAATCGAACGGACACCTGCAACCCTTGGATTCCTGAGTCCACAGATCCACTTGACCTACGGGTAAATAAATCACAATCATATTAAATAGAAGATAAATTTCTGGTGGCGAGAATAATAACCCGAAATATCTCCTCTTTTGCTATTTGCGTGGTGTCTTTATAACGTTCGAAGGGTTCCTTAGACCTCTAAGATTCAAGTCTTCTTAGAATGTTGCGGCCCGTCGACTCCCAAATAGTTGCTGACGTTTTGAAACACCACAGTACCTTCATATTCATTGTCAGGCTGTCTAGGGCTCCACTAGGTAATCGGACACTTCTATGGCAGTTGTAGAAAAAGCTGTAGGACTGCTCGAAACTGAAGATGATCACAACATACTTCAAAACGTCAGTAACTACTGACCAATCGGCAAGGCAGAAGACTTGAACATTCAGCATCACCGATGTGACAACCTCAAAAACCTTGCTTCGTTAGTCCTGGCTTTCAACAGGCCTGCAAACTAAACGGCCATAACTAGAAGCTATGACAGTGTAAAGCTAAAGGTAAAGGTGAAGGTATCACTGTACAGACACTTACGGCTTCAGGAGTTTGAGGTTACCAGGATTTCTAGAATCAGCACATGAAGGCGGCAATGTGGTCAGCCCTACGCACCCGCCACCTTTACCTCCCAGAAGATATCTCTGATAATCAATTGTGTTAGAGGCTGAAAACCTAAAGGGTCCGCGTATTGTAATAATAGAATACCACGCCAAAAATGTGACTTATATAAGAGTAAAGCACATAGGAGTGAGTGTACGGCTCAACTCCCTTTAACCTTCCGTGCTAGACTAGACCACCGCAGAGTGGCTAGCCTGATTGGAGTTACATTTGTTTTTCACATTCTCTCCTGTCAAATTCTAGGATGACATGGAACGTAAAAATGCATTGCAAATACTTGCTTTCACATTCTTTCCGATTCTTCATGCACAAAGTATTCCAAAGTATTAAAGAAGCAAGCTAATGTGCACAAATCCATGTCGTACTTGAATTTAAAAGACTGCATTTAAAACCTGCAGCTCCAATGGACTCTGAACCTAATTTTATTCCCTAAGAGTTTTCAAAATTTTAATTCGATAGATCACTAATACTTGAGTGTGCATTAAAGGAAACTAAATCACTATATCTGACTTTCTGAAGAATAAATGTAATTCCACATTAAAAATGACTTAATCGAGAATACGCCACTCCCATTGACCTCAATACAAATTTTGCTTCATGGCCATATGTAGCACATGAAATGAAATTACAGCTAGATTTCTGTCTGTCCGGACATTTAGCCGATTACTCGCGTGCCAGTCAGTCATTACGTGTCTTTTCACTTGTCTCTGTCAGTAACCCATTTCATTAATTATCCAGGGAATGAATTGGTTACTTAATCAATAAGCTTTTCAGTCAGTCAACCAGCCAGCTCCGTAAGGCAGTCTTTTGTTGCATCAATCAATAAGACCTTAAATCTTAATCCGTTTTACTGCAGACGCACAGAGAGGTGGCATTTCTTCTTCAGTAAGCCAGCTGTACTCTTTTAGCCCAGAACCCTTTCCATAATTTTGAAACATGTACAATTTTCTGAATGTAATTATATAGAAAGACAGAATACAATGGAGACAATGAAAGAAAAGAAACCTTGTAAGTACATATTGGGAGATGAGGAAAGAGCGGGGAAAAGAATTATATACATCTTGCTGTAAGCTACACGAGTGAAAGGCAACAGCGTGGCTTGGACTAGGAATTTGGAAACTGAAGAGAGGTCTGAGAAAGGGGGTAGAAAGACGAAGATTTTGAATAAAGAGAGACCAACTTGATGTCACTTGTTTTTTTATTTCATTATTTAATGCTCAACATGTTTCGGATGTTAATACATCCATCCTCAGGAGCTTACGACTTATTTGTTGAGTTATTTCATGCGCTGTATTGCTCTGGTTGGATGCGTGTTGGTGTTACGTTGTGGTTTGGCTGGGGTGGTGTGGTATCCGGCTGCAGCTGAAGCCGAAACATGTTGAGCATTAAATAATGAAATAAAAAAGCAAGTGACATCAAGTTGGTCTCTCTTTATTCAACTATCAAGATGATGCACGGTCCAATAAACATAAGATGAAGATGTTCTTTATGTGACGAGGAAGTGGATGAATCACATATACTCCTGACACGCAAAGAGACGAAGAAATGGACGGAAAAACTTCTCCTCAAAAATGAAGACGAACAAACGAAGAAATTGCTTACAAAATATTAGACAGAAACATTAGAATTCGAAAATTTGTGTAAATTTTTGTATTAACAAAACGTAAATGGGAACTTAAAACAGAAAAATTGGTTCAGAATGGAGAAGGCGAAGAAGAAGAAATACCGTAAAATGTTAGTAGAAATAGTGAACATTTATTACATAGAACATATAACTGAATATGATAAGATGATTACTAGGGATGCGCACTGGAAAAACCCTGTGTTAACAGACGCATGCCCGGGATGTGTAATTTTTTTATTCCGCATTATAGGGGGTTAAACTCAATTAATAGATATGTTCTGAATTCTGTGAACAATTGTACCAGCTGAAACGCAACAAAACTAGCTCCTTGGACGATAGCTCTCCTTTACAATATAGTCATGAAATTAACCGCTTTTATGCAATCAAAAGTTCATTATCGTGTTCACAAAAGCCCGCCATTTTTCTACAATGAATCAAGTGAGCCCAGCTAATGTCTTATTATTTCAAGATGCAAATAAATATTAATTTCTTCCGTATGGTCATATCTTCCACGCGTTTCCCTAAGTTTAGTTCCTTCGATTACAGTTTTGTATGCATTTCTCGGACATCCCATATACGCTACATGGCCTACCCATCTCATCCAACGCTGTGTGATTTTTGCGGAGTGTACGCAGTATAATGTTCTACAATGTGCACTTTTTCACACCCGGTTACTCACCTTCCTAAGATCAAAATGGTGTCCCCAGCAACATATTCTCAAACCTCCTCAATCTCTATTCTTCCCCCAGCGTGCAGAACAAATTTCATGCCGACATAATGCGACACCTAGACAAAGAGTCTCCATATCTTAAATTACATGTTTATGGAGAGTGGAAAGGAAATGTTAGGGGTTAAAACAGAATTTATTCTTGAAGTATTTGTTTGAGAAACTTTATGAAGCCAGAAAACTAAACATTTCCAGCTGACCTAGCCCATGTGACTTTTTTTTTATTACCAAAGATCAAGTCTGCGTTAAAAGGAATCAGGTTCGAGTCCGTAGACGCAGTGAAGACAAAAGCGACGGATCTCACGAATAAGCTATCAGAAGACGACCTGCAGCATTGCTTCCAACAGTGGAAGATTCATATGGAGCGGTGTAGGGATCGGTGAGGGGAGTACACTGAGGGTGACAACATTTCTATTGTGTAATTTTTTGAATAAAAATGTTCTAACGTCAGTCCGGTTATTTTATAGCCACACCACGTGTAGTGCTCTAACAAGAGGCAGCTACCTTTCTAGAGCATGTCGACGTGCAGCCGTTGGCACATCTTACTTTCGCCAGACATCCTCACATTCAACAATGCAGATAGACAATGAATACATCATCCAGAACATGGTTTATCAAACTGTGGTCCGCGTACCAATACTGGTACGCCAACCACTGTTTAACGGTACACGGCCTTAATAAAAAATGATATATAAAAAAGGACAAATCTTTAAAAACAAATAAAACACAAGCTACACAAATTTTCTAAAACCCACAATCGCGAATAACATTATATAACTCATCGCCGACCAACTTCAAATTCTTTATTTTAAACATAAAAAATATTGGTGGTACACACTGACACTTGGTAAGTTCGACTTAGTGCTGCGCCTCCGAAAAAGTTTCGGAAATACTGCTCCACAAGTTCCATCCGTGATTACATTGGTAATGCGACAGGCATGTTGGTAACACCACATGCAAGAAACAAAAACCCAATCAAATCGCCTAAACCGATTATGAACCGTTGCAAGCAGAAGTCCAGTAAGTTTATTAAATAATTTGGCCAAGGAATCACAGTACTGAACTAGACTTCGCTGTTTAACGGAAGGACTGACAGCATGTTTAAGAAATATCCTACAAGATTTGATTATTGTTGGGCTGTTCATCGAGGTATCTGTTACAACCTGTCTACGATAAATCTTAAAGGTCTATATCGTAGCATGAAAGTCTGCAAAAGTAACAGTATTATCACGCGTGTCTTATTGTGTACCTTTTAGACGGTTCTCAGATTTTCAGAAGTCTGATGGGAAAAATGCCAAGTACATATTTTTTGCGTGACTGTTGAAACAACAGTTTAGAATTAATGGAATATCTCTGAGAAGATAAAGAAGATGCTGCAGTACTGAAATTAAACCAATGTGTGAAAAAACTGAAAATATCATTTTTTTTTAAATCCTCTATGTAAGTTTCGCTAATGGCCGTAGTTTTAAAAAAAACCACTGTGATTATGGAGTGATAATTACTGCCTAGAAACTTACGAAATATTTACTATATTTTAATTGGGCAGAAGTTTATTTTCATGAAATTTCGACGCCCTCATTAAAGTTACAAAATAATTCAGCTCATGACAATTACAATTTGAATTTGCCTTCGTAACGGGCACTGTTTTAAGAAAAATGACTTTATCTGGTTCAGAATTAAAGTTTATACACTTCTGCTAGAGGAAAACCTTCATATTCTTGATCAGGACTCGTACCATGCAGAAGTATGAAGGAGAGAAGGAATAACTTCATTTCTTCTGATTGATATGATATATTGATATATTTGTTAACTGCAATTGGGTTGACACGCGGTCGCAGTAGTACAGTACATATTTACACACAAACAATACACAGAACAACATAATGAAACAGAATACCCAGAACGTAACACATATAACAATAATACATAAGAGATGTTTGTACAAAAAGAAACAGAAGCATACAAAACATAAAACAATATATACAATCGTACAAAATATAAAAAAATAATATGAAAAAATGTGATAAAAGAAACAACCGTATGAGCAGCACTATATGGATGTGAGTATTCAGCTTCAAGACCTGGCCTTCTTGTCTCTGGTGAAAGAGCCTGTCGTACACATTGAACAGAAGGGTGGATGAATAACTAAGGCTGTCTGAGTGTAGTTGTGCAGAGAAATCCCTGCTACAGCCAGGAGTCGAAATCAGGTCGTCCAGCGTTCAGCCTAGTCATTCCACATGAATTGTGAAAGGAAACAACAACCAAAAGTGATATTGAGAGTGATGAAGCAAATGAAATGGGGACGTTTCTTGGAAATACACAGTAAAGGATGTAATTACACAGTGATGTGAGAAAGAAATGTGTTTTCCCCCCTACAAGATTTACAATAGAAATAAAAGAATATCAAGACCAAATGAGGTAAGAGAAATAGTTGAAACGTGTTCGGAATATCCGATATAGAGTGCAGATTATATACTTCTACTCTTATAGTGCAAGAGAGTTCCTTTATTGCTCACCTAACGTTCTTGTTATAAATGTTTACAATAGCAATAAATGAACACCCAGACCAAATGAGGCGCGTAAAGTAGAAAAGAAGGCTTTAGGAGAATATCAATAGAACAGTGTGGAGAACAACTGTCTGTTCTTCAGAAGTCACCTAAAGTGTAGGTTCTAAACCTTGCTCTCCTATAGGTGCTATAGTTATCTTCATCTTCAGGGATCATACTGAGACCGCCCCCACATTCCTCTCCCTACTAGCGCTCAAAACTCTTGCGGAAGCGGTGAACGGGTGGGGGCGAATCGCACACAAATAACGTCAAATTATCTACAAGTTTTGAACTGGGTAAGAGTCAAAATATTTGCGAGATTACAGGTTTCCTCCGCGAGGTAGATGATAACTGCGCTCTTCTCAGCTCTTACGCAGCGAGTGGTGGCAATTCCTTGACGACGTTTCGGGACAACCTATCGGTTTCATCTTCAAGGGCCTAAACCCATGAAGATGGGTACCAACAGGTTGTCCCGAAATGTCGGCAAGGAACTACCAATACACTTTACGTAATAGCCCAGAAGAGCGCAGTTATCAGCCAATACGTTTATTATAACACGAGTCAGACAAAATAAACAAAGTACTTACTTTTACAGTAGAAGCACGCACAGGTGCAGCGACGTTACATTGCCACTACACAACTCACGTTATACGTAACCAAAGAAGGGAAACTCTAAGCTCACAGTAAACTCCAAATAAGTGGTTGCTGGCGTTGACAGAACCTGAGCAACAAAGCGTCAAAACACGTCAGTCCGGACAACACCAGCAACACCTCCCGGCGCAAAGTCATTGAAGCCGAAACGAGTTTTAGAATACCAATCCGAAAGGAAAATGTCGGTAACAACCGAAAAGGGCGGCGACCAAAAGCAGTGTGCGTCCCAAAATGTAAGGCAGGCAGGAAGGACAAACCGGTGGTCTAGGGAAATGACGACGGTGAACGTGGCGAGCGAGGAGACAACTGGAACACGGTGCGGACAACAAGGAACAATACGTATGAACACGACGCGTTCCCTCCTTCCGACAAATATATTGAACTCCCTGACCTCTGCTCATCTTCCACCTGTGCATATTCTGTATTAATATATATTGAGCGACACGCCATGTGCCCATTTGTAGGGCACGGTTTTTACGTCGAGAATTAATAACTGCCATGCAAATTGAAGTTCCAATTTGCCTCTAATTGCAGTCGAAGTCGGTTATAACGGCATGGAAGGGGCTAAATATGTTGTGTTCTTATAAACGAGTGTTGTTATAACTGAGGAATGTAAGTTATGGTTAACAGCGAGGAATTAATTGTTACCACCAACATGGGTATAGTGCGCAGACCCCACAGAAAAGAAATTTGAGCTAGTTTAAGTGATAGTGCAAAATCAGAGACAGTGCTAGAGTAACTATCGTGTAAGAGCAGAGACAGTGCTAGTGTAAGTACACAGCAAAACGCGTACACATTATTGTAGCAGAAACAGGGAGACGTTAATGGGTGAACTCTTAGGTTTAGTGCAGGTTAATAATTTAGGTTAGAATAAGATTGCTTATTAGACCCTGTGACTAGATTGTAATGACATAAAGCTGTGAAAGGCTTTATATATATGTAAAAAAAAAAAAAATTGGTACCACAGAATATCCGACGCTATAGACGGTGTGTCCCATAAACCGATGTCGTTATAACCGGGTTCGGCTGTATTATGTTTATAAAATCATTCATTCATGCACATCCTATTGCATTTCCTACAAATCTCGTATGGGTGGTTTCTATTGGTTTTTCCCTTACCTTATTTTTGACGACGTTCATGCCTCTGACCCATACGTATGCTTCACGATGCACAGTTTGTGCATCCTTCCTTCTGTTTTTTCTTATTGCTATTAGCTTCTCACAACACTCTTGGTAAAACCCGTCTAAATTTACTCACTTACTTACTTACTCCATGGTGCAGAGTCCTTCTTGAGAAGCTAATTGATTTGCAGCCAGTAAAGAAATTCCCCGCATTTCACGGAACCCGAAGGTTCATTACCGCACTCACAAGCGTCCGCCACCTGTCTCTATCCTGGGCCAGTCCTATCCAGTCCATATACCCACAACCCACCTCCTGGAGATCCATCCTAATATTATCCACCCATCTAGGCCTAGGTCTCCCCAGTGGTCTCTTTCCCTCCGGCTTCCCCACCAAGACCCTATACAACCCCCTTTCCTCACCCATACGCGCCACATGCCCAGCCCATCTCATTCTTCTCGATTTTATCACCCGCACAATATTGGGTGAGGAGTAGAGATCATTTAACACCTCGTTATGCAATCTCCTCCATTCTCCCGTTACCTCGTCCCTCCCTCAATGTCAGCTTACAAAATTTTTCACTTCCAAAAGCAAAAGTACATATTCAGTAAGTGATGTTTACATTTTTAATTATCTCTTAATAATAGGCTGCTCTTTTCGACTGCACCCAGCATCGCCTATCACACTCATTTTTTCTTCTGAAGTTAACGAAGCCCGTTTTGGGGTAAGTTACTTACTATTTACACTACGCGCTGACCGTTACACATTGCCCTGACATACAGCAGGGCAAAGTACAGGGTTATTCAAAATGATTGCCGGGGTTTTAACAACTTGTCATACACAATACACTTGAGATAGGAGTATATGTTTTTTTTATTTAATAGAACAACACTCCAAGTTTTTGTTACTTACCTGACAAGTGCTCTATATGTGCACCCTTTGTGATTCTATAAACATCAACACGATAATCCAGTTCGTTCCGCATGTCAGCGGCTATAGTTTCAATGGCGGTTCTGATTCGTACCTTCAGTTCCGGGATACACACGCACCCTGTCTCTTGAAACTGTGCATACCACCTTCGAATGGAATTGTCTGATGGTGGTTGTTTCCCGAATTTGGTGCGGAATTGCCGCTGGACAATTGTACCCCGACAATCATTTTGAATGACCCTGTATATATGCTGACAGCGCAAGCAACAGCAAGGCAAACACTGGGAGTGTGCATATGTGCCGAACTGATATGTTGTTTTCTCGGCTGCATTAACGTTTACTACTTGGTGTTTTCGTTTCAACTTATCCGTCAGTGGCACCTTTAACATACCACTGGGTCCGCTCGCCTTCTCAGTTATTTCCGACTGACTATGTATCGATTATCTATAGAGACTCCTGCAAACCCATTTTGGCGAAACGTTGTTTCCTAAGTGGGTTCGGATTATGATGTCACTGAACTTCCTTTCAATTAATGCCAGGGGAGGTTTTCACAATGTTATGTTCCTCAGTTTTCCTGATAACTTGAGTGTTATTGGAGGCTCCACTTTGATTTCCGAATCTTCTTGTTTCTTCAGCACAGCATTTTTCAGTGTTACTGATAACATTCAGTTTCCAATTTTCAATTCATCTGCTCTTATTACTACGCCCAATATTTTATATTTTCTGTTCAACGTTTTTCTCTTATAACGAAGAATATGTTCACGATCAAAACACTTTAATATCCAACAGATGCACAAATATATAATTTGTAGATACAATTAGAATTATTATAAAACATTTAAAATTGCTCCAACATGTTTCGGATCACAAGGGATCCATCACAAGGGAGCTCTATACAGTGCTTGGCTAAAATTGCAGTAATGGTTCTATCTAGTCCGTTGATATGGACGAAGTCATTGTTATGGCAGCATATTTGCCCGTGGTGCGTGTGTGTACTGCAGAGTGTAGAGAGGCCTCTCTACACTGTGCAGTACACACACGCACCACGGGCAAATATGCTGCCATAACACCGACTGGGTCCATATCAACGGACATGATAGAACCATTACTGTAATTTTAGCCAAGCACTGTATAGAGCTCCCTTGTGATGGATCCCTTGTGATCCGAAACATGTTGGAGCAATTTTAAATAATTTATAATAATTCTAATTGTATCTACGAATTATACAAGGTGTTTCACGACTTAGGGCATAACTGCAGGAGGTGATTTCCTAGGTCTTTGTGATCAAAAAAGTTCATATAAACATGTGTCCGATTTTGGACGGTTACGGAGTTAGGACCGTTTGAAACTCAGAATAGGAGGTAACGATTA
>Ga0123354_10009617_pt1 | contig 14827 bp, 3 predicted proteins | sample TergutLab28metaG_2_FD_97872 | JGI IMG/M metagenome (GOLD analysis project Ga0123354, IMG submission 97872) | Labiotermes labralis P4 segment gut microbial communities from Petit-Saut dam, French Guiana - Lab288 P4 | ecosystem: Host-associated > Arthropoda: Insects > Digestive system > Gut ...
ATCTGTATCTTAGAAGGGCCTGAAGATGATTCTATAAGAATCGAAACATGTTGCCCTAATACAATAATAAACATAATAAAGTTTTGTTGTGTTTGACTGACACATCATTGTATATTTATATACGCTAATGTCTCAGTCACAAAACTGATACTCCACCCAATTAAAGCAATCTTTCTTTCAGCACACCGTTTTCGAGGTCACTGGGCCAGCGGAACTCTAGCACGAAATCAAGTCAGCTTCAGACAAGACAGGCTATGTGCGTATAACGTAACGCTGGGGTCCGTTCTTGCAACCATTGTTGCAGTGAAAAAAGCGATAAGTGCTACTAATTCTGAGTGTTTGTTTCTAGCCTTAGGTATCCAGCATGCAAAGCGCACGCGCTGTATTATATTGCCATCTGTGGCCTGCGGGGACTGTACTATATTTACACACATTGTCTCAGAAATGGCGCGATTTCCGAAAAACAGTTATTCAACAAAAAATGTGTTTTCACGTTCTTTATATTTTGTTTCTGAAACATTCCTCAATCTAAGAAGAAATGAGCGAGATATAATACAAAAATGTACAGCTGGTCTTAATGTAAATTACCCATTATTCTTGTCAGATTTAAATGAACCTTGAATTTTCTCTACATTTTGTCGGAAAATACTGAAATGTTTAATTTCATGAAAATTTGTCCAGTGGGAACCGAGTTGTTCCAAGCGGACAGACGGACAGATAGGACAGATGGATAGAGATACATGACGAAGCTAATAGTCTCTGTGCGAAATTTTGCGAAAAGCGCCTTAAATTGAGTATATGTTTAAAGGAAGAGCTGAAGCAGATCGGAGTTTCTGACGGCAGTGACCACCGTGTTACCACAGCCAGCAGGACAGGTAGCAAGAGGAATCCACTTCCTCCATTTGTGGGACAGACGATGACGTGTGTAAGTTTCTCCGAAATTCTGGTACCTGTGTACCAGACCACACGGCGTCACATTCCAGAAGACGTTAACCCTCAGATTTAGTGTAGTTAATACAACGTGTACATGAATAATCACTTACGCGCGTATTTCAAACGGCATTACTGCTCCTTTCAGTGGATCTACACGCTGTGTGAACTCTACTGGTTCATACTATATACAAAACATGAAAGCGCCTCGGCCATACAGCAGTGAGGAAATTCCTATTGAAATTCCCTGCTCACTCGCTCGTCTTAGTTCCTAGATTTCTCTTCTAAGAATTCAAAAGAGGAAAACGTGCATAAATTCATCAGAATATGAAAATCCAACTTTCTATAAAATTCAATAATGTACAGTACAAAAGTGCACATCTGTATTGTTGTTAGTATGCAAGAAAACACAAAGAAACAAAGAACGTGCATGTACTGACAGAACACACGTTTCGCCGAGCGCCATACAAATGATCATGATATACACCTCATTCGGTGCTCCATTTTTTAACTTATTTCATTAACACACTCAACAATTATTACTATTATTCCAGCGATACATGGTTGAATCGCGACTGGGGGGGGGGGGCCGAATCCCTTGATTGATGTTTTTGTGGTTTTCTAATTTCGTTTCAAAAATTCCTAGTTCTGGTAAAGAAAACCTCTCTTTTAACCTTTTCCTCAACACCGCATCTGTGACGGGATGTTCCGGTGGATGCAAGGCGTCGTATGCGATAAAGCAGTCTTGGTCGCGAACACTGTAAAAAAAAACACCCGCCACATATTTAAATATGACAAAGAATGTCCTTCCACACAGGACCCAAATGCAACAATTATCCTAAGTCACTCACTTTTTTTCGGAAGATCTTACGATGCCGTGAAACATCCGAATAAATGAGGAAGCAGGAAAGCGTAAAGAACTTTCAGAGTAATACATTGAATTCTCCACCCACCTTTGTCTTTCATTAACATTTTCGAATAAACTAGGGTAGAAACGTTCAGACTTCTCAGTAGGGTTAAGACGATTGTGGATTATACTTAAACCCATACACCTTTCGGAATTTATCCACAAAAAAAGGTAAAGTGCACCCTTGTACAGGCTCTGAGGCTCTGTACGGGCCGTGCAGCCCATAGAGGGAGTAGAGGTATAGCTCTACTCTTTCTTGACCATGGCACTAGAAGGGAGTGAGGGGTCAGCCTCACGCCTCGGCCGCTCTTTACCCCCGGGAAAGACCCGGTACCAATTGTACAGGAAGCTGGGTGGGTCCCAGGGCCGGTCTGGACAGGTGCGGAAAATCTCGCCCCCACCGGGATTCGATACCCGGACCGTCCAGCCCGTAGCCAGTACCTATACCGACTACGCTACACGGCCCACGGGAATTTATCCATGGTATACTGAAAAATATTTCATGAATCGTGAACAGGTTTACAGTGTAAATAATGATGAAGTTGTGACAATTCTTTTGGAAGAAGCAAGCTTGAAGACTAGAATAGATCCTGTCCCGAAGTGTGGTGTGTTGAATTTTAACACATACGGCGGAGAAAGTCCAAAAATTCTATTATTTCAAACGTCCGGACTTATTGGAAATTGCACTGAAAATTTCCCATAGTTATTCCTTGTGACCTGTGCAACAACAAGACCAATAGGCCTGTGTACTGGACAAGGTCTAAGAGAAGTGGGTGGATTATACTGCTACACGTATTTTATCCATACTGATATGCGTCTGAATACCTGCTTATATACATATATCGTTTATAAGTTAAAGAAGTTAAATAAAGGAAGCTATAACCCACTAAGTCTTGGTTTCCAAGTGCAGGTAAATGGTGCGCCACACCCTGGCCTCCTTACTCCGACATAAATCTTGTACAACAATTTCAGTTGAGCCCACCCATCAGATCTGAAGGCACGATGAAAAGAGAGAATTTTCACCCTCCCAGGGAACTGAACGCCCATTCTCCGTTCGTCCATCCAGTGGCACACTCTCTGTATTGCATGGGATACTCGGCTGTCTGAATTATGACGCCATGTTTTCGAAATAATCAACTAAACATTTGCGTCGTCTAATCTGTAATTCGATGTTAGCGACACGGCTTAGAACAATTGTAAAGCGTGTGTGCCTGCATGTAAGAGGCACTTCTCTTCAGTCTTTGTAGAGGTACTGGCTTTTATTTTCTCAAAAAGAACTTCTCACTCCGTAGATTTGGTAGTTGATTTAATTCGTGCTGTAGGCAGCAACTGAAGTTCTTATACGATATTCCACTCTAATCTAGTAACAGTAATTGCAACCAAAGAAAAAATTGTGAAAGATGTGAAACGGGCTCAGAAACTAATCCGTTAACCAGTCTGTTTTCTGTACAAATTAATGGTTCAGCAAATAAAGGATAATTATATTGTTGTTTATTGGAAAATAATAAAAAATTCAGTTTGTTAAGAAATAAATATTCATTTCAATTTGCGTCTAATTAACAACCATGTAACATGGATGTACCAAAAACAAAGATAATTGATTAATAGGTAATAGTTCAATTAATGATTATTTTCCACTCGTCTCTATATTTTACGCACAGACACATCGCCGCAGATAACGAAACTATGAACGATGCAGATGGCACAACAGATGCAGTGCCCATCGACTTGCCTCTCACCCGGTACCAGGTAGTGACTTCAGTTACAAGCCAACATTCGGCGCTTTACAAATAACGCAAGTGTTCCAAATCTCTCTACAATAGACCGACGCTCTAACGACAGAATATGTTCTGTTCCATGAAACTTCCAAGTACGTAGAACGCGTTTACCTGTGAATCGTTTTTAAATGAACAAAAGATAATATCGTAAATCTCGAAATGTAACATTCAGACACAAGAATAGTACATTGGTATGAACACGGCAAGCGGTTATTTAATGCAAGCCCATTTGCCAGTACATGGCTGGATTTACGGAACAGATTCGATACAATAGACCCACATTAAATGTTCTTCAGCAGCTGGTGTTTTATCTTAATCTGTTTCATTTTGTGGACTTACACCAACTTCTATATACATGTTTCATCCTTTAGTATACAGTGATAAGATGATACATCAGCTTCTATTCAGTAGCGTTACCGTGCTTAAATATCTCGTACCGTCTTTCATTTTAGACATGCGGCGTTAGAAACCTTAGCCAGTTTAGGCTGACTCTTGAAGTATGGAAACTTCTTTGTAAAGGAATTGCACACAGTCCTTATATCTGACAAGTATCGTTTGTGACTTCCCTTCGTTCGCGTGGGCTGTCGCTGTGGTGGGCTGCGTTACTCGATAAGTGAGTCGATAAGAAGTGACAAACGATGTTTGACAAATAAAATAAGGACCCCACGTTATACTAGCATATTTCACGTACTGCTAGCGTACAGGCCTAAATGTTTAACAAATAAACGTATAAATATCATTCATAGAAACGAAGTCACACAGACACTGTAGGTAAATGGATAGAGCCTTTTTAACACTACCGAGGGGTACAAAATATCCTTCCTTTAAAATCGTTCGCATACCTGCAGAGCGCCTGTTATAATCGATCGGTAGGTCCGCCGGTCTAAAAGCACGAACAATTTCTAAAATCGATTCCGCTATCTTCATAAAATCTGAAACTGGCTAATTTAATTGGAATTTTGTTAATCAATCCCCGTTTTGGCTAAACTCTTACAAAAATACTGGACTCTGGACATTAATCCCCATAAGCACAACTGCGCCAGTTTCGAGATTAACACGTCCGTGACTCGATACATAGTTACCAGAGGAACAGAACTTCTGGAAAGCCACTTCACAGGAATGAAATGTGTACTTTATTACTAGCAAAATTTCCTCCTAAATCTCCTCATTGTTGAGGTTTCGAGATCACACTCAGACACACCACACTCTGTAGGTCTCGTTTGGACGAGGGATCAGTCAATCGCACAGACCTCTACCTAACAACACCAACACTCACAACAGACATCCATACACCCGACGAAATTCAAGCGCGCAATACCATCAAGCGGGCGGCCATAGACCCACGCGTTAGACGGTATGGTCATCGCGATCGGCGCACAGGTTTTGACGTTGATGAAATTTCCTTATAGAACGTAACGTGGAATACGCGTGTTTACTCGCATTACATGAGCGTGTTACAGCGCAACAATAAAGACGCAACTAATTGTTTCAGTGCTGCTAATTTTCAGCCAATTCACAGCGGAGGCTAAGAATGTTATTTCTGTATTTGTGGTACTGGCCTACTTATCATCGCTGTCAGTAAATAAGACTCTAAAGCGTCTAATGGTGGGAATATAAATAATCACTGAATAGGAAAGATAAGGGAGGCAGCGGTTCCGGTCCAATTTGAAGAACGATCCGGGCAGATTCCTGAAGCAACTGAGCAAATCCACGAAAACATCAATCAGTATACAGGGTCTCTGGACCGAGACTTGAGCCCGGGATGATGCCCAAAATACGAAGCAGGAGTACCAACCACTCCAACGCGAAGTAACACATTAGGTTTTCAATGCCTTCTTGCAACAACTTTATCATATCCAGTTGGCTTTTACAGATTACGGTTAACGAAAATAGATAAAGTAAGTCAAATCTACACCATGATTGGGCTACGTTTAGAGTCCCGATTACATGTATTTACCCCTTCATTTATACTGCACTTAAAACTCAGCATGAGCACGCCGGGTGCGGCCAACAGCACATCCGTTTCATACGTTCCGTCACCTATTCCAGAACTGAAGATTTTAGCTCTTCTTGTCAGAACAAAATATTAATAATACGATTGGGATACCTTCTGGCTAACTACCAAATATGTGCGGTCGATACATGTAGCTTATGAATAGACAATACGCATTCAAAACTTTCACATTTTAAAACATATACCATGAAGTTGTCCAGTCTCAGGTCACTCAGATATATATACCGCACCCCCACCCCCCTCACTTCGAGAATGAAAGCATAATATTTGCACACTCCTGATACAACCATATTTAAGCATTCTGTGTCAATTCTTAAAGTATAGAAGCTGCCACATGACTGCAACCTGTTAACACCTCTGTGGCAGTGATATCCTTATAGGCCTGTTCCATCCGTTTGAAAGCGAGAGAAACTTTCAAAGAAGCCCGGAAAGACTCAGTACGCTTTCGGAAGAGATAATGATAATTAGTATAATTATTATGAATGTCATTGGCCTAAATGACGTTACAAATGACGTGATATATTTTCTGTGAAGCGAAACTAAACTTTTAAAAGATGACAAAAATTCGCGCACATGCCGTCAATAATGTAAACCCCTGACTTTAAAAATTAAGACAGAAAGTTATACAACATATATCCCTGCTGTTTAGTTTCGATTTACACGTCACCGTTAAATGGCTGAAGGTATCAACTTATCAAGAAGTGGGCGCGTCGTTGTAACACGTAAAATTGTTACTGGGAGGTCGCGCGGAAATATGCTTGCGTTCCGCGAGAAGTGGTATGGGTCCAATTGATGGTCAAGACGTAGACTAAGAAACTTCGATAGGGATACTTGAAACTCTCCCGTGATATCACTTGTGCTTCTCCATGTATCTCCTGCCACAGCTGCAATTATGACATCTTCATGTCCTGGTGTTCGTACTGCCGACAGGCGACCTGCATTGACAGGTGCCATCATTGTTACTCTTCTTATTTCACAAAGACGCTAATGCAATCGTCGAAAAACATTAGCGTCTGGATGAGGTCGACCGGGGTGACGCACTGCAAATTCCCCTGATTTTTTTAATATTCGTCGCATATGTGTATTGCTTGATCATTCGGTAACAACTGAGCCCTGCTCTGCACTCTGTGCCTTGAATACACTTTGAAAAACCGCTTTTTTCTTGTGGGGGGGGGGGAACAATATTGTTGAGACCGGCCTTACCCCTTCTGGCGTGTGAGGTGTATCTACACAAGTTAATGTCACGTTACGAACGTCGAACAGCACATTTTCACTCATTTTTTAAGCAAGAATCACACTTTTGAAAGCTTGTGCCCGAATTTCCTTTCATCCTCTATGTTATTCGGATTAGCTTCGCTCTTTGAAGAATCAAATTACCCCGTAATGCTTATATTACTCGGAGCGGGCTGGAAGCCTCTCTTTTTTATGTGTAGTTTTGTCAGTAGATGAGAGCAGAGTGACCTCTGCAGCGTCTAGTGTTTTGATACCGGCAGCAATTATTCAGAACAAATTGCTGCATTGTTATTTCTATGGTATTCTGCAAGTTCATAAATATACCTTCATGTGTTCCGAGAAACTAGATATATGGAAGTCGTCAGACTCTCGGACTGTGAGAATAAGTCATGTTTTAAGTGTGAGGAAAATTCTTCTCTCTCCACCCGAGTAACGCAACATATGGAAGGAACTTCGCCGCCCAACCGACAAAAGTTCGTCTCAATCATTCTTCGGGGCGTTCGCAAATTGCGAAAAGCGACTATTAGCTTCGTCATGTCTTTTCGCCCGTCCGTCTATCCGAATGGCATAACTCGACTCGCACTGGACGGATTTCCCTGAAATTTGATACTTGCATATTTTTCGAAAAAAAAACTGTCCAGAAAATTCAAGTTTCATTAAGATCGGAAAAGAATAACGGGTACTTTACATGTAGACCAATACACATTTTTTATCATATCTCTCTCTCCGTTCTTCTTAGAATGAGGGACGTTCCAGAAAGGAAATTGTAGTGGAAGTCACAACACACACTTTTCGCTCGGTAACTTTTTTTTTCTCGAAAATCGTGCCTTTTTGAGATAATGTGGAAATTATTATAGAGCGAGGCAAGCCACAGAGGACAATAATGCGCAAGAGCATTGCGTGCTGGATAACTAAGGCTAAGCACACGTTCACAATATCTAATACTTATTACTTTTCCACTACAACAATGATTGCACGAACGCTCCTCAACGTTACGTTATACGTGCATTGCTTTCCTTATGCGTCTTTATAGTTACGATCCCTTAATCCCTTAATCCCTCTCCGCTTTCGCTCGTACCGCAGTACCTTAAAGGTGGTGGAGATACATAAAGTGTGTTAAAACACCAACAAATGCACTTGGTTTCACGGATGTAATTGTATTGCACAGTGGTCACCAACTTTTTTTTTTATATATATATTCATGGGTCTGTGCATCGTGAATCAAATTTAATAACTGACCAACAAGATGCGACTGTATTCAGTTTATTACATTTCTGTAGGCAGCTCCACACGTTTATCGGGTGTTGACACCCATCATCAGGAGCTCGTACAACTGTAATTACAGCTTCTGGCACTGGTCAACCGGGTCTGCTACCATCCGCTCTCGTTGTTGAGTTCGAACTGCGTTTCAACTCAACAACAGATGTACAGTACGAGCTCCTGATGATGGGTGTCAACACCCGAAACATGTAGAGCTGTCTACAGATATGTAATAAACTGAATACAGTTATTCAATTTGGTCACCAACACGTTTCGGCCATCTTCAGGGTGGTGAGAACAAGAATACAATTATAGTTAAAATATGCCTCAATCACTCCACGGTTTTAAAAAAAATCGTAAACTTATTGGTTAAAGCTCACGGTTGAGTAATACAATAGCAATTATTATAAAAAAATATCAAAAGTTAAAGTTGTTTGAAGTATGGTTTTGTGGCATGATGTGCATACAGGATACATGTGGTGAATTATGATCCAGATTGGTGAGTGATGATATGGTCCTCACAGTGAACTGCTTCAGATATTTATTACAATGTCCTGATCATAATTTGGGCCGGGTAGCTCAGTCGGTATAGCGACTGGCTACGGGCTGGACGGTCCGGGGATCGAAACCCGGTGGGGGGCGAGATTTTCCGCACCTGTCCAGACCGGCCCTAGGGCCCACCCAGCCTCCTGTACAATGGGTACCGGGCCTTTCCCCGGGAGAAAGAGCGACCGGGTCGTGACGCTGACCCGTCGCCCCCTTCAGTGCCGTGGTCAAGAAAGAGTAGAGCTACACCTCTACTCCCCCTATGGGCCGTACGGCCCGTACAGAGCATCAGTGCCTGTAAAAGGGTGCACTTTACCTTTTACCGTTACCTGATCATACGGCACTCCTCAACACGGGTTAAACGTTCACCAGACGGCCTGAACACAAAACATCGAAGTTACGCACAAATAATAAGCAGACCGTCCATTCAGTATACATCAATAATAAGTATATATTTCACTGTGCATATCTCATTCATTCAGCATTCTGTGTACGAAATACTGGCCATCTGATATGAGGTGGGCTCCAAATATCAGCCTGTACCATGCACCTACCGTATACAAAAGGATGTGCTGCTTGCTAGAATGCACTGACCTGCTGCCTAACTGGAGGTATTAAAAATGTGACAATTCATAGGCCTTTTGTCATTTCTCACCATACTAACTGAACTCCAAACACAGGATCATTTATACCACACAACATACAGACCGTTGATATATTAATTGCAAGTTTCGACAGTTACCTTCACCATGTACGGTTTCCACAGATAACCCTTCCATTGATCCGTGAATGCACGTCACTGTTCGTGCGTGATTATACTAAGTTACTTCTATACCAGTTATGCACGCCATGAAGTTAAGAATCTCTTGAAAGACGGCTTCATCCTCAAAGTTCGAGGCTCCAACATGCTTCTCTACTCCTTCATATCGACATATTGTTTTAGGCAGAAGCTGCTATCTCGCTTACACATCCAGAATTTCAACAGTGTGAAAAAAGAAATGCAGAATTTCGGATTTTAACGTGGTCATACATATAAAAGTGTTCAGCTTCTCAAGTTATTTCCCCGGTATTATGCAACATGACATTCCGTTACCTCAATATAATCCGTTACGCTATACTTCTACCTGAGTCGATGAGTGCTAGGTACTACAAACACAGCGTCGCGGACTCGAGACACAACGGTGTAGACACAACGGTGTAGACACCGGGTCTCTGACTGAGCGTTTCGTCTGTCTTCGTAAGTTCCTTTAAAGAAATGTCGGAAAATTCGTAATGCCTCAAAATTATATGAAGAGGTTTCAGTTCACATCTCTTCAATCCATTATTTAGAACCAATATCTGCCTGCTTCTGTGAGTGAGTGAGTGTGTGCGAGAGTGTGGGAGTGAGTGTGTGTGTGTCACTGATTGTGTGAGTAAACGTGAGTGAGTGAGTGAGTGGGTGTGCGAATGAATAAGTGACAGTATGAGTGACCGTTTGTGAGTGTGCGTGTGAAGGAGTGAGTGATCTTCGTCCACTAGTCCAGAACAAAAATACACTGTGTGCCCAGCTGCCTGTACCGACCAGCTTTCTATGGTTCATAATAAATAGGACAATTAATACAGTGTAAAGGCCGTTACAATATTTGCAATTCTTGCCTCTGTGTTTAAATACAGCGACGTTTCTTTTCGAGTTAGATCCAACAGGAATTATGCTTTCGTGTCGCTTGGGCAGTAGTCAGCATCTCCTACTCCCAGAGAACTGAAAGTAGGCAGTCCGCGTTAGAACGCTCCCTCGTTATCAGTTTTCTGTTTGTTTTCTGTGTAAACATTCAACACGGCAGTTCTCGTTTTTACACATACAGACACACACTGCTCTCGAAATTTAATTCAACAGCAATTACAACATGTTTCTGTGAACCTGGCGGGCTTCGACCCACCTGAACGATTGCAAAAGGGAGAGTGCACAACTACACACCGTTCCGAAACTTGGTCTCTTAGTAGGCGCATTCTCAGCAGCGTACGACTTACACAATACGACATGCTGCCACAGCACCGAGTTAATATACGGAAATTAATCAGTGAGTGTTTTTTTAAAAAAATGTGACTATAGCAAGGAACAGTGTAGCTCCCTGAAGATGATCTTAGGATCGAAACATGTTGGAGCGATTTTAAATGTTTTAATGTAAAAAAAAAAATTATGTATGTGCATTAGTCGGTGTGCTGATTAAACTGGTCACTTACTTTTACTTAAAACAACGTGATGTCCTGGTTGAAATGCTAAAGATGCCAAGTTAAGTTTGATTTTGTAATGGAGAGGCAATGTGCTTGTTGTAAGATAAAAACTGGAATTTTTAAATATTACTTAATCAGATTTTACGCGAAAATAGCTAAAGTAGCCAGCCGTGCGTGGATGAAAAGAGAACGATGAATTATAAATTGTAAAATTTGATTTAGTTGTGCATATAAGCTACTAATTTCTGCTACTATACGTCCTTACTGTTACGATGAAGTGACGCACTGCGTCGAAGTTCAGGGCGATCGACAAAGCGCGTCGTTCCTAACACGTACTTTACAATCATTACACCCATGAAACATAACCTCAGGTTCTAAATAGCGTCGTAAAACACAGGATGATTCGAAAAGATGGACTCAATTGAAGAGCAAACGGCGCCTCAAAACACGCCAGACAGTTGGTTGAAGTATTCCAAGTTCTCTGCTCGCTCTACGGGTTGACTTGCCTGCGCTACGCTCAAAACTCTCTTGAATTCGTCTCACGTTCTCCTCTGATACACGCAAAAAAAAATCTTGTGCTGCATAGTAGCCATTTTGATCTCAACCGACGCTGCTGCAAGGCTGTGCGCTAGGCGAGCGCTCTAGCGCTGGTATTTGAAACCTTAGGCTTCCTCTTTTAAATTTTATGTACATCATTCACATACCATGTATAATTCAGGAAATATTGGCATATGAAATTGAGTCCATCTTTTTTAATCACCCTGTATCTAAGTGAAAAGAGGAGTTCCAGAACATGACAGCTTACCTATGGTTTATTTAACGACGCTCTCATTAGCCGTGTCGAATAATGGTGAATGGTAGAGCCTGGAAGCAACGTCGTCACATTATTCGCACATTATTGTAGAGTAACTGAGGAAAAAAACAAAAAGTCCATGCAAATCTCGTCTCCGCAATGAGGTATGAAACACGGATCTTCCGTAAAATTTGCCAGAAAGACATAGAAATCTGGTCTGAAAAGCTCAAGGCAAAGGCAAATCCCGTGTGGGGACCTAGGTAAAAAAAAAAAAAGTAAAGCTCACCCTATAACATGCCATGATGTCAGGAGGGAGGGAGCAGAGGTATAGATCTAAACTCGGCGCAATGTGGGGGTGGGTGGTCATGCCACGTCCCGGCAGCTTTACTCCAGGAAGGAGACCCGGAACCTACTGCAGAGGAGGCTAGGTCGTCTTGACGGATACAAAAAGCTTTGCCCTTACCGGGGTTCGAACCCCTGATAGTCCAGCCGGTAATGAGTTGCTAATCGACTACGCCATCCCGATCTCCTGTGCGGACCTAGGCATAGATATGCGTTACAAATGATATTGGTGAAATATTGTCTGATTTCGTAGACATGATTGGACAGGCTAAAGGTAAGGATCAGTGGTGGACTATCGAGAGAAAGTGACATGCTTTCAAGTTAGGCTACGCGAAGACAATTTATTGTCTACCTGACTAGTTAACAATAGAATCTTTAAGGAGATTCTATAGATGCATTTAAGTGTAATGATACGGAAGACATTCTACAAACAGAAGCAGAGAGAACAAGTATTTGTTCAACTTTCGTCACAAGAATGCGACGAAACATCATAGCATAAAAAGAGCAAACTTTTCGAAAAGTGGGGAATGCAAATATTCGTGAACGACAGTAAAAAACTAGAAATCGTTTTCATGAAGAAATTTAGAACTTAGTTTCACTTAATCAGCACACCAACTAATGGACATACGTAAAATTTTTACGTTAAAACATTTAAAATCGCTCCAACATGTTTCGATCCTAAGATCATCTTCAGAGAGCTACCCTGTTCCTTGCTAAAGTCACATTTTTAAAATACACTCACTGATTGATTTTCTTATATTAATTTAGTGTTGTGGCAGCATGTCATATTATGTAAGTCGTACGCCACTGACAGTGCGCCTGGCTATGTGTGTCGTGTGTGTGTTAAAAATGTGACTTTAGCTAGGAACAGCGTAGCTCCCTGAAGACGATCTTAGGATCGAAACATGTTGGGAGCGATTTTAGATGTTTTAATGTAAAAAAATAATAATATATGTGCATTAGTTGGTGTGCTAATTAAATGATTCTACGAAATGCACGGTGCAACGATATAGATAGTTAGAACTAGTTCGTTTATTGTTATTGCTAATTACAAGGAACATCACCGAAACAAAATAATAAGATGATTATATCAACATTTATCTGCTGTGTATTACTACACTGAAATAATTATAACATGTTTCATTCAAAAATCAGACATTTGGAGAACAGTACATACGCCATAAAACATCTGATTTCAAATTGCAATAATCAAAATGTACGAATGTTAAGTTGGCACTAGAAGGGTGAACGCTCTACTGGCTATAAAACTTCCTGTAGCAATAATATATATCTGCAGAAAGCAGATGCCAGTGTTCGCACACACATAAATCAAGGATCCTCTTTTTTTTATTTCTCCTACCTTGCTCGACAGTTATTACGAGCGGACAGCCTCCCCTGACTTACCGCCGTCCTTCACGCGAAAAAGTGGAATTTCTGCATCAACTAAAGCTATTCGTGCTTCGAAGCACTTCCACCCCTTAAATGAGCATTCTGCTGGCAGGTCAAAGAAGTACGCAGTATTTGTGTTCCATACCCGTGCAAAGAGGAACATTTGAACTTATATAACAAAACCAACAAACGCTCATGTATACAATTCGGTACGTTACATATAATATATTATTAATTACCAACATGTTTCGATCGTTCCTGATACCATTATCAGGGCTTTGCTGACAGTGCCTCTCAGTATAATCTTAGTAATTAACCATCTTAATGCAAAACTTCTATGTTTTATAATACGTTTATTATATGTCTCTACATGTTTCGAGCACCATGTGCTCATCATCAGGAGGTCAAAATTGTATTATACAGCATCTGGTATCGTCACACCTATAGGTGTGACGATACCAGATGCTGTATAATACAATTTCGACCTCCTGATGATGAGCACATAGTGCTCGAAACATGTAGAGGCATATAATAAAATTATTATTAAACAAGAAATTGCGCATTAAGTTGGTTAATTACTAAGATCATCAGGGCTGCTTCACAAAAGTACTAGAAACACAATAAACTGCAAAATTGTGTAAGTCGAACCACCCAACATTGCATTAGGGCCTCAAACTCTCATATGGTCAAAAATTGTCAGCTTATATATTAATAAAATCAGAATTTTAGTTGTTAAAAACAAATATAACTGGGTGTATCGTTGTATGTCCTTGATATAGGAGTGCACCCAGGTTCATTTATTTTGAACAAAATTTTATTTGTTTCTAATAATATATATATGCTCAAAATCTGTGACCATATGAGAGTTTAGGACCTATACTGTAATGTTGAGTGGTTCGACTTACAGAGTTTGGCAGTTTATTGTGTTCCTAGTACTCCTGTAAAGCTACCCTGAAGATGATAGCAACAGCGACCGAAACATGCTGGTAATTAATAATATGTGACGTACCGTATTGTATGTATGAACATTTGTTGGTTTTATTGCATAATTTTAAGTACGGAGGGCAAGTGCACTAAGCAGGACGTTGAAAATTGCGACCAATGAACCAGCGCTTTCCAGAATCTCATCATCGACTATGGATCGAAGTAACTGACGTACATTGTAGTTCGCGCACATGATATAATCTGACTGACTGACTGACTGACTGACCGACCGATCAACCGACCGACTGACTGACTGACTGACTGACTGGCAAATCATTTACTAGTGTTCTAGCAGCATGACTCATCACCTCACTTGTTTAACCTTTAGACGCCTAACGTCAACTATAGTGGTCGTACCGCACCGCTAACCTCTAAAGTTTCATTTTATATATTTATTCAACAAATATAGGTACTGAATATTTTAAGCACGGTGTATACTC
>Ga0123354_10009618_pt1 | contig 14827 bp, 4 predicted proteins | sample TergutLab28metaG_2_FD_97872 | JGI IMG/M metagenome (GOLD analysis project Ga0123354, IMG submission 97872) | Labiotermes labralis P4 segment gut microbial communities from Petit-Saut dam, French Guiana - Lab288 P4 | ecosystem: Host-associated > Arthropoda: Insects > Digestive system > Gut ...
ATGCTGTGTTAATAAAATTTGACCTCCTGATGATGAGCACAGTGTTGCTCGAAACATGTAGAGGATTATAATAATAAACGCATTATATAACGTAATTGTGCATCAAGTTGGTCATTTACCCAGAATTTTACCAGGATTCACGGTCAGCAAAACATAAAATCCATAGAGATGAATATTCCTTGAGAAACAAATTTGGGCTGTGTGATAAAATTTCCATGCCCATATGCAATACAAAGTACATGCCTCGGAAACAACAGCCGCTCCATCGTACCGTTATCCTGTGACAGATGAATCAATTCTACATCCTTGTATTCTCTGTCTGCAAGGATTGTTTTAAAATTATTTTCCCAACTTTGCGTATGATTTCAATTCATCTCCCCCCCCCCTTCCAACAAATTTTAATATCCTAAGCCGTCTCATCTCACCCATGTGTGTTATATGACAAGTGCATCTCATTTTTCATGATATTATTACCGGAATATTAATCTAAAGGAAATAAAAATTATGATTTTCTTCCACTTGTTCTATTCTATCCGGCTATTAAAGAGTTCTCGGCATCCTGTTCCCGCATATTTATCTGTTTAGGTTGTGTCTTATGGGTTGTGTTAAATTTTAAACCTGCGGGTGGACACCTACATGTCTTATAAACATGCTGCTTCCATCCTAGATTCAAAACTGAGTGGGATGAAGGTGCGGTCAGTTTATGTAAGCAGGATGCAAACAAAATGGCATTTTCTTTCACATTTAACACCCCGTTGTATGTGTGTGTATATATGTTTATAGTACAAGGTAGTTTTCAGTCACCATTCAAAAATCTCATTATGTTACATAGATGATTTACACGCTAGATCATTAAATCACATATAATTAAAATTACAATCGCAGCTTGAGGTATGGAAGGTCAGATCGAGATCTCCTCCCTTTGTACGCCGTGACACCATGGGTTGAGACCTGAAACGGACCTTCCATAACTGAAGTTGCCATTGTAATTTTAAATTTCTGTATTTTAACGGCCTGAGGATGACCACTTAGTGGACGAAACATATAGCCGTGTACCTCGTCTATATAACGTAATAAAGAGTTTGGTTCGTCATGAATGATAATTAACTTCTTATAACAAAATCAACTAGATGCACTAATTTCTGAAAATTATTTTTGGAATAAAACTCTACATGTTTCGGACAGTTCCTCTGTCCGAAACATGTAGAGTTTTATTTCAAAATAAATTTGATAAATTAGTGCATCTAGTTGGTTTTATTATAAGAATTTTTCACGATGCACGGTCACCTGAACGTCAAATTCTATAATTAACTTGTAATAAAATTATATTGTTTCCTTACGTCGATGCCGGAACATCAGACAACACGTTTCTCCCGAAATTTTGTATCCACATATTAAATTATAGGGCGCTATATTCCAAAGGGCCACAATTTGAAATATCACCTGAGTGGAAACCAGAAGACTCATACGAAAATTCAATGTTTACTTCATGTGAATTCAGTTGCTGAGCAGCAGTACAGCGTCGGTGCAATGCAAAGGGACAGGAAGGCGCATTATGAGAGTTCCCTGTAAATAAGAATAAGAAAACTGGATCTGACCGAATCGGGTTAAATTTATAGGCTCATAGTACAGTTTACGGGAAACTTGAGGGTTGTTTGACCGTGCATCTTCCTCATGAAATAAAGTGAAATATCAACTTGATGTAACTAGGTAATTTTATTGAAGTTTTCTTAGCTCGACATATTTCAGGTACATACGTCCATCAGGAGCATTAGAAGTTCAGTTACAGCATGTGGTTTTCTGCACCGAGTTTTTGGATGGGTGGTGGTCCTGAGAGCCGCTGCGTAGGTCGTGTGTACGGTGCGGATGGTGCCGCGAAACTGAGTGGAAAACAGAGGCAGTGAGCTCGTGGAAAGGAAAAGAAAACTTTTTATTCCGCTGGTTTATTTTACAAAATATTGCAATAATATATTTGATTGAAGGTCGGTCATTCAGAAATGTGTTGTTTTTAAGACGGATGGACACGCTAGTGTCATGTACCTGTTTTGTCCTCTCGCGTTGTTTCACGTCTTGCTTAAAGGTGATAATTTGCGAAGTCGTTAACAGGCCATATTAACATCGGTTTTAATTCAAACGGGGACGTGAAGAGTTTTTACGTTCTACTCTTACATAATAATATTTACACTTACAAACCAATATGTGAATCTTTTTGTGTTCAAAAACTGAAAACAATAAAACAAATTCTGTATGAAATGGTGGAATTAGGGCGGGGTGATTTGGTTAGTGTTTCCGGGTTCATGACTTGTATAGCCAGGACCACGTTTCGGACACAACTTCAAAATGAGAAGAATCACAGCCTAGCTAGAATTTATCCTTGTGAAGTGGAATAAGAAGCAAGAACAATACCTGTATGTTTGAACTGTGTTGGAAGGTATAAATGTCAGAACGTATCATCATTCCCTTGTTTTGGTTCTGCAAACTTTGCGGGGTTTTTTTAAATTTCCTCAAGAACAAAATTACTTATTTGTATTCATAAGATACTAAATTCTGTTAAATAAATTAAGGATTTCCTGTTACAGTTGCAAAAGAGAAAGGCGAGAAATTGCTCATTTCATTCCTCTAAATGGGTCAAAGCCAAATTTAACAAAACTTCGTGAGAAAGAAATTCCAGAACTCCCGACCCAATCATGGTCTTGTCCCTTTCCAAACATCTTCCAAAGACGGCCATTCATCTACATATATAGGCCTATAAAATATTACTTCATATCTCACAAGAAACTATGATTATAAATTTGAGGTTCTCACTGATAACGCTACGTAGACCCTGAAGACGGAGTAAAACATATGCTCCGAAAGTCCTGTACCGGAGTTTGCGGTTACAGTTTTTAGTACTCCTGATGATGGTTGCAGTGACACCCTAAACATGTAGAGTGACTTTGCAGTAAATAAATATCTGCATACTTTTGCATCTGGTTGGATCTTTATTAACATTGAATTACGATGCACGGAACCATGAGCTTAAAATTAACTACGACAACATAATAAAGACAGACAGCGTACGCATAACGTAATATCGAGGCGCGTAATCAATAAATATAACTTATCCTGAGTGTTCATTTGTAGCCTTAGGTATACAGCATACAGTGTGCATGCACCATATTATCATCTGCGATCTGGCCGGCTAGACGCTGGATGGGCCACATGTGACAACAACTACACATTACCTAATAAACGTCACGATTTTCGAAAAAAATAAGTTATTGAAAATAAAACACGTGTTTTGGTTTTTTTACAAATTTTGTTTGAAACTTTTTCATTCTAAAAAGAACTGAGCGAGGTATGATCAAATATGTATATTGGTCTTCTGCAAAGTACCCGTTATTCTTGTCGGATTTTGCTGTAACTTTGATTTTCGTAAAATACTCAAATACTCAAATATCATGAAAATCCGTCCAGTGGGAGCCGACAGACGGAGAAACGAACAGACATGACGAAGCTTATAGTCGTTTTTCGAAATTTCGCGAAAGCGCCTAAAATGCCCAACATTTTATCAGAGTTTCGCGGAACCCTGGGCATGTCTTTGCAGAACGTCAGGGTTTAGAGAAACCCCGCTTTGAACACGCTGTTCTGACCTATCGACATGATGTCGTAACTAATAAGATTTGAATATTAAAAAGTTTTCCCCGTCATGTTACTGCTGTGTAGGGAAATAATCGGTGTTGCTTGTAAAGATCTTACCCAACACACAAGCACACTATGTGGGAAAAGTGCCGATTTCTCTCGCTTTGCAGCTGTTGTATATCTTTACCATGCATCTTCAAAAAGTTACGTCTTAAACAGGTGATGTAATTCAGCGAGGAATTAGACGCCACTGGCTAAGCCGATGACACTAAAACACACAAGAGCCCGCCTTTCCTTCCTCGCCAGCGGATCTTTCTTTTGTGGCGGGGGTGGTCTGCGGTGTGTGTCCCTGACAACAGTGTAATGAAGTAATGAAGCCCGACCCACCTCCCTCTCTGCACAACAATCGTTTGTATTCACGTGACGACGATGACTGGACCAGCTGCTTTTCTACGGAAAACAAGAAGAAGCGATGCCGTGAATTCGGACGGGTCTCGAAGGATTCAGCGGTGTGGTAGAGCAGTATCCGAGGGGCTTCTTGCCTTGAAATGTAGTCTGTTACTGTTCAGACAGTATTTACAGAACCATTACTTTAAATGCGATCCGGAATTTGTCGATTTACGAACTACGGCCTGGACGGCAGAGGAATCACGCTTCGATTCCCGGAACGGGTAAGATGTCTGTCTTCTTCAAAGCTTCCGGACAGGCTGTGTGGCCCCGTGCAGCCTCCTAATCAGTGGGTATCGGATACTTCTTTTGGGACTGCAGTCGCTGGGGCATGACATTTACCACTCAAATCCATCTCGAGTCGAATGGTTGGTTGTTTACGCCCACTCCCCCATTTGTTTTCATAACTTGGTGTTTAGGTAAGGGCAGTGACAATTTTGCCTTCTCAAGATGTGTCTTTGCTATTTCTTTGCGACAGCTCTTCCACTTACACATGCGTGCCTGCATGACACGAACAGCTTTACCTTTATAAATGTCTGAAACTGACAAAAACTGAATTAGCACCCAAATTTTCCTGTTATAGGAGATTAGGTAGGCCAAACGACGTTATAGAATTTCAGAGATAATTCTGAATCTCTCTCTCCTGTTATTATGGCATAAAGAACTAAATTCCGTGACCCATACTGAAGGCAAAACAGTGATTGAAGGTGGTTGAGAATAAAGTGCTAAAAAAAAGTATAAATATAAGAAACAGAAAGTGACAAGAAGGTACAGGAAAGTAAAGAAAAAGAATTGTAAAAATGTGTATATTTTCTCAAGCGTAAGCAGATTAATGAGCGGGACATATAGCACGTATGGGGGAGAGGAGAGGTGCATTTCGGGTTTTGGTGGAGTTACGTGAGGGAAAGAGACCACTTTTAAGGTCAATGAGTAGATGGAAGCATAATATTAAATGGATTTTCAGGATGTGGGAAAGGGGCTTGGACTGGATTGGGCTGGCTCAGGATAGGGACAATTGGAGGGCTGTTGTAAAGGCGGTAATGAACCTTCGGTTTCAATAAAATGCTGGGAATTTCTTGACTAGCTGATAACCTCTTATTTTTTCAGGAATGACTCTGCTCCATGGAGTTAGTCAAGACATTGTAGTCATTATTAAATCCTATTTGTAAAATATGTTCAAGGAAATTATCGGTGTTTATTGTGAGAATGATATGGAAACGTAAACACAGGGTTAGACAAAATCAAGAGCTTCTTATTGTTATATTAGACTATAAAATAATCTTATTAATTTCCTTATATTCCGAGTACCCTGCTACATCTTGTGTAATTCTGAATCCGTCACCCGAGTGCCGACTTTCTTATTCAGAGTCCCTTATGTTCAATTATCTTATATGCTCGTTGACAGGCCGTTAGTCGAGAGTGGGATGCAGTTGCTGTGTTACTTGATGCCAAGGCGTACTCAATTTTTTCCTGTAGTACGGGAACTTCACGTTAGAATGTGCTGGAATTTTCCTACAAACATATCTCTCTGCTGACCATTCCACATCTTCCATGCGTCCCAGATGGGGGATGCTGGCCCCTGGGTGTTTGCTCTCTTTATTTTTACCCCCCTCCCTGTGACTCAGTGTGACCAGCTGCGGCTTTGTGATGACTTTGATTAGTCTCCCCCCCCCACATCGCTGTACCTCTGCCGCCCTGTTAACCCTCGCTTATTCTCTCTCATCCTCTCAGAATTACGCTGTAATCCGGGTACAGATCGATCGCTCTGCCTGAACGCCAGCACCATGCAGCGGACAATTATTGCACCGAAAAGCATATGGGTCGTCGTTAGCCTATTATTCAAGTATTCGGCTTCTGAGAGTTTTTACTGTTCTGGAAATTAAAATGTAATATAAGTACTCATTCTTGTGTTAAGTTCTAGAATTCCGCAGGAATATTTTACTATTTTAATCAATCAAATTTCAGTTTAAAAACTTGGTCTGATTCAATAATATAAACAGCAAACTAGATGCAACAGTAACAGATTTGATTGATAAATCTAATCAACTCAACATGTTTCGGACGATAATTTCGCCCATCCTCATGAGCACTAGACTGTGTTTACAGCTTGTGGTATAATGCACCGGCTGTAAACACAGTCTAGTGATCCTGAGGATGGGCGAAATTATCGTCCGAAACATGTTGAGTTGATTAGATTTATCAATCAAATCTGTTACTGTTGCATCTAGTTGGCTGTTTATATTATTGTATGAATGATGCACGGTCACACAAACATCAAAATTGGTCTAAGTCAATTTCAATTTTTTTTAAGTCCTTCACGATTTATATTAATTGTTACATAACCATGTTTCTGTTTATAAAACTGAGTAGTCGTTCCTTCTTGAATGAGTGTGGTGGTTATACCACACTTGTTTGGGAAGCGGAGCGAATCCATTATGAAACTTGGACATGAACTGTGTGGAGATTTAAAAATGCTTCGTCGCTTCATTTGACTTCCCAAGCAAAAGATGATTTAATACTTCTACCCTCTCAGTGTCAGCATCGACAGGCCTAGTAAAGACGAAAGACAGCCGTTCAAGCTTCTTGCTTTGTATTTATATTTTATGAGAATTTCCTGAAATTATTTATTAATTTAGCGTGTATCGTTCTCGCCATTTCGCTGGTGCATTTTCGTGATTGTAGAACCAGAGGGAACCTGCGTGTAGGAGTAAATAATTAGTGGGATTTTGGTTAAGAAGGATCCGTCTGATCGATGATGGCCCTAATTGGTATCTTTTAACCAACGATCAAATCTCTCGTGGCAGTGGGCGTTAAGATTTGGCCCGAATCATTTTGTTACACATTTCTCGTCATTCTTCATTCACGTCCACCCAGTTCTGTCTCTTTCGTTGGCACATAACCTTGGAAGTTGATACGGCGTAGCAGACAAAATTCTTCCTTTTCTCCATGTCAGTCGTCGAGACATTTGTCAAAAAATTATGAATAGATACAAATTTGCTTTGTGGGCTGCATGCCAAATTTTTATGGGAATCTTAGCAGGACATCCTGATTTTAAGAGAACATTTTGGAGATCTACTCCTGTGGGTAAGAACGTGGGCTGGGTAGCTCAGTCGGTATAGCGACTGCCTACGGGCTGGATGGTCCGGGATCGAATCCTGGTGAGGACGAGATTTTCCTCCCGTCCAGACCAGCCCTGGGGCCCACCCAACCTCCTGTAAAATGGGTACCAGGTCTTTCCTGGGGGTAAAGTGCGACCAGGGCGTGCTGCTGACCACTCACCCCCTTCTAGTGCCGCGGTCATGGAAGAGTAGAGCTATACCTCTACCCACCCTTTGGGCCACACCGGGCCTGTAATGGGAAAACTTTACCTTTACCTTTTACTCCTGTGGGTAAGAATAGGGCCTCGTGTTAAAAAGGACCTTAAATATGCAGTTCTGATGACGTGAACTTATTTCCTGTTCCTAGGGATAGGCCTTAGTGGCGGGCTGAATTGAACACGGTAATATGTTGAAGAGTCCGTTCAAGGAACGCAGTTGACAGAATGCGAGTTTCCCAAAGAGAACTCTACTCAGCAGTACTAGTTAAATGTAAGCCCACACGAACTGAGGTCCTGAGTGCGAAGTCGATACAAGATTAAAGAGGCAGTTAGTTTTGTGAGAAGTTTTTGGCGCAGAAATTTTTGGACATCAGTAGAAATGAAGACACAGTGAGTAGCGCTGCATTAAGCGGCGAATATTTGAAGTCTTGGTACAGCCACATGAGTAAACTGGCCGTGGAAGATTGATGAGGAGGGAGAGGCAAAGCAAAGTTCTAGTTTTTGCATTGGTTGCTAGCAGGTAAAAGCGATCCTGCCCATATAAAGAACTAAAAGTGTTCCGATAAATCGCATTAACTTCACTAGTTCGGGTGTTCAAAGTGGTGTTGATGAAGATTCCAAGTCTTCTGGGTTTTTAAGCCGCGTCGCCCGGTAAGTACTTACCGATGATTCGGAGGAACCAAGTGCCTTCCTTTACAGGTTCAGAAACGCTCAATAAAAGCAGTAATTTTTTAACCCACCAAAAAATCATGAACTTATCTTCGAAAGTTCCGCATCACTAAATTAGAACAAGCTAGATTTGAACATCACTAAAGTTCTTTATCGTTGCACCGTGCATTCTGTAGTTTATTTAATTACAAACACCAACAAATTAATATATATATATGTATATATAACAAGAAAAAGTGGCTACAACATGCACAGAAGATGGACACAAACAGACTACCAAAACAAGCACTACAATACAAAACAAAAGGACGAAGGAACATAGTACGACCGAGGAAGAGATGGAGGGACCAACTTCTTCTTGAGGATCAAGGAACAGGAAACACGCCTAACCCTTCGGGAACATGATGATGATATATATATATATATATATACATACATACATATATAATTTAAGAAGTCTAAAGTTTACATTAAAATATTTAAAACGCTCCTACATGTTTCGATCACACGATCATCCTCAGGGAGCATATATTGTTCCTTGCCAAAGTTATAATTCAGTGAATTAATTCACTCAGTATTTTAAATTATAACTTTAGCAAGGAACAGTATATGTTCCCTGAGGATGTTTTAACACTAAAGACTGTATTTTGTTCACAAGGAGTATTTTTGCGTTACGAAATATTTTCGCAATACGTAGCGATTGCATTAACGGAGGGGTCTTTGTAGTGGAGATGTAACTTGTCATTTGGGCCACCGATACTGGTGTTTGACACGTAACAAGGATGGATTTCATTCTTCGAAATTTTAATGTACGAATCGCACTAGAGCAAACCGAGTGAAAATTAAATGTGACTGGCATTATTTACAGTTGACCACTCAGTATCAAATTTTATCGCTGAGTGCCTTCTAATATTAAACATGCGGATGAAAATTTTATCCATGCTGTGCGTCCATGCTTTGACACACCAGCAAGTTCAAACATTCATTTTTTTAATTCACCTGTCCTTACGTTCTTTCTTTTGACCGTACGCTTAAACACATCACTCATTCATTTGTTAATTAATTAATTAATCCATAAAAGTCTGTAACAATTTATGTGCACATTCTACTTTGAGCGCCTACTTTACTCGTTCCATCAATCAGTTTCTCTCTCTCCACACACACACACACACACACACACACACACACACACACACACACATACACACACACACACACACACACACATAAGACATAACATCGCCCACAAAAATTGAATTTGTTTATGAAGGAGGCCCAGGACACCACTTAAGCCGACATTGTTGTTCCTAGAATTATATGGCAAAATACACGCCGTCCAGTTCGCTTCTAGGGCATTAGATCACGAAACCTGAAGATACGGAAAAACCCAGGCTCACTCTCAGTATATTTGTGTCATAAAATTGTTTAGCGACTTATTGAAAAAAAGTTCTAGCCGACACTGTTTGCGATTGTTCCTACAAAATCTTCTGGAACTGCAAGGGGCCCAATAAAATGTGTGCCGGAAATACGCCACTAATATAACTCGAAATTTTTACCCGCAATCGGAGGGTTCCATTCCGCTCAAAACCAAATATTTCGTCGTGGTTTCCTGACGCAAACTTCGTCCTAAAATTTTCATTCCAAAGTCCATCGCTTCTTTCTTCTCAATCGTCTACTACTCTGCATTACACTTTTGTAGTACATTTCGGATTTTCAAAGTCGTTAATGTTTGGGCACGGCCTTGACTCAGTCAGTCTCCAGTTTCATATTTAATACGTCTATTTGTCCATACTCTGCCTACCATGTATATAAAAATTCTGAAAGAGCAGTCTTATGGAATTTCATATGATTCTGTCTGTGACTGAAAATAACTTTACTTCAAATATGAAAGTACTCTTACACTCTACAATTGATGGACTGAGGTCTTGAAATTATAGTAGAATCGTTATTCAGTCCTTGCAACAAACGTGTTGGAAATAAGAAAGCAAAACTTCAATACCGACAATTTATTATTCGAAAATCATATATGTGAGGTTTCGGCCTAAATCATCAGTAGGAGCTGAATTGATAGTTGAAATGGGGGAAGTAAGGAAGTCAATGATTAGTAGAAACAGATAACATTTGGGTTAAGAAAGGGAATGGAAAGTGACGACCGTCGACGTAAAGTAAGAGAGAAAGAAACAAATTAAGAAAATGTTACAATGAGTTGTTAAACCCGATGTGTGTAAAAATATTGTTCGCCAAACCTTTTGACTTAAAAATTTAAGAATTGGAAATATTTCGTATAGATATTTTAAAATTTCGTTGTAATATTTCGAATTAGATTTAATTCGTAACATCTTTGTGTGGCCCAACCTATTTTCTTCACCGTCCTGTTGTTGGCGACCGGTGCTGATCATCTCTTCTCTCTTCACCCTGCCCGAAACACAACTTACAGATGCGGACGAAGCGTCGTTATAGCAAATCGAGGCTTACGTTTCCTAGAATTTGTCAATCGCCATTCAGAAATTATCACTCAGTTCGAAATTTAATTATTTTTCTCAAGAAGAATTTACATTGAAAAAAGCTGACGTCTTCTGGAACGTTATATAGTGTAGTTTGGTACAAAATTCTATTCTGGAGATGGTAGAAGCATGTTCCTAAAAGAAGTCTTTCATTGTGTGTCAGGCTTAGGCTATCCATACCTAGACGATAAGGGTAATGGAATTGTGTCCATCCTGAAGTGAAATGGTGGGGAGGCACAAGAAAGATGGAATGGACAGAAGTGGCCGTACTCAGCCACTGGACGATTTACGTCCTTTAACTGCTTCTTTATACACGTAACAACAGTTGTGAGAGAGAATTTTACGGTCGGGTGACCGTACATCGTGATAAATTCTTATAATAAAACAAACTAGATATATTCATTTCTCTAATTTATTTTTGGAATAAAACTCTACATGTTTCGGACAGTTCCTCAGTCCATCAGGAGTTTTTCACTGTACACACAGAAATGGTATATGTCATACTGGTTTGCTGACAGCTTGCTCGCAAGCAAACCTGTACGACATATACCATTGCTGTGTGCATAGTGAAAAACTCCTGATGATGGACAGAGGAACTATCCGAAACATGTAGAGTTTTATTCCAAAAGTGAATTTGAGAAATTAGCGCTTCTAGTTGGTTTTATTATAAGAAATGTGAGAGAGAACTGACATAGAAATGGAAGTAAAACTGAGTAACACCAAACCAAATACATAACCTAAATAATTAACATTTGATTTGTCAGAAATCCATACCAACGTAAGTTATTAGTCCTCTACTGCTAACACCCTTCGTGGGAGAACACTGGAAACCGTAAAGGAAATTAAGAGAGATGAAAGAGGACGGAAAAAAGTCATTTCCTGAAAACCTCTGTTCTGAGAACCTGGATAATAAATGAAGTCTAGGAACCGAGTAATCTTAGCGCAATCCAAGTCTACCATGTTAAGGGCCATTGTAATGGACCTATATAATCACAGGCCGGCCGGTACTATTTGTTAGTGACCTAGACAATATATTCACACGAAATGTGCGCCCTGTATCGTAGCTAACATTCAAAGTACAGAAATTTAAACTGTATAACTAATGAAGTGGTAATAGAAGCCGAAGGTTCAATAATGCTAATTATGAGATTCAGTGGTTAGCACTTGCATTCTTATTCTGTAGAACAGCGGTCTGATTTCTGGTCCAAAGTCTGCCTTTGTCAATGAGTTTGTTGTGGCTTTGCTTCACGAAAATAATGATGCAGAACTTTAAATATGGCAGATCACTTTTTCCTCTACTTAATTTTTTGTTCACCAATTGCAATCCATCGGGGACCGCGGTGGCACAGTGGTTAAGGTGCTGTGTTACAAATCGGAAGGTTGCAGGTTCGATTCCAGATGGTGTCATTGGAATTTTTCATTGACATATTCCCACCGATCGCACTATGACCCTGGGGTCGACTCAGTACCAGGAGTATTTTCTGGGGATAAAAGCGGCCGGTGCGTAAGGCTGAAAACCTACCACCATCCTGGGCCATTGTCACGTAATCTGGGAACCCTCTGGGCACCTCGGGCCTGTAATGGGACAGCTTTGCAATTCATCGTGACACTGTGTAGTGAATAGGGTTTATAAAGCGTCTTAAAATGAAGATAAAGGTAACATTTGAACTAAAGTTTAGCTTGTGCCCACCATGAAGACACAGAGAGGAGAAGAACTGCAGCACCATTCATTCTGAAGTTTGATACAAATGAAGGGAAATGGTCATCTACACGCACCTGTCGGGGGTTGAGTGGGGCCTGGGACTGCTCTAGGAGCTTGGAAGTAAGAGAGGAAAACGTCTGTTCCTTTCTGGGAATCCAAACAGGATTCCTCTGTTGTCCAGCAATTAGCCTGGCCCTAAAAAGGAAAGAAAGAGGAATAAAGAGAATGAAACCTATCCAAAGTCTACAAATCAGCAGCATTAGGTGGCAGTTCGCGTTCAGACACGCAACTTTTGTAACTTTCAGTTTACTCTTCATAGTCGTCACTATAAAACATTTTTGTAAAAAAAAAAAGGGGGGGGGGGGTAAGAGTTAGTAATGAAAAGGAAGGAAGGAAGGAAGGTTATTGAAAAAACACAAAGCCCACGTTGTTATTGCAAAGATTTATAATCTATGTCTGTTACTATTACTGCTACTATTATTAAGTAAATATTATTATTTATTATTATCAAATTTTCACTTCTCAGCTTTGGCTGGGAAATGTTCACCTACCCTGGGATGTAGTAATCAACAAGATTAGGCCCGGTGGTCTTATTTGTAGTTATTATTATTATTATTATTATTTGCGAATCTTCTGAAGTCGATAATAAACTACGGGTTTGCAACAGAAAAAAGTGCGGGGTAATTCTTTACCAGCTAAGAAACTCTTCGCTTCTCAAAAGGGACTCTACTCCACTGAGTTACTCGGCTAAAGAATTCAAGTGGTATGCACCATATACTTACGAGTACTGAACTTCTCACACAATCAACCAATATTCCGACATATTTCGATGGTGGTCACCACCACCATCATCAGGGAATTCACCTTGTAAGCTAACACACCGCTGTTTGAACTGTGTGTCTTGTTATGCACTCACAGCAAAATGCACATCGCTTCAGACTAATTCTATATCAAACAGCAGCTTTTTTTGTAGCTGTCTTTCTGGGATTGTAATCTTTGATGTGCGTGTGAACATGCTTATGGGCAATTGTTTTACTCTACATAACTTGTTCTACCAAATGGCAGTTTGGTTCTGAGCAGCGTGTCCTTGGTGCCTCACCGGAACATTACTTGTTTAGTTGTTCTATTTTGCTGTATTAGCCTCGATTCTGCCGTCGGTATTGTGCGTAGGTTAAGCGCTTTACGACCGTTGAATCGCGGTTGGATTCCTGGCAGAGATAAGAGATCTTTCTCTTTTTTGACTTTCAGGTGACTGTGCATCGTGATAAAATCTTATAATAAAACCAACTAGATGCACTAATTTCTCTATTTTATTTTTGGAATAAAAACCTACATGCTTCGGACAGTTCCTCTGCCCACCATCAAGAGTTTTCCAATGTACACACGGCAATGGTATATGTCATACAGGTTTGCTGACTGCTTGCGAGCAGGATCCGGACGTTCAGTCCTGATCCTGCTCACAAGCTGTCAGCAAACTCGTATGACCCATACCATTGCTGAGTGTACAGTGAAAAACTCCTGATGATGGACAGAGGAACTGTCCGAAACATGCAGAATTTTATTGTACGAAAGATCTTTCTGTTCTTCAGGCCTTCTAGACCAGATTCTGGCCAACCGGCCTCGTGTGCAGTCGGTAGCGGTGGTTACTTTCCAATAGGTAAAATGACGAGCGCCCTAATCTGACCCAGTCATATTCATCCAATGTCGAGATGCAGAAAGATTACAAATGTACATCCGCTCCATTCACAATTTTATGGCTTTCACAGAAAGAACATATTAACTAAGTAGCCTGTGTGTTCAATATGTGCACATTAAATTCGTCGCGAATTACTTCAAAGTTTGCGTCGTCGACGTATTTGAAGTTTTTGGCTTTCAAAGATCCTATTATGTGCACGTCGTTACCGTCTATGCAAAATTTCAAACGTCTGGCTCTGAATTTGACAAAATTGAAAGCTGACGACAATTTTATCGAGGCTGCAATTTTGTTATTTCGCATTATACAGAACTACACGATACTAAAGCTATTTTTATTTTAATGTATTTTGTTTTGTTCCCTAGAGCTATTACGACAAATCATTTTACATCCTAAAATATACGGCATAATGTTTCATGTTGGGTATGTGCTTACTACTAATCGTAGAATATTACCTTGGCCTGCAGTGGTATGAACTTTGGACCAGTTTTTATAAAAACTCATCAGTTGGTGCGAATTTCTAAGGGGGTTGGGAGCGTTGGAGGCGTACATAGACACACACACACACACACACACCACACACTCACACTCACACACACACTCACTCACGCTCACACACAAACACCACACACACACACACTCACACTCACACTCACTCACACACACACATATACACTCACACTCACACACTCACTCACACTCACACACACACAATCACACTCACACTCACACACACACACATATACACTCACATTCACACGCACACACTCACACACACACACACACACACACACCACACACACACACACACACACACACACACACACACACACACACACACACACACACACACACACACACACACACACACACAC
>Ga0123354_10009619_pt1 | contig 14827 bp, 12 predicted proteins | sample TergutLab28metaG_2_FD_97872 | JGI IMG/M metagenome (GOLD analysis project Ga0123354, IMG submission 97872) | Labiotermes labralis P4 segment gut microbial communities from Petit-Saut dam, French Guiana - Lab288 P4 | ecosystem: Host-associated > Arthropoda: Insects > Digestive system > Gut ...
CCCCCCCCCCCCCCCCCTTCATTTCATTCCCAGATTAAGTGATGTTGGGATAAACTGTAACATAATGTTTGGAGCTTGTTTCCTCGAGACACATGAGCCTTATGATTTTGTCTGCACACACTGCACTTGAAAGTTATATAAGGGAATCTTCATGAACAGCATGGGGATTTTCACTAGAAAATACAGTCCACACAAACACAAGGCATAAACGCTATATGTTTGTCTTCTATTTTCCACGACACATTTCGGCCATATGTATCGACTACCATCGGGTGGAAGACAGGTACAGAAAGAAAAGTGCTACAGAAGAGGTGTCTTGTGTAGCACTTTTCGTTTTGTTCTCTGAGCCTAAATTTAAATTGTTTCTGGAATATCCGCACTGCTGTTCAAGTGTTATTGGTTAATCTAGAGTTATCTTGTCTTTTAAAGTTTTATCTTTAATTCACAACAGGAAAAGAGTATCTCTGCATCAAGAACAACTCAGTTGAATACAATGCTTCAAATTTCGAACACCATGAGAATGTTGCTGAAAAAGTTGTCAGATTACTATCTACCACCGCGCTCTTGTGTATCGAGACACATATCAGTTGCAGCTAAACAAAAATCTTCCATTGTAGAATGTCTTAACAGTCGTGGGATTCTGAGGGTGTCTGGAAAAGAAACGTCTCTTTTCTTGCAAGGTATGATAACAAATGACATGAGGCACTTGGAAGAAGGAGCACAGAGTATGTACACTATGTTTTTAAATACTAAGGGACGTGTCATGTATGATGCTATCATTTATCAATCAAAGGAAGAGGGTGTTTTCTTAATAGAATGTGATAAATCAGCATTATCACATCTGCAGAAGCATTTAAAAATGTTTCGTGTCCGACGAAAGATTGATGTAGAAAATTTAGAAGATGAGTTAAAAGTGTGGGTTGTATTCAATCCAAAACTAACAGAAATGGATGACATGAAACTTGTACAAGAATTGACTAATAATGAGGACATCATAAATGATCTTAAGACGAGGCCTGATATAATTGCGTGCCGTGACCCCAGACTGTCCACCTTAGGAGTTCGAATTCTTGCACCAGCTGATGAAGATATTTCACTACAGAAGGACAGAGACACATCTGTGAGTCAAGACGACAGATTAAGTTATCGTGCATTTAGGTACAGACTGGGCATTGGTGAGGGAGTGAATGATCTGCCACCAGAAAATTGCTTCCCTTTAGAAGCAAATGGAGACTACTTACATGGAATAAGTTTTCATAAGGGTTGCTACATAGGCCAAGAGCTCACTGCCAGAACACATCACACGGGTGTCATACGTAAACGTCTTATGCCAGTCTTCTTCGAATCAGTCCCACAAACCAGACTGGAAGTAAACACTTCAATACAGTTGCCGAATGGATCCAGTAAAGTTTCCGTTGGGAAGTTACGAGGAGTTGAAGGGAAAGTTGGATTAGCACTGCTAAGGATCGCAGAGGCGCTTGATGCTGCAAAACTGAAGATCCTCGATGAGACAGCAGAAACCACGAAACCATGCTGGTGGCCACAGGAAGCACCAAAGGAGAGAGGTTTTCCAGGAAAGGGCTGACTTATAAGCAGAGTGTAAGTTCATGATTTTATATTATATTATATTGTGATAGAGTGACCATAAGATATTATGTTCTTCAGGGTTTTTAGTTACTGTTTTTGTTGTGATAAATTATTTATGCCAATACGAATACTGTGTACTGGCCGAACCCTTTGCAAGCCACATACGAATATTTCTTTCAAAGCAGCCCCTGATAAGGAGTAGCCTACATTTCAAATCCAATTCGCTGCTTATTATTTCAGCCAGTTTACCAAGTGTATACCAGTTGCCATTAGTGTATGATCTATTGCTAGCAGAAAGCTTTAAGATACAGCAAATGGCAGCATGTTAAGAACTTACAAGAGATGATAATTTTGGACTTGGGCTCATAAAGGATTAAGTAGTTCTTTTGCCTAATTGCTGCCTCAGACAGTCAGGCTACACTGTACAACGCATATAAACATTAAGTATTGTGAACCTCATAAGAATCTGTGCAAAGTTAAGCTTCTAATGAAATATGGTGTACCTATTTAGTAAATGGTGTTTGAAAGAAAAATCATACTTGTTTTCATGATATTTACATCAGCCTAAATGTATGTTTGCAGCGGCTGCTTGGGTCCAAGCAGTCTACATGACATTTTACACTACATACAATCTGCATCTTTGCTGCAGTGCAGTGTTCATGACCTTACTCACTGGTGTTCATATTTTAACACTGCAGTTACCTTGTTTTCCTGCACCTGAGGAAGTAATTAAGAATTCTATTACAGTGATACCTCGGCCAACGAACATAATTCATTCTGGAATCACATTCGTTAGCCGAAATCATTGTTAGCCAAAACACACATACAGACAGAAAAGATAAGCTCCTCGAATGGCCCGACCGTTCATGTTTGCTGCTTTATGTTAGTGCGTGCATCCACCAGCTTGGTGAAGCTGTAGTGCCGAATTGGAGCCGACCGGACACAAGAGCAAGAGTGGCAACAGGTAAAGAGTGTAAAAAAACATTTTTATGCTTACTGCAATTTGTTTGTACAAGCAGTAGAATATTCTTTTATAATCTCTTTATAAACTGTGACAGCATTGCGTTGGCTAGCCTGAATGAGGTTACCCTCGCCTGGGTGCTGGGCCATTTCTGGCAATGAGGAGGCTGATAAGCTTGCTAGACAAGCGTCAGCCACGCCGTTACTCAGTCCAGAGCCGGCTCTTGGAATACCTAAGTGTTCAGTAAGAGAAGCAATTAAGAACTGGACTGAAATGCAACATTTTAGAGCCTGGATAGACCTACCAGGCCTCAGACCATGGCAAACTATTTATAGATGGACCATGTAAGAAAAGAGCTGACGACCTACTCAAGTTAGGTAGGTAATCAACTAAAAATGGTAATTGCGATCATACAGGGCCTGCTCCTGTAAGGGGGCACCTGTATACCATGGGCCTGTTTGATGGGGATCCAATCTGCAGATTTTGCAGAATGGAGACCAAAACAGTGCAGCATATTATTTGCTGTTGCGAGGTGTTGGCTCGTCAGTGCTATTATGTCTTTGGGAGGCTGAGTGTCAAACCAAAAGACATAAGCACAGCCTCAATAAGGGACCTTTGCCTCTTTATACGAGGCACAGGGCTATTGAGGCTGTGCTGAATGAAATATTAGGGCTGCACAATAAGCCAAAGGCTGCGGTGCATAAGCTGACGGGCCCTAAGAAGAAGAAGGACAGCATTATGTAATAATATAAAATACAAGACACCTTGTAGCCAGCATGTGAAAGTCAACTTTATAAATGTATTATAATATCATGCACTGTGTTGTCAGTGGGCCGTGTTTGTCCTGAAAAGTTACGAGCATTTTCTGTATTCGTAATACAAGGCACTTCAAAACTTTTCGTACTGCCCAAGAACAGAGCCTAGTGGGGAGGTAAAATATGTCCCAGAGTATTCTCTCACGGTCGTTCCTGTAACATTTCCTCTAGTGCCAACAGTCTCAATACTGTCGAGAGGACATTCGTATGATGTATCCTGAGAGAGAAAGCCATCTCTTTGACAAACGAAGTTGCGTAGTATGCTACAGGTTTTAACAATAACATCGCATAAATCTGGGTAAAAATCATTTGCATGGTGAAAAATTCTCCATTTATTACATGGTATGCCAAATGCACATTGCATCATTTTTCTTGCATGTGTTAAACTGTAATTATATATATGCCTGGAAATATCCACATTTCTGTTAAGAGTATGGTCATAAAACGTGTTGTGACAGAGCAAATGACTTGTCTCCTTCAATAATGAGTGGCATAGGTGTACCATTATCGTCATTAGGCAATGTCCTTGAACCCGGAATATTTAAATGATTTCCTTCTACTTTTTTACAAAAGTTAGAATCCTTAAAAATATTGCAGTCACTAGATGCACCATACGCTCCTACATCAATGCTCATGAAGCAGTAGTTTTCGTCTACTAATGCCATAAGGCCCATGGAAAAGATGTTCCTGTAGTTGAAAAATAGGGATCTACTGTCATCAGGCTTGCACATCCTCATGTGCTTACCGTCAACTGCACCTAGGTAGTTAGGGAATTTGGTTCTGTCATAAAATTCGTCTGCTGTATGTAGCCATTCCTTCTCGTTTTTCTGTGACATAAACGCATCTCGCAGAAATTCCCATATTGCTTCGCGTGTGTCCCGTACGATCTTGTGGATCGTTGTGACTAAGCAGGTATGCATAATGCAATGAATGGAAGATGTCGCCAGTTGCAAGGTACCTGGAAATAAAAAAACATTATCAGCCTACAGTACTTAATTTTACTTCCAGGCAATGAAATTCAATGGAAATGGAAAAATATTCGTGATAATTTCCGAAAAGAACTTCAGTTACAAAACAAGGTGACATCAGGGCAAGGGACATGAAAAGGGTGCAAGTATATTCATTTTCACTAGCTCTTTTTCGTCCCGCCGATAATGCAAGAACGAGATACTTCAGGCAATATCACTCCTCCACAAAGTGATAACGAGAGTGAGGCTGAAGATATAATGACAGGAAATGAAGTGGGAGAATGCTCACCTGCAAAGGATGCTACTTACAGGCAATGGAGGAAGTGCTCCAAAACAACATATGAGTACTCTTTATTGGAAATAACTAAGACAAAAAGAATAGAGATGATACTGATGAAGACAGATCTTTTTTAATGTCCTGGTACCATCCAAAAAGCTGAATGACGAACAGAAAATCATAGCGAAGGTAGAATTTCGAAACTTTACGAGACGCATAACATTTTGTCAACCCTCCTATCATGTCAGCAGTCCATTCCATTTTCCATATTCTAACCTGCCTGGTCCATCTGCACATACTTCATATATTGGAATCCTCCCCAGTGTTACTGTTCCTTCCAGAACACATCACAAGGTGTGTAATGACTTCCAACATCAACACAATCAGTCCCCTCAAAATCATTACTCTGAATTCATGCCTAGTCCACAACACTCTTCTACCAACACTGCTTTTACCAGCAAGAGCAGTACTCCCTTTACAGATATGTCACCCTCTGATGGAAACACTTTGTAACTATTAACAGATCCCGAACTGTATGAGCTACATTCGATAACTTGTGGTTGTATTTCCTTATCTTAGTAAAAAAAAATATGGGTGTATTTGAGGGCTACAACGAATAAGACAAGTACCACACATGATTATATGTTGATGTGATTGATATAATAAAGGATAAATAAGAAAAAACGAGTTTGTTCAGTGTTCTTACCTTAGAGTTACTGCCAGTCTTTCTTCTGATAGCACAGATGCCCTCATCACAGTATTTCGGTAGGTAATTTTGGGTCTAATTATGGATAACAGCGCGTTGAAACTGCTACAAGTCATTCTAAAATATCCAAAGAATTTTTTTTTGGATGCAAACGCAAGTCTTCACACAATTTGTGGAGCTACCCTTTCAGTAGTCTTTGACTTACAAGGGGATGTACCCAAAACCTCTTTCTTCTCTTTGCCCTGGTTCTTAGTAGAAGAACGCACACACCAACCGACTCGACAAAATCCATACTTACATAGCGCACGCACTGCACCAGATCGTGAGGAAAATGTGATAACATAGCATTCCTTTTACTGTCCCTGCGCACAGCCAAGAAATAATCGGCCGCTGCGGCAAAAAACCACCCATGCGCGCTAGCCCTAAATGTAGATATTGTAATCTCCTGCAAAAGCCGAAGCAACTGCGCTGATGAACAAGTTGTCTGATTGATGAAACCTAACAAATTAATAAAATATTAGTAACTGACAGATGAAAATCTCACTTCATTGATTTGAATGACCATCAGCACAACATATGATACATAATGTTTGGTATTTACAGTGCAGGCTGAGCATCGATAATGGTGAATTTCATTGCAAGTTTTATTTACTTAAACTATTTTATACATTTACATTTAAAGAACGTGTATATTGTGGATGAAAGAATTGTCATAATTTTTGTTTCAAACAGTCCACCTTTTCTACAAAATCAGCTGATACTGCTCATAAAAATCACAACTAATAATAATAATTTGATAATTCTTTATTAAGCCATTTATTGATAGTTAACCTTAGTTGATACAGTGTTCTAATAACCCAGTAAAATGTCCTGATGTGGCCTGTAGACATGAAATATTATTTTGTTATAGCCTAGTGAAAGACAAAGCTTGTGCAGACTTGATCTGTTGCAGTAACAAACAATGAATGTGGGATCTGAGGTCCTTGTAGTGGTCACCATAAAGATTCTGGTCTTACAGGATGTCATTTGATACACAGGTTCAGTCTAAACACAACTCTTATGGGATGGTAATGTCATGAGGTTTGGTAGATAGATACAAATGTTTCAGAGGGACCTTCCTGCGAACTGCATGGTGTCAGATCTCAGAAGAGCATAAGTTTAACAATGTATGTGACTGAAACCTACATTCAACCTATCAGTTCCATGTGAAACGCACTGTTCGGTGATAACTTACTATACGCAGAGATTTTGCGAGGAGAATCCAATTTGTAAACTCTAGTTATTTGGTGACCATTAGCACTCTAATACAGGCAATGATATGGTAGCATTATGCTCTTTTTAAGATGTGAAACCATGTAGGTGACCTTGTGTATCGGGTTCACAAATCCTGGACACCAGGTTGATCGGGTGACTATGTTATGGCGATGCTTAGAATGTTAAGGTATCTGCAAGTTTCTGGAAAATTTGTGTATCCTTGCCGTGTGCAAATGGTCATGTGGAAGAACGAAACACAACACATTAACATTGTCCATGTGATTAATTAAGCACCACACCAGGGAGAAATATGGAGAAGTGGACGTACGGATCCATACAGCTTCAACCTTGGCAAAAGATGGGATTCGGCGGTTGATTCATGTTGTGGCTGCTCTACACCTGAGAAACAAGGCCTACCATATTATCCTCGAAAGTCTGACAAGGCGTTTCCTTAAATTTGGTGCTTAATTACGCGAGGTCGTCTTTAATTCGTGTATGAAGCACCAAACCAGACCGTACAGAGCAAAATCAAGGCCTGCAGAACCAAATGTAAACAAAAGAGAGAACAGAGCATGACTAAAGTGGACAAAATCCTAAAAAAAATTCCTTTAAAAAAAAACAGGGCATTTGGAAGCCGGCTCTTGTTTCCATCTTCAGGCAAAGAAACATATAACCTGTCGACCCCTTAGATTGAGCTAATCTCAGTTACTGGGCACCATGCAAGCAGTAGTCTTGTTACAATATTTACCTAAAAACATCTAGTCCAAGGGTAGTAACAGGAAAATGGCTATTGAAAAATTTAAAATTAACTACACGGGTCAAAAGTAAAACCTAGACTAAACCATAGATTAAAAACCATACAAACAGCCATGAAATCAAGACTGATCAGACCACAGACATAACACAAACATCCAGAATACACATATTTGAAATTCTTAAACACCATCTATGGGAAAAATTTTGAATCTTCTTCAAGGGTTCAAGCAAGTTTATAAACAGAGAAATGTAGATGTATTATTTAGTCAAATGTTGATCATAACTGCATGGCAGTGCATCACACCAGAAGTAATTGTGAAGGGTTCTAAGTTGTTCTACTTGTCCAACGCAGTGGATGAGACTGATGTTGTGGAATGGCAGTAAAGACAATGGGGATGTTAGGAGTGAGTGTGGAGAAGACGAAGACACTGACTGTTAAGATGGAGACAGTAACACCAGTTGGCAAAGGTAGATAGAATGTGACATGCTTCGTGTATCAATTGCATGAAATCAATAGTAAAATTGTTTTTTTTAACATATATTTTATTTTTTGGGGTCATCTTACATTTGGATAAATACAGTTTCCCTAGGCAGACCTGTTTTATCTGAGGGGTCTTAGAGTTGTCTTGCAATTGGGTACATATGGTGGGACCCACATGACAGGATGTTACTAAATTGTCCAACAGCCTATTGCTGGACTGAGCTAACCTGGTGCTAGTAGATAAAAGACGGTCAAAAAAGTAAAGTGCACCGTTGTACAGTCACTGAGGCTCTGTACAGGCTGTATGGCCCATAGGGGGAGTAGAGGTATAGCTATACTCTTTCTTGACCACAGCACTAGAAGGGGGTGAGGGGTCAGTGTCATGCCCCGGCTGCTCTTTACCCCGGGAAAGACCCGGTACCCATTGTACAGAAGGCTGGGTGGGCCCCAGGGTCGGTCTGGACAGGTGCGGAGATCTTGCCCCCACTGGGATTCAATCTCTGGACCATCCAGCCTGTAGCCAGTAGCTATACTGACTATGCTACCCGGCCCACAGATAAAAGACAGGATCTTATGAAATTGGGCTGAGATAGTATTGACTGCATTAAGATACTGGAACAATGGTATATTCACGTACTTTCATTACTGCATAAATCAACTTCCAGGCTGCAAACTACTATAACAGTATTACATGTCACTTTCATGTATACATAAAAAATGAGTTCCTGAAACCCCAAGATCCAACATTTTTCAGTAAACAAAGTTTTTCTTTGTGTCATTCACATTACAGATCATTACCGGTAAACTCAGCATACCAGACACTGCAGTGTTTATTTGCTTGACGGCTTGAACTTAATCTTCTTTGCTAATGACTTTGTTTTTAGCTTTTTCCCTGTCTTCAGGATAGTTTTTGATTTGGGGACCAGCTTCATTACCAAAGCCCTTCTTCTCAATACAATTTTGTTTTTCTTCAGATTCTTCTTCTGCAAATACATATAAGAATCAAATAAATACAGCATGAACTACAAAATTATTTTATAAATCTGACATACACATATACGTTGAAATGATACGGCAAGTAATAACAGCAGTTGTGACAATTTATTCAAATAACTGCATAACGAGATGCATAATTAATTCTAAATCTGACCACATGCATATATACACAGTGAACTGGTGGGTCAACTAATACCAGCAGGTTTGACTATTCATTAAAATGAATTTGGGAAAAAATGTATGACATAAATAGGAAAACAAACCTTTGTGAAAATTACAACACAACTCAGACTTTATAACACTGCTCCCGATGTAACCATAAATAACCATTTGTTATTCTGTGATGCTCCTCCTACATGTACTCACATAATTTTGTGCCCATGTACATAAATTGTGGGCAAATACATGAATAGATTGTGTTTTTACTCCCAAATATCAGCCAGAAATGTTGCGTTCAATGTGAATATAATATATACGGATGGTGTGATTTACATAATAATGCAATCTGGTTTGTTTAGTTGTTGACTTTAAATTTGTAGAAAAGAATGAAAATTCTAATTTAATAATTGTCCAACAAATGTGACTGTATTCAGTTTATGACATTCCTGTAGGCAGCTCTACTTGTTTCGGGTGTTAAACACCCATCATCAGGAGCTCATACAACTGTCTGCTACTGTACGCTCGCGTTGTTCCAACTCAACGAGTGCAGATGGTAGTATACCTGGTTGACCAGTGCTAGCTGTAATTACAGTCATACGAGCTCCTGATGATGGTAACACCCGAAACATGTAGAGCTGCCTACAGAAATATAATAAACTGAATACAGTCGCATCTTGTTGGACAGTTATTAAATATGATTCATGATGCACGGACCCATGAATATAAAATGAAAATTCTGTTTGTAACTCACATAATTTAGTCACAATTTTCCTCATGCTAGTATCTTGTACACTGAAAAGTTATATTATAATATTTTACGCACCTCAACTTTTAGACACAAAGTTTTGGTTATAGAAAATGTGCAAAGTACACGGACAAACATTATTTTATGTGACATTACCTTTCCCAACTTTTTATCTTCTGCGACTTTCTGTCCTTGGAATGCAGAAAATTTCTGACTAGGCTTTAAGTGTTTTCTCTTTGGTTCTGTATCAGAATTAGACAGATTAAACACATCTTCCTTATCTTCGCGTCCTTCCATTATGTCCATTTCTTCCTTATTTTGTGTTTTCACGGATGACTCTTTAAATTTCTGGTTTCTTTTTTTCACAGTCTTGTGTTTCTGATTGCTACCAGGTTTCTTTGTTGGTTTCTTAACGCACCTCTGCACACGGAGTTTTCGTTTCTTTAACTCTTCACCATCAAGTTTCAGGGCAAGTTCGACCGCATCAGCACTCTGTAACAATAAGGCCTTATGTCAGCTGTAAAGTGTAAATTGTACATACAGGCAGCATGTTCTTCCAACGTTGTTGAATCTAGCAAACACACAGTGTCATATGCCACAAACCAGTGTTCTTCAAACAATGCCGTAAAAACCTCATTTTCAACATGGTGTCTCCTTATTGTTGTCTCTCAATACGTAACACACAACACACACCATAGCCAGACGCAATCCCCAACAATGTACTCTTACACAACACGATATATGCTGCTACAACACCCTGTCAATGTAATGGAATTATTTTGTGAGTGTTTTTAAAATGACTTTGGCAAGGAACAACGTACAGTGATACCTAGGCTAATGAGGATAATTTGTTCCGGAATCACATCGTTAGCCAAAATCTTTGTTAGCCGAAACATGATTTCCCGTAGGTACGTCTCGAACGTAAACAACCCAGTCGGGTTGGTGGGTCTCCTCTATGTGATGTGGTCAGCTCATGTCTTTGTCACACACATACATACGGAAAAGATAAGCTCCTGGAATGGCCTGACCATTCATGTTTGCTGCTTTATGTTAGCATGCGCATCCACTAAAACATTTGTTAGTCGAGTCTGAAAAACGGCGAAAAAAATCTTCGTTAGCCAAAAACTTCGTTAGCAGGGTCACTCATTAGCCGAGGTATCACTGTAGCTCCCTGAGGATGATCTTAGGATCGAAACATGTTGGAGCGATTTTAATTGTTTTAATGTTAAATTTTATGTAACTGCATTTGTTGGTTGATAATTAAAGTGATGGTGTCTCCTGTCTGTTTTGACACTTTCTGTAGTCTGCTGCAGATGAAGTGTAACTACATTTCCTAAAGACGGAAAATCATTCATGAAATGCAATGTGAACTGGCTGCATTAGGATTGTTAAGGTCAAGTTGATGCAGAAAAGAGAGAATGAAACAAAGAAAGAATTCTTGGAACAAAATTTAAGACAAGGGGGTGTATTGAATGACAAGTTGGAGAAAAAATGGATTCGAGAAAACTTTGCTGCCAGCAGTTTACCCCTTGCTTCTCCTGAAGTAGAAGTGCATGACAAAATTAAATAGAGAAGGAGCCTCCACTTCTGAAATAGTATAGTCCCATTTAAAATTGTAAAATTAATTAAAGTAATGTGCACCCTTGGCTCTGGCCTGGGCTGTACAGCCCATAGGGGGAGTACAGGTATAGTTATACTCTTTCTTGACCACAGCACTAGAAGGGGGTGAGGGGTCAGCATCACGTCCCGGCCACTCTTTAGCCATGGGAAAGACCCGGTACGCATTGTAAAAGAGGCTGGGTGGGCCCCAGGGCCGGTCTGGACAGGTGCGGAAAATCTCGCCCCCACCGGAATGCGATCCCCAGACCGTAGCAAGTTGCTATACCGACTATGCTACCCAGCCCACCATTTAAAATTGTCGTACCTAGAAAAAAGTGTACTAACAAAACCATGTACTGGAGTTTTGAACTGAATGTTCACAGCATTACAGTATGAAGCCACGTGCATTCGTAGCATGATTATATAGAGTGTAAAAGCAAAGCAGTCCCATTACAGGCCTGGACAGGCCCAGAGGGTTCCAGGATGTTGAGGCTCCCAGATTTCAAGACATTCGGCACATGAAGGTGGTAAGGATGTCAGCCCTATGCACCGGCCTCCTTTCCCCCGCAGCAAATATTCCTGGCACTCATTTCTGTTAGGGGAAGGCGGTGGCGCAGTTGGTTGAGGCACTGAGCTACAAGCCGGAAGGTCGTGGGTTCAATTCCCGATGGTGTCATTGAAATTTTTCATTGATGTAATCCTTCCGGCCACACTATGGCCCTGGGGGTGGCTTTCCCGTGCACAGGTTGAGAGAGTACTCTCTCAACCCGTGCATGAGACAGCCACCTATAGGTGTGATGATACCAGAGGCTGTGTAATGCAACTTTGACCTCCTAATGATGAGCACATGTGCTCGAAACATGTAAAGGCATGAAATAAAACTTATTGTGAAACAAATTTTTGCATCAAGTTGGTTAAATACTGAGATAAAAAACCTGCTCATTGTTTCATTTAAAGTCATCTATGATTCTTGGGTTATTGTTGTAGACTCTTTCTTTAAGAGTCCCACAAAAAGAAATCAGGTGGAGTAAGGTCTGTGGATCACGGTGGCCGAAGTCAACGCTTGACAATGCGATCACTGAAGATGTCCTGCCAGAAAGCTGTTATTATTGCTGTATGGGTTCTCACCCTATCTTGCTGAAACCAGCAATTCCATTCATTCTCTTCCAGCAGGGCAACAAATTGAGTAAAAAATTTGGATAATTTTCTGCAGTAATTGTCTGTTCAAACAACATTGGTCCCATAATTCGTTTTTGAGACACTGTGCACCAAGCACAAATCTCTGACAAATGTGGACAAGCTTATACACAGCATGTGAATTTTCAGCACTCCATATTCTGCTGTCTTCACTATTAATGTATCCACTCAAGTGAAACAATGCTTCATCTTTGAAAAACGTGCTGTCCAACACATAAACTCCAGGTGAAAAAAAAGTCTCATTGGTTACAAATTATCATGCAAGTGGTAGCCTATGAAAGTAAAGCAATGGAGTGAACTTATGTTGAATGCCTCTGCTAATGTTCAAAGTGTCCACTGCAGCAGGGTTGAGGTGGGGTTGGGGGCAGCTTCCTATATGCTTGTTTCAGTATCTACACATGCGTGATCTTTGGGTTGCGTCTTATAAGGTCACTCTGTACTTTCAGTTGTACTGCTGATGGCAGAGTACATTCAAATATCTGAACATAAGATTCTCTCTCTAAAATTATGCAGATTAAACTGTATTATGAGTTTTATCACGGGACATGATCACTAGCATCTGCAGAAAGTGTCCACAACAGAACTAGTAATACACTTTACACAAACTTGTGTAATAAATCTGTAATCTGGCCTCAGATTACTACTGCTGCTGCTGCTACTATACTACTACTACTGACCAGGATAGCTCAGTCAGTATAGCAACTAGCTACGAGCTGGATGGTCCAGGGATCGAATCCTGGTAAGGGGCGAGATTTTCCGCACCCATCCGGAATGGGTACTGGGTCTTTCCCGGGGTATAGCGGTCAGGGCATGGCGTTGACTACCCACCCCCCATCCAGTGCTGAGGTTAATGAAGGAGTAGAGCTATACCCCTTCTCCCCCTCTGGGCCTTCGTGGCCTGTTCTAGGGTGAACACTACTACTACTACTACTACTACTACTACTACTACTACTACTACTACTACCACCACCACCACCACAGTGGTGGTAGTAGTAGCAACAGCAGCCAAAAGTATGCCTATGACAACAACAAATTCACATTCAATACAGAATTCCAGCAAAACCTTCACACAAATTTTGCCTTCAGTGAACGTATATGTGTGTACATGGGTATCCAATCACTACAGTTTAGTATGTGACTCTTTCAAAACTCAAGTTGAACTAATTATAAAAAATTACCTCAAAATTGATGTACGCGAAACCTTTTCCTATACCAGTCCTTCTGTCCCGTATCAATCGAATGCCAGATATTTTGCCACAGGTTTCAAACATTTTCCATAGATCATCTTCTTCTGCAGCTGAAACAGATTCGTATCAGACTTTAAACTACATTTTACAAAGCTCTAAGAAGACTCCTGTGCACTGTGTCATATACCGGGGTGCTGATAAGTCCTTAGCCCGACCAGGAAGGAAATAAGCTCGGAAGCAATTTTTGTGTATTGTATTTGTAACATGGATGCTACCTTATTTTTAGACATCTTCCATACAACTTTGATGTTTATGCTTCATTTAAATATGGAAACTGACTATTCATGTTATTTTTGCATACTTACATATCATTTTGTGTTTTAATAAGGTGAACTTTGTATGTCTGAGGAGAAATTTTGACCTCTGGAACCAATTAAAATTTATGACATGGGAAGTAATGGGAAATTAATTTTCGTTCGACAAGTCTTCATGTAATGAAGTTTTTTTCTTTTTAAGAAAAGGATTAAGCTTGTACGCTGAGGGATTACTGTATTTGTCTGCATGTGGCTTCTCTCTGCCTTCCTTACATGAAAATGATTTAAACCAGATAACTATTAACTTGGGGACTGTGGTAGCACAGTGGTTAAGGTGCTGTGCTACAAATCGGAAGGTCGCTGGTTTGATCCCAGCTGGTGTCAGTGGATTTTTTATTGATATAAAATCCTTCTGATCACACTACAGCCCTGGGGTCGACTCAGCCTCTAACACAAATGAGTACCAGGAGCATTTCCTGGGGGTAAAGGCGGCCATTGAGTAAGGCTGACAACCTACCACCAACCTGTGCCGTTGTCACGAAATCTGGGAACCTTAACTCCCTGGAACCCTCTGGGCCACTCCAGGCTTGTAATGGGACTGCTTTACCTTTATCTATTAACTAAAAATGACATATATGCCTAATATGAAAATCAATACCAACTGTTTGAAGTCCATTAACCTTTTGACGCCTAATGTCAACTACAGTAGTCATACCGCACCGCTAACCTCTAAAGTTGCATTTTATATATTTATTCAACAAATATAGGTACTGAATATTTTAAACACGGTATATACTCTTCGTTTTTTTTCTCTTCAAAATGCAG
>Ga0123354_10009620_pt1 | contig 14827 bp, 12 predicted proteins | sample TergutLab28metaG_2_FD_97872 | JGI IMG/M metagenome (GOLD analysis project Ga0123354, IMG submission 97872) | Labiotermes labralis P4 segment gut microbial communities from Petit-Saut dam, French Guiana - Lab288 P4 | ecosystem: Host-associated > Arthropoda: Insects > Digestive system > Gut ...
CACGCAATCGACCATATGCTCCAAAATTTTTGGCCCGGCCAATTCTCCACCCTTAGTCACATGCCCAACGAGGAAAACTACAGTCCCTGTCTCCTTAGCTAATTTCATAAGCGTCATAGTTACTTCACGAATTTGGTTCACGCTTCCGGGCGTTGAAGGTATATCTGGCTTATATACAGTCTGCACAGAATCAACTATCAAAATATCAGGTTTGATTTTTCCACAATAGTTTATGATGTTATTCAAGTTATTTTCACTAACTAGTAATAAAGAATCATTTCTTATTTTCAATCTCTCAGCTCTAATTTTAATTTGCTTTTGTGATTCTTCACCACTTGCATATAAAATAGTTTTACTAGTTAACACTGTTTCACACATCTGAAGTAATAAAGTTGATTTCCCAATCCCGGGATCACCGCCTACTAAAACAAGCGAACCGGTCACAATTCCCCCACCAAGCACTCTATCCAACTCTTTAATCCCACTAGAAAATCTATTGTCATCTGAGAGTTCAATTTCAACCAACTTTTTAGGCTCATTTGAGCTCATTAAAATTCCATCATGCTTCGATGGAAGCGCAATCTCTTCTTCAACAATAGAGTTCCATTCACCGCACACATTACATTTTCCTTGCCATTTTGGGAATGTCGCCCCGCATTCAGTGCATTGATATATCGTCTTCGCTTTAGCCATAACAGTTTCCTTTACAATTATAGCATTATATTATTTATAAAAAAGAAAACTGTCAACATATAGAAAACCCTCTATATAGAGGGCAATGTGATCCATAATTCGCACAAAAATTGAATATTAGGAAAAATATAGATTATCGATAGACTTTTGACCCTTATGATTTCCTTCCACTGCCGATCCAGTTTTTATTATATCTCTTGTCTCTTCAAGTTCATTGTTATTTCTATCTATTATTCTTTGCAAGTCATTTTGAAAGACGATCTTGTAATCATCGTTCCCCTTTATTGAAGTGCCAGCCTCATGTTCATAAATTCCCCAGTTGCCAATTGCTGTTATTGTTTGCTCATTCGAAGAGAGATTCAACATCCGAGACAAAAGTTCTTCATTTTGGAGTCTTCCACAAGACTTCTGCAAGTTTTCTGCGAGCAGATTATAAATTCTATCAGTGTGTTCCTTATCAATTCTAAGCACGCAAACAGCACCGCTAGCCGAAGATTTGCTAAACTCAAAGCTAACACCATCCTGAACAAACAAACCGTCTACCATACAGAAAGATTGATGTTCCGCACGAAAAGCAATAGTATTGTCTCTCCCTTCTTTAGCAGACAAGGAAATAAAATGAATATTACTCTTTTTACATGCCTTAAAAAGCTCAATCAAAGCCTCATTGCCATTTGCAATATCCCTAAGAGCTTGCTCTTGTTTTTCTGGCTTTAACGGTATGTCTTGCCAGCTATTATTAAGATCTTTTATTGTATGCTTCCAAGCGCTTGTCTTCGTCTTCTTTGAAAAACCCAACCATCCCAATATAATCACACCCTTTATACGATTATACTAACATAGGCATTTTAAAAAGTCAATTTTGGTAAAGATAATCATTTTATCTTCACGCCAAAAACACTCACCCCAAGCGCTACCAATTGCAATACACCAAATCCAATAAAAACAGGAGCAATACCAAAACTTTGCCACACCCATCCACCTATAAAGGCAGTAATTAAAGCAATAGTATGATCACATGTAACTCCGCTGGCTAAAACTGGCGTAAGTTCACTTGAATTGCAAATCTTTTTCAAATATAGTGAACGTGCAAATGCTAATTGCACCCCTAAAATATCAATCACAAAAACAATTGCTATCCATATAGGATTTATACCTCTTGCAAGAAAAGCATATAAAAGTGCCACCGAAATTGCAATAATTCCATTCATAATCAAAACAATTTTTGGACTAGTTTTATCAGTTAACTTTCCAATCCCAAGTACCCAGAATATAGATAAAAAAGTTCCAATAGCAATTAAAATTCCCATATAATCCGCACGTTTAGCAAAAACACTTATAATCATCCAAATAGCAAATGTTGCATTCACTTGTTTTTGTGCCCCAAACAATCCAGATAGAATATAGTAAGGAACAAATTTACTTTTCCATAGAGTAAATTTTTTTGTCTGAAATATTTTTTTGTCACTGTTAGATTTTCGCCGAAGAATAACTAGTAAAACTAGGCCAATAGAATAGAAAATCCCACTAACTAAAAATGTAAGTTTAAAATGATTTGAGAAAGTAAAAATATTGTATTTAGCACCAAAAAATACTAGCAAAGCAGAAACTGAAGTAGCGAAAAGGCTAGCTGCCATAATCTTGCTTAAGTTTTTTCCTTTGGCTGCATTATTTGCTTCTGAGAGTTTTAAAGCGATAGAATCTTGTAAAGGAAAAAAAGAATGCATACCGAGAGAATTAAAAGCAAGAAATCCGAGCATAATCCAAAATGGCGGAGTCCAAAATGCAAGAGCAAATGCCACAATAACACAAATAACTTGCGAAATAATAGACGAGAAAATATCTCCCTTTTTAAGAAGTAGTAAAAGAAGAAAAATAGAAAGAATCCCTGGAATTTCACGTGGTATCTCAATCGCTCCGCGTACAAAACCATTAATTTGATATGCTTCACTATAAAAAAAATTTGCAAACCCTCCGCCAAGCCCTATCCCTTGTCCAAGAGCCACAGCGAAAACTGCAAATAAGAATATATAAAATAATCTAGTTTTTGCTTTTACCATATGTAATAACTAGTAAAACTAATTTTATTGAATTATTTTTTTCTTAATATAACCATTAAAACGGCCAAATCTGCAGGATTTACGCCCTCCACTCTTGCTGCCTGCCCAAGAGTCTGTGGCCTCACCTTATCTAGCTTTTGCCTTGCTTCAATTCTCAGCCCTTTTATACCTAAATAATCAATATCAACCGGAATTTTTGTAGTCTCCATACGCCTAAGTTGGTTCAACTGTGCCTTATGCTTATCAATGTATCCCTCATATTGCACCTCAATTTGCGCCTCAAATCCGACTTTTGCATTATGATTTTGTTTAAGTAAAGCAATTTCCTCGTCAATTCTCTGAATTTTTTCACAAAACTTCTCATATCTATCTTCGCCAATTAAACCGATTTTATACCCCAAAGGGGTAAGGCGCCTATCCGCGGTTTCCTGCCTTAGCAATAGGCGAAATTCTGCCCTTGCCGTCATCATTCTATACGGTTCAGTTACGCCCTTGGTAATTAAATCATCAATCATAACTCCTATATATGCTTCATCACGACCCAAAACAATTTGCTCTTCCCCTTTAACAGCCAAAGCTGCATTTATTCCGGCAATCAGCCCCTGCGCCGCTGCCTCTTCATATCCGGATGTCCCATTCACTTGCCCTGCTCCGTATAATCCTTTATAATTCTTATATTCTAACGTATGAGCTAACTGCTGTGGATCCACAGCATCATACTCAATAGCATAAGCGTACCGCATAATTTCCGCATTTTCCAAACCTTTTATTGTATGCAACATATCTCGTTGCACATCACAAGGCAAAGAAGAAGAAAATCCTTGAATATAATATTCGTTTGTTGATAGCCCCATGGGTTCTAAAAAAAGTTGATGCCGTTCTTTATCAGCAAATCGTACAACTTTATCCTCAATAGATGGGCAGTATCTAGGGCCCACCCCTTCAATTTTTCCACTATAAAGCGGACTCCTATGTAAATTATTTCTAATTATTTCATGTGTTTTCTCATTGGTATAAGTAATATAGCATTTAACTCTATTAACTAGTTCAATATTAGTTTCAAAAGAAAATGGAATAATCTCATCATCCCCAACCTGCTCTTCCAAAACGCTAAAATTTATGGAGCGTTTATTCACCCTTGGAGGAGTACCGGTTTTAAATCTCTTTATATCAAGCCCTAACACTTTTAACGAATTACTAAGTTCAGTTGCCGCCAATGAACCATCAGGCCCACCACAATATGCGCTATCTCCAACAATAATTTTCCCTCCTAGAAATGTCCCAGTTGCTAATATAACCGCATCATATTCAAAAACTTCACCCATCCTTGTTTCAAGTTTCCAGAGCAAGTTTTCATAGTTAATTTTTACAATTTCACCTTGACAAATATACAAATTTTCTTGGCTCTCCAGCCGTCTTTTCATTTCTTCTGAATACCTTCGCCTATCAGCTTGCACACGAAGTGAATGTACAGCTGCACCTTTAGACATTCCCAACATTCGCGACTGAATAAAAGTTGCATCTGCCACCTTCCCCATCTCACCGCCCAGAGCATCAATCTCCCTAACCAAATGCCCCTTTGCCGTTCCGCCAATCGAAGGATTGCACGGCATATTAGCAATTTGATCTAAATTTAATGTCCACAAAAAAGTAGGCACGCCTAGCCTGCTTGCAGCCAACGCCGCTTCGCACCCAGCATGCCCTCCACCAATAACCGCAATTCTCCCCATTTTCCCTTGCAATTTAAAACTCCTAATTATTCTTCCTAATTTTAACTCTTCTGCTTCGACCTTGACCAATACTATCACTTGAATATCCCAATTGCGCCGCTATTTCATGAGCTGTTTTCCTATCATAAGCACTCATATAATCTAGTAATATACTTTCTTTCCCCATCCTATCCATCCGCGCAACTGCCTCTTTTACTTGAAAAGTAACAGCATCTTTCCGCTTTTGCACATAATCAGAAATATCAAGCACGACATTTGGTGTTTTTTCCTCTTTTAATTCTCGGTTAATAAAAATCTTTGCTAAAAACCTTAAATTTTCCAATGTTTCGCCTTTATGGCCAATTATTCTGCCGGCATCTCCTCCAATAATATTGAACATGTAAGTGCTACTTTGACTATCATAACTAGTTTCTACATCACAAATCTCATCCATCTTCCTCAAAATAGTTTCAATAAATTTAGCAGCATTTTCTGCCACTTCTTGCTCTTTCGTTGCAGTCACTTCTGCATTACCAAATAAATTTTTAAATAGTGCCATATATTATCACCCCTTTTTACTAGTTTTAACAGCTAATTCTTGTTTCACAGCGTGCGGTTTCCTAATACTTTCATTTATATACCACTGTTGCAAAATCTGCGTCACATTGCTAATCATCCAATATAATCCAAGTGCCGAAGAAAATTGAAAGGCAATCCATGCCGAAAGAATTGGCATAAATTTCATTACAGAGTTCATAGAATTCGCCATATTATCTGCTTTATTTTCAACCTTTTGCTCAATCTCGCCTTCTTGTTTCGCACCTTTCTTTTTCTTCTTTTTATCATCTTTCTGCATGAACTTCATGCCATACATCATAATTTTCTGAGAACCCCAAGCCGATATTCCCGCCAACAATGGAAATAACAAATACCACCAATTTTTACCCATCATCTCGCTTGGCGAATACGCAATATTTAGTCCGCAAAAATTAAAGTTTATCGGATAACTTTGAATAACTCCATCTTCCACAGCTAAATTTATCAAATCCACTTGTCTGTTTTTATAATATGCCCAAAGGCTGTCAAAACTCACATTTGTAATAATATAATTTCCATCATCCAATTGAACAGCATCAGCAGAATTTGCATCTGTAAGCTTGTCCGCCGTCACCACACTAGTCATGCTCTTTCCCGCCGCTGTTATCCCGGGCGAACTCTCGTCGGCAGTTTGCATTGCAATGCTTGCATCCCTCAGCGGCTCATAATATTCTTGCTGAACTTGCGTGTCATTCAAATGCAAAATATGCGTCATAGGCTGCGTAACAACCCAGTAAATCCCAAACATAATAATAATAGGAATAATCTGCGGTAAACACCCGGCTAATGGGCTAATACTCTCATTCTTATATAACTTTTGCTGCTCTGCAACTAATTTTTGCTTATCATCCTTATATTTTTCTTGTATTTCTTTGAGCTTAGGCTGCAGAGCCTGCATCCTCATCGAAGATTTCATTCCTTTTAAATTAAAAGGGAACAAAATCGCTTTAATTATTATCGTAAAAATAATGATGGATAAACCATAATTAGGTATAATATAATAAATCAAATTTATTAAATATGCAAGCGGTTGCATAACTAGAAAGTCAAATATGTTCAATTCGTTACTCCTTATGGATAGTCAATTCCATGATTTCTATTAAATGGATTACACCTAAAAAATCTCCATATTCCTTTTAAAAATCCTTTTAATAATCCATATTTTTCAACAGCAAGTATCATATATTCAGAGCAAGTAGGCACAAATCTGCAGCAAGCGTTCCTAGGCGATTTATTTTTTTGGTAAAATCTTATCAATTTAATGAAATAATTCTTAATTTTCAAACAAATTCGCCTTCTTCAACATCCCGCCTAAACTTCGCCTAATTGCCCAAAAATCCGCATTTTCGCCGGCGGTTTTTCTCGCCAATACTACCATCATATGTCCAGTTTTAATCTTCGGCTCAAAAGCACGATAACTTTCTTTAATCCATCTACGAATCTTATTTCGCTTTACTGCATTGCCAACTTTCGTACTAACGGTTATTCCAAGCATATTTTTATCCCCAAGAGCACGATTTTGCATATAATATAGCACAATAAAAGGAGAACCAACAGTTTTCCCCTTATAGTAAAGTCTTCGGAATTCTTTGTTCAATTTAATAGATTCCGTCTTCTGCAAAGCAATTTCTCCTAATTATGCCTTATTTCCGCTAACGCACAATCTTTTCCTGCCCTTATTCCGACGGCGCGACAAAACATTCCGCCCATCAGCAGTCCTCATCCTCATTCTAAATCCATGCACCTTTGCACGTTGCTTTTTCTTTGGTTGATACGTTCTTTTCATTAAAATAACCTCACAATTTCTGATAATAACAAATTGCATTATATTAAGTCGCTCTTCTTTTGTCAATCTTTGAAACTGAAAAATAAAAAGCGCAACCAAATTTGCGCTTTTACTTTCAATTTATCCATTTGTACCAAAGAATTATCCTGATATTGTTATATATTATAATTCTCCTCGTTCGCTTTTCGTATGCGCACTTTGACCGCGCCCATTATTTACGTTTCCCTCCATACCAGCTATTTCTTGCCTAACCGATCCTGCTTGTGATATTCGTGCACAAAGCACATCTAAGTCAATGGTGCCATTTTTGCTTACCTTGTCCATAATGTCTGTGCCAAAATGATTTAGCACGTCCATCACTTTAAATATGTGAGTAAAATCATACTTGCCGCCGCTGTTAGTGTGAATCACCTTAAGATAATCGTCGCCGCACGTGCCTAAATTCTGCTGAACAGTTTTCTCTGCATCTAAAACAATATTCTCTTTATATGGGAATACGAGCGTAGAAAAACCATATTTCCCGATGTTTTCCAATGCTGTCATCCCTTTAATTACAAGGCCAAAATACTCGATGGAACTGTCAAATTTCTCTCCGTTCGGTTTTTCTTTTTCCATTTTAAGTGTACACACGTCGCCGCCATATTGCCTTAAACGTTTTTTTATCTCGTTTACAGTTTCCATTACTAACTCTACATTTTCTTGCTCCTCGCCTCTTCCCATGCGCGCGAGGCGCTTTACTGTTTCGCGCAAAAATTTCTCTGCATCTTTCTCCGACAAGCGGTAAAGCACATTTAAATTAACCTTTCTTTCAAATTTTTGAAATTCAATGTGCGGCTGGTCAAAGCCAACCTTTTTAAATAGTCCCATTGTTTATCTCTCCCTTGTTTAAAATATTTTTTTCTTGCATTTGTTGATGATTTGAAGCTTTTTCCAATGCCAACTTCGTTGGAAACTTGTCCGCTAGTTCTTGCCAATTTTGATTTATTTTCATAGGCGTGTTATCCATTATAACTTGTTTCTGTTCTTGCGATATTCCAAACCGTTCATAAGAACCTAAAAATTTATTCGGATCTATCGTTTCTTTGTAATAGTCGCCTGAAAGTGGATATTTCTCTGCAAACCAGTTCGGGGAATCTGATACATTATCCTGTGGGAGATAAGTTTCAACTAAGTATTTAAAATCTTTTTTCTCTATCGCTGCCAGAAATTCATAAGCCTTGCTCGTTGGGTTATCCTTCAATACATTTCTTTCTTGAATTTTTTGTCGTATTTTAGCTTTTTCTCGTATTTCTTCTGAAACTTGCTTCCCATCAAACGCAAACCCCTTCATTCCGCATTCTGCCATATATACGCTCTCGCCCAACCATTTTGCTTTGTGCATTTCTGGTCGTAAGGAGTATGGTATTTGCTTTTCAACCAAAAACGCTTCGATTTCCTCGTTAAAAAGTGCTCCAACACTTGATAAATCTTTATCAATAAGATTCGTCCCCTCCGAAATGCGTGAACCTTTTAAATCCTCGCCATTAATTGCCCTTTTTAGTAAATTGTTGCTGCTTGTAATGGCGGCATAGTGAAACCTTTTCCGCCTTTCAAGATAATCGCAAGGCAAGCAATCCATATTTTGCACAACAATTTTCACTCTGTTAAGTCCGCTTCCGGTTTCAACATTCCCGGTTCTCAGCCGCCCAATCACATTGCAATCATCAAAATTGCAGCGTTTAAAATCAACACCATAGGTAATCAAATCATCTTTTTCGCTCAAAATTGGATAATGTATGGAGTTGAAATCAATCGTAGCACCCGAACCGCTTAAATTTATCGCATTAAACATTTCCTCATCTTCACTAATCGCAAATTTGCTTATGTATAACCCGCTCAAACCATCTTCAATTTTCATGCTCGGAAACGTTATGTAGTAATCCATTCCTTCCGGTGCCTTAAATAAATAATCACGATAGAAAAAAGTGTCTTTCAAACAATCGGCAAGAGGCATATCTGAAAATGTTTTGCTGTTTATAATACTAATGCTTTTATCTTCGTTTACACTTTGCATTTCTTCAAGCTGATTATAAAGATTCATTTTTGCCAAATAAATTACCGCAGGAGAATCAAGATACCCTTTTTGTGCCAGTTTGTTTATAACGTTATTGACTTCTCTTGAAACAGATCCTTTATTGTTAAATAAACGATATATTTCCTCATATGATTTTGTTGCTAGTTCAGAAACTTTATTTATTCCATTATCCTCCAATATGTTAATTTTAGACCTTAAATTCAAGCTTTCAAGAGAATCATCCTGCGAAGACATCTTCGCTTCAAAAGCATTAGCCAAGGACTCTCCGCGCGCTCTGAGCGCTACATTAATCCTAGTAGCTGCCGTATAATTTTTAAGTATCTCCGCTATCTCTGAATGAGTTTTTGTTTTTAATACCGATACATCCGGAATATTATTTTTTTTCAATATATCTATATATGGCTTGTATTTTATTATACTCTCTAGCAAATTGGGATCCATTTTTTGCTGTTTTTGCTTTTTAACTTCTTCTGCTGGGGCAAGGCTTAACCCTATAGCTCTTAGGGCCTCGCTCGCCATATTTGCAGCTGCCAAATCTAGCTTTTCTATAATCTCAATATGAGAATATTTTCTTAAATTATCTATGGAATTAACGCCAATACTATTAAATTTCTTTATGTAATACTCATTAAAACCTAACTTTTCCAACGAATTTGCATCAGAGGCTTCTTTCTTTAATTCTAAAACTTCTTTTTTTATTTCCCATTCACTTGCCAAATATTCTGGCGGATTTCTTTTTGCAAGTTTTCCTGCAATCCTACTGGCAGCAGAAAGATTAAGAATTTCAGTTAATCCTTTGACTGATAACTTCTTCACGGCTTCAACATCTTCAATCCCCATAGAAATGAGAAGATCTTCATTTTCTCGTGACATATTTAAAGATTTTAAAGAATTTTTATCTGCTTTTTCCAAATCGTTTTTCTTTTTATCTACCAATTTAATTCCTCTTTTTTTTAGCTTTGCGGCAGTACGTTTCGCAGAATCAACGCCAACTATTAAGGCTAAATCAGTATAAGTATAAGCTTTTGTCTGTATATCTGAAACATAGTAAATGCCTCCGGCATTATATTTTTCTATAGTTTCAGGCCTTAACCCCAAACTTTCGAGAGAATTAGGATTTTCTAAAGCGTTTCTTTCTCTATTCTTTCTTATTCTGCTCCAAGCTTCCTTCATTTTCCCTTTATATCTATCACTATCCATTTCTCTAGCAAATTGTAAGTTGTATTTTGTTTTCAATTCATTATTCAAAAAGGTCGCATGCTTATAATTTAAAATTGTTTTTATTTGATCGTGAGTATATGTAGCTAATTCTCTTATGCCTTTAATTCCTTCATTTTTAAGTTTTTGAATCTGCCCCGCACTAATTGAAGTTAAATTATCCAGCGAATAATCGAAAGACACAGCACTAACAGACGAATTTTCAACAAATTCGCCTTCAGAAGCAACTGATTTATCTGCTTGCAAGTCTTCTTTTGCCATATCACTCACCATTACAATACTACCAATAATATCACTATATCATACCATTGCTTATTTGTCAAGTAATGCAATCTGAAAAAATGAAACAATTTACTCTATATATTTTCAAATTTAAATAATAACAGTGCCTGTGGTAATGTGCGTAAACTCGAAGAGTTTTCCACATTTCCATAGGCTCATATTTTCCCAAATATTTGACAATTATGAGTTTTGCATAATATATTCTTATCATAGAATAATTTTGAGGTGGATAATAAAATGAATATCATTGTTTTAGCCGGCGGATATAGTACGGAAAGAGATGTTTCTTTATCTTCCGGCAGCCAAATTGCAAACGCACTCATGAAAAATGGGCATAATGTTGTTTTACTAGATTCATATAAAAGCGTTGATTTAGTTAATTCTTTTGAAGAATTGCATGCGAAATATAAGCAAGAAAAGTTCTCATATCTAATTCCCCAAATAGAGCCGGATTTATTAGCTTTAAAAAAAGAATTTGGCAATGGAAACGCTTTGCTTGGCAAAAATGTATTAGAAACTTGCGGATTAGCCGATATTGTTTTTATCGGCCTGCATGGCGGAATTGGAGAAAATGGCAAGCTGCAAGCCCTCTTTGATATTTTTGATATTAAATATACAGGTAGCGGAAGCCTCGGCAGTAGCCTTGCTATGGATAAGAGTATATCAAAAGAACTTATGATAGTGAATAAAATTTCCACCGCGCCTTATGAAATTGTTTCCTCACTAAGCGAAATAAAAATGAAGCCGCCTTATGTTGTTAAGCCTATAAGCGGCGGTTCCAGCGTGGGGGTTTCTATCATAAAAAATAAAGATGATGTTGATAAAGCTTTGAAAAATCTTAGCGACGAAAAAAACGTTTTAGTTGAAAAATTTATTGAAGGAAGAGAATTTTCAGTTGGCGTTTTAGACGGCAAGGCTCTGCCTGCCATCGAAATAGTTCCGAAAGGCGCAGAATTTTTCGATTTTGCAAGTAAATACCAAGGAACAACCAATGAAATATGCCCCGCCGATATTCCGCAAAAAATTGAAATGAAATTGCGTGAACTGGTAGTTAAATTACATAATGCTTTGCATTTGGGAAGCTATTCGCGCGCTGAATTTATTGTTGATAAAAATGAAAATATATATTGCCTTGAAGCTAATTCATTGCCTGGAATGACGGAAAATAGCCTCCTCCCCCAAGAAGCTCGCGCAATAGGTATTGGCTATAATGAATTGTGTGAAAAGATTGTGAATATGGCGAATATGAAGAGCAAAAACAAATAGTTACAATAAACTTTGAAGTGAAGGTTGAATTATATGAAAGCAATGAAAGTCTTCATTTTATTAATTACTTTAGGGGTAATCTTAGGAAGCTTTTCAGCGTGTGGAGTGCCAAATAAATATAATAGTGATGGACGTGATACTATTTTTATTCTTGGCAACGGCAAATTTACTATAGGGGAAGTAGAGAATCCGACTGCAGCAGGTAATATGAAAGTGTTAACTATGTATTACGACAACAAACCGATGGAAGACACATTGCTTTCATACGTTAATAAGTATAAGAAAAAAGGTGACCTTTTATACGTTACTAGTGAAGAAGGTTATGCAATTGTTGATGGCAAGTCAAATACATGCAAATTGCTTGTTACTGTAGAAAAACAATGGGCCTATAGACCGTCTGACCCCACCGAAGATAAAAACATAACTAATTTGAATTCATATGATGAATTTACTCAACAGGAACAAGACGTATTTGCGACAATGCAGAAATAAACTATTAGCGTCTTTTTATTAACATAGATAAAAATTTTTTAATCTGCTATTATAACAATAATAGAGTACCTATGGTAATGTGTGCAAACTTCGCAGAAGTCTTCCACATTTCCACAGAGGGGTCCTCAAAAATTTTTGCGAAAAGAGGAGCAAGCGTGAAGCTTAGCCACGCTAATTGCAAGCTTTGCTTGCAATAGTGGCAGCGGAGCGAATTGCGACGAAAGGACAACCATAATGAAAAAAACAATACTTTCTGGCATACAATCTTCCGGTCATCTCACCCTTGGCAACTATCTTGGCGCGCTCAAAAACTTCAAAATCCTCCAAGATAGCGGCGAATATACTTGTCAATATTTCATAGCTGATTTACATTCTATAACAGTTCGTCAAGACCCCAAAGAACTTCGCGAGCGCAGCCTTGAAATTATGACGCTTTATCTTGCTCTTGGCCTTGGCGGCGGCGAACACAATATTTTCTTCCAATCCCACGTCCACGAACACGCCGAACTTGCATGGGTTCTAGGTTGTTACACACAATTTGGAGAATTAGAGCGGATGACGCAATTTAAAGATAAAGTTCGACAGGGTTATAAAGGATATTTTGATGTTTATGAAAAAGAGCATAAAGCAGCAGTAGCAGTTGGTTTGTTCACATACCCTGTGCTAATGGCTGCTGATATTTTGCTTTATCAAGCTGACTTAGTACCAACAGGCGCTGATCAAAAGCAGCATTTAGAATTAACACGTAATATAGCTATTAGATTTAATAATATTTATGGCGAAACATTCAAAGTCCCTGAGCCATATATCCCCGAAGCCGGCGCGCGAATTATGAGCCTTCAAGACCCAACTTCCAAAATGTCCAAGTCCGATCCTAACCCAAAAGGATATATCTTGCTTTTAGATGAGCCCGATGTTATTATGAAAAAGGTTAAATCCGCTGTTACCGATAGTATTGGCACGGTTGAGTATGACGAAACTAACCCCGACCGCGCTGGAATGAATAACCTAATAAATATTTATTCCGTCATAACTAGCCAAAATAAAAACCAAATTCAAAATGAATTTGCTAACAAAGGCTATAGAGATTTTAAAACTGCTGTCGGTGAGGCAATAATCGAAGAACTCCGCCCCCTCCAACAAAAATTCAAAGAACTATCAAAAAATCCCGATATAGTTCGCGAAATCTACACAAAAAGTGCCCACAACGCCCATGAAATAGCAAAAGTAACACTAGCAGATGTTTATAACAAAATTGGCTTTGTATTGAAATAAAGTGCGTCATTGCGAGGTGGACGTCAAAGACGTCCAACGAAGCAATCTAGTGGCTTTATTCTAAGAAGACGCTGGATGGCTTCGCCTTTTAGGTCGCAATGACTTAGCACGAAAAATTGGGAGCGATCATGATCCAAATAGATAGTATTCGCTTAATATTCGTCTTTATCGTAGCATTTCTGCTAGCTTTTTCCGCAACCCCAATTGTCTCCGTCCTAGCTCATAAAATTGGCGCAGTCGATATTCCGAAAGATGCACGCCGCGTCCATAAAAATCCTATCCCGCGCCTTGGCGGCCTTGCTATTTTCTATGGCTTCATTATAGCCGTATTTTGCTTTATAGATATTTCTTACCAACTTCGCGGCGTGCTTCTAGGTGCCGTTATCATTGTTACTCTTGGAGTTTTAGATGATTGCCTCGAGCTCCCCGCTTGGCTAAAACTATTAATCCAAATAGGCGCCGCACTTTTAGTGATATACCACGGAGTAGAAATCAACACTTTCACAAATCCATTCGGTGGCGACCCCATTCCAATTGGCATATGGACCATCCCAATAACAATTCTTTGGATAGTGGGCGTAACTAACGCAGTTAACCTTCTCGATGGACTAGATGGCCTTGCCGTCGGTATTTCCTCGATCACGTCAATAGTTATGGTCATAATCTCTATGCTAATGGGGCAGGCCCAAATCGCGCTAATTGCCGTCGCTCTTGCCGGAGCGGGCTTCGGTTTTATGCCATTTAATTTCCATCCGGCCAAAATTTTTATGGGCGACACAGGTTCAACATTCTTAGGATTTATGCTTGCAAGCATCTCAATAATGGGACTTTTCAAAATATATGCTATGGTTTCATTCGTTGTTCCTTTTTTGATTTTACTGTTGCCGTTATTAGATACTCTTATTGCGATAATTCGCCGCCTTCTCAGCGGACAATCACCAATGAAGCCCGATAGAGGCCACTTTCATCACAAACTATTAGATAGCGGTATGACTCAGAAACAAGCAGTTATAACGCTTTATACCCTTTCAGGCCTGCTTTCTCTCTCTGCAATAGTTATGATATTAACGGGAATTCTTCATGGACTTCTTTTGATAATCGCAGCCGCAATTCTTGCATTCTTTGGCTATAAATTTATTTTTAAAGATAATATTGATATTTTTCATTTAGATTTTAAAAATAAAGATGAACAAACAGAAGAAGAAAAATAAAATAATTGACAAATCATTAACAATCTGATATAAAATTAATAACATTTAATCGTAGCTGATACTTCCAAGGGAGGTTTAATTATGGGAAAACTTTTTGGAACTGACGGCGTTCGTGGAATAGCCAATAGCGAATTAACTGCGAAATTGGCTTATAGACTTGGCCA
>Ga0123354_10009621_pt1 | contig 14827 bp, 10 predicted proteins | sample TergutLab28metaG_2_FD_97872 | JGI IMG/M metagenome (GOLD analysis project Ga0123354, IMG submission 97872) | Labiotermes labralis P4 segment gut microbial communities from Petit-Saut dam, French Guiana - Lab288 P4 | ecosystem: Host-associated > Arthropoda: Insects > Digestive system > Gut ...
GATATAACCCAAAACACCTATATCCAAAGTTGAACGGTTACGGAGATAATGGCCAGAGAAAAGTGGGGGCTTCTTGCGGTTCCAAATGCTGCAACCTGCACAGCTGATACGTCACGTGACAGTGCTAATGTCCTTGACAGTAGAATGCAGTGTTCACTGTGCCTGCGTGACGCTTTGCGCAGTCAGCCATGTTACGTCACCGCAGGGCTTTCTCATGTATAGTGCTTGTAACCCTAGGGACAACTATGACACGAGTGCGAGTGTTTTTGTAGTTCAGTTTGATGGCTTTATGTCACTCACAAGTTAGTTTGATGTTAAGTACAGATATTAACATTACAGAAACCACATATTCCTGCCAGTTTTAATATGTATTTGTTAATCAATAAGAGTGTAACAGCTGTCAAAGTTTCTCCGTAACCGTTCAACTTTGGACATAGGTGTTTTGGGTTATATCGTTATACTTTAACATAAGGAACACCCTCCCGAAGTCTGGCACATTCTTCCTGGGACACCCTGTATATATATATATATATATATATATATATATACACGTATATAATGCTCTGTCACACACACGCACACACACACACACACACACATATATATATATAATATATATATACTCACTGCATGCATAAGCGTAAAAACCGCCTTTTTAGGACTTCAATTACATAATGGTACCTATAACATTGCAAAAAGCACCATGCATGTACGTGCATTTATGAAAATGATTTGTTTCCAACAATGGTGGTTCAACAGAAGCAACACGTAGATGCGGTAGGGTGTCGCATGGTTGTCAGCGGGCTGATCAGCATGTTTGACTTCGATATTTCGCAAATTCCTAGTAGGCGCTTTGTACCCTTTTACACCACCTGCATGGAACATCAAAGCAAACCGCCAGCATGCTTAACTTTACTGGAATTACAGCTTTCGAACTGTCAGACAATATGGCACTTTAGACAGCGCAGTCGCTGTCTCTCGTTATTAACACATATCAACATGATTAATTACAATATAGGCGTAACATTTAACGTGTCTGTGTCGCATTAACATTTTAAAGCCTAGCGGCTACTGCACGTACGGCCAGTTTCAACATTGCAAAATTCTGCATTATGCCCATACAGTGTATTTGTATGTATTTGTATATATCTCAGAACAAACAGCATTCAATGATTGGTTCTTCTAACCTGGATGACAGTGTTTACTGCGCGATACGAACTAGGTCTTTAAATAAAACGGATTACGTTTCGTCCTACAAGGGTTAAAAATCCTGTAATTATGTAACATAAGTGTCTATGATACTAAAGGAACGTGATTAACAGAGTCTGAGGATGTTTTAAGAACAGGCTTTAGGGTCTATGTTGAGACATGAAAGCATGAAGTAACGGGAGACAAAGACATAAACCTTCATAAGCTGTACACTGTACCACGTGACCAAAATACAGACGATGAGATGGGCGTGTCATGTAGCTAGCGCGATGTTGTAGTCAATGCTCATAGAATTTGTGCGAGAAATTGTATTGAAGACATAAGATTGGCTGGGAACAAAATGTTATGACAGATCTTCATGAAATAACGTGTTACTGTGGACTGGATTGATGGGAACCAGAACAGGGTCTGTATACAAGTTGTGACGAAAACTGCAACGGATCGTCTGGCTCCGTGGAAGGGAAAGAATCTCTTGGACAAACTGAAAGACTGTCAACTCCTTAACACGAAAGTGGCTTCATGGAGGAAGTCACTATCTAAACATAATTTTCCATGAGCTACACACAGAGTGAGAAATTGCTATGACCCGCCTCTCGCCTTGGCACTGTCTGGGCTAAACATTACCGAGAGACAAACACCACAAGACAAGTTTTATTTGAATCTGACAGTTAAATTGACCTGGTGTACAAGCAATATGGCGTTTGGGTCTCATTCAGCAGGAGACACAATGGCATTCGACCGAAAAACGGTTTCCTTTACGATTTTTTTTTGGTTCTTCCATGAGGAAACAGACGTTAATGTATAGAACAAGACAGACACTGTACTATAACGTAACATTGAAGCGATTTCGTGTAACCATTGTTGCAGTGGAAAAGCAATATTACATATTCTGAGTGTGTGTTTGTAGCTTTACGTATCCAACACGCAATGAGCATAAGCCTATTATATGGTCATCTATGGCCTGTCTTCCTCGGCTATATAATCCCGTAACGGCACGATTTTCGAAAACAAATGTACTGGACATAAAATGTGTTTTGATTTTATTTACAACTTTTGTGTGAACCAGTTCTCAATCTAAGAAGAACTGTGCGAGATATGATCAAAAATGTATATTGGTTGTTATGTAAAACAGCTATTACTATTATTATTATTATTATTTAATGAAACTTGAAGTTTCTGGACAGATTTTTCGAATAAAAATTGTGAAATACCAAATTTCGTGAGAATCTGTCCAGTGTGAGCCGAATTGTTGTGCGTGGACGGACAGACAGACGTGACGAAGCTAACAGACGCTTTTAGCAATTTTGCGAACGAGCTTAAAAGTGCATTTTCTTCCTACGTCTGTGTCTCTTCATTCCACCTTGCCTCACTGTGGGCAACTTCATGTCAGTAACTGATAGATGGTCATAACCTAACCAAATGTCCGTTAATTGAAATATTATATATACATATGTGTGTGTCTTACTTATTTACATGAACTCCTGACGTCCGATCTATGACAGAGTACTTTTAAGTGAGCCACAGTACCTTCTCAGTATTTTCCAATCCATAATTCATGAACACGCTAAAGTTTGTTGATGTGTTTATTGCAAAGGCGTCTTGGAATGCAACAGCTCACAGGATACTCATATTCTCCTTTGGTCATACAACTATCAACATCCTGAATGTCACTTTTCTGTACATCTTCCAAATTCTCCCCTCAGCAATTCCAATTTCGGATGTTTTTTCTATGTTACATTCTGTCAACGAACCAGTCGTAATAAACGTGTCACTGTGCTGTTACTACGATAACCAGACATCTGTAGAAGGCAGAATGTTAGTGTAGCCTCTATCCAAAAGAGTAACTAGGGTGGGGGATTGATGTCTCCGTCCTGGGCGGCAGATTCCAAGCGGCGGAAATATGAATCTTAGAAATAAAAAAAACATCAGAGTTTCTGCCTTCAAGAAATTTCAAATTGTTGAGACAAATACATAGAAATTCATAAAGTAATTGTAATTTTGTAAAGTTTGTCATTTCTGTTAGGACGTCCAGTGTGATTGCTAGCCCCGAGAGCCAACAAAAAAAGAAACTAACTGCACTAGTGCTTACATCCACCACATTTTCAGTGCTATAAGCGTCACTTTTGAGAAAAACCAAATTAAATTTACAGCCATTTCACTTTACTTTCCCTCGTATAGCTGCTAGACTGGCGAAGACTGGCGTCCTTTGCATACGTACTTCTTGTCATTCACAGTTGTGTGTTCCACTAGTATTACCGCGGCGTTTCGATAGTTTAGATCAAAAACAGTCTCATCCTTCGATACCAGTAACGACCACAGCACATAACCTTATGTTTTTAGGAAGCTACCATTGATTTTATTTCGTATCTGGCTGAAAAATTATTTATGAGTCTATAAAATTACAAGATACTCTTCTCGCTGTACAATATAATCACCTTTAAAAATTCAGACCAACGAAATGTGTAGTGAAATTTCAGTTTAAATAGATAGTAATGAATGAGAGTTTGGCATTGTAGATTGTCATGTGCCTAATATATAGAATGCGTAAGAGTCTGTGTAAGCTTATCTTTATCAAAAATGTTAAAGTTGTAATAAAATTCAAGGAAGTTGGACATTCGAATTGGATGCAAGGGGGGTAAGAAGAATCTGTGAGTCAAGTTCAGACAAATCGGATATAATACATATGGTTTAAAAAGTTCCCTTAAGTACTTAAGTACACGCTCTTAAGGCACAACAACGGTCACGTCCCGCGCTGTTCTGAAGCATACAAAAAATTTCAGGACGAATCTAACTCCTAATGGCAAGACTTTGCGCACACGTTTTTAAGAGCCAGAGTCTGTCGTGGTTTAAATGAGGACGTCTAAAATATATAGAGTAAGAGATGGGATTGCCGGATACAATATTGTTTTTGAAAGTTTTTTGCATGTCAGAATGATTTCTTAAAACATTTTTCTTCCCAAACATAAACTGTTGTTCTTTATATAGTAGCCTGAGAAGGCCCAATATGGTTAGATGAACATAATCGAAGATATAATAATTTGAGCAAGAGAAGTGTAAAATAGGCTGGTGGGAAAAGTGGCTGGTAATGTCGGACACTATCCAACGTTACCAAGCAGAATTGAGGAATGTTAAGAAACAGCGAAGGAAGATAACAATAAAGTAACAATTCAACAGTGAAATTCGGGGAACTGACTAAATTCCACTGGCACTCATGCATGCAATAATTGTTATTAAAGAACCACTATATGCCGCAGTTAAAGCGCCAATCTGACGTTTGCTTTTGCGTGCGAGGATTTTTGGTTGTTTCTTTTGAACCACTGTTAAACCAGTTTCGTCTACGTTGAAAATAAGTGAAGGTAGGTAATCATGATCAGCAAGCTCTTTTTCGTACAAATCAAAGAAAATCTCCACTTGTTCCTTGCTGAATCCTGTGGCTCTGACAGTGGATGGTCCTGTTGGTTGACGCAAGGACAGTTTATCGCTGTGCCGTTTCATACAACGTTTCAACCAGTCTTTGCCTGCTGCTTCTTTGGTGATTGAAAATGGACTATGGATTTTATTATGGACAGATAACTGGAAAGCTAGACTTCTGACATCGTCTCGAGTGCATCCGAAATATTTCCGCTCAGTTAATAAGATATATTCAACAAGCGTCTCTTCAAGAGCTGGAGGAATAATTGGCTTACGCCCTAATTTTGACTGGGTGGCTTGAAAATTGTCCCAATTTGAGCGAACGTAATCGTATAGTGTAAAACGAGGCAAGTTATATTTTTACAGCTGCTGTATGTCCCATTTCTTTGTTACGTACCGCCTTGATTGCTTGTATCAAGTTTTCCATGTCCCATGACTTCAAACCCAGTCTTCTTTGAATTTTACTTGTAGACGTCTTGAAGAAGCAATCCATCAAGTTTATCAATCCTGCCCTCCTCCTTGTATTGAAAAAAGAAAACCATAGTGCAGAACTTCAAACAATGTGTTACTTATGTAGATATAGTTGGATTCGCAAAGCGTTTACGGTTGTAGTTTGTTCCAAATCCAGTGAGCCCTCGTTTCCTGAAATTATTTAAACTTTCTTAAGGTGTTGAATTTCAAGCAGCACCTGCGACTCCTCAAAATACAGACCAACTGACATGCGGCAGGTAATGTCGGATACTGTCCGACATTACCGCTCTCTGCTATCCGACATTTACGGTCACCTCACGTCTACAGTCATGATCGTTCTTACACAAAACCTACGGGCGCTGTCACATCAGCCACAGTGCATCTGACAGTTAAAATCATGCTCATTCGAACGTAGTATACTGAACTGCCACAAATTTAATAGTAACTGCGTACTTAAAGAAGGTCTGCTGGCCTGCAGAAACTTTGATTTCTTGAAAACACACAAAAGTGGCTGTACACTGAACGCAGTCTACTTTACCTGTATGGCGACAGGTCACAACATGTTTTCTATGATAGAAGAACTTGGGTCACGTGCTTTTTGCAAGATTGCAGCACTAGTATCTTCGAGACGGGGGTATCCGAAATTACCAGACATATCCGACAATCCCCTCCCTTCCGATACCTGTGTGATTTCCTTGTACAACGAAACAAATACTAGTTAAAGATTTGCATGATACAAAATATTCACTTAACTTAAAACAACTGTCATTAGCTTACGTAAATAAAGTTTGAATGACAAAAAATAATTTGTTGTAGGCGGAGGCCTACCGGCAGTTGAAGTACACGTTCCTCTTGACCGGTGTAAAAGGTAAATGTAAAGACGTCCCTGTGCTTTTAGTTAAGTTCCACGCCATGAAGATGCACTGGATAACAGGTATAGCTCAATGCATTTGTAATCTGGGTTCTAGCTTGAGGTGAACAATCAGCGGAAGGCCTCGCCCGTTTTACCTCCGGGCACTTAGGTGAAAGATGCCATTGAGCAGGAGGCTGGCGTTTTTTTCAAAGCCGCACTAGGCTCGGACGTAGCCAAAATATATTCCAACAAAATAGGAGCATTTGTTTGGACATAACCTTACGCTTCAAAGGAACGCTGAACAACATGTGTGAGGATACCAAATCTGAATTGCGATCCTTACTCCGATTCAAATGTTTTGCATTTAATACTGCAGATGGCTGAATATAACGGTCACCTATCGTCGATTGTGCTTCGTCGTGGGTGGTCGCTGGTTGTACTTGATTACATCATACTGCCATAGGTGGCACCATGCGCATCCGTCGGAAACACAGTGGTGCACTCTGTAAACACATTTATGTATGAAATTGCAAATGTCAGATAAGATGAGGCGGGATGGCTGCTAGCCATAATTGATGGGTGGGAGTGATAGTAAGTGAATTGCTTTCATACACAGGATTAAGTAGACATGTCAAAAACGCACGCGGCAGCTGGAGTCACTGGATCCACTACATTGGTGCACAAGTTGTGTTACTATCTAACAGGAAAGAAAAAAGGTAAGTAGGCTCTTACGTCGCCCAATTTGAAACGGTTAACATTGGAAACTTAACAGCAAACTTACTGTATTTACATATCAGCTGCTTTCGATAATGTGTTTAATTTATCATACTGTTAAATGATTAGTTATGTTTATTTCTGTGTTATCATAAATCGTGACTGTATGCGATTGTAAATGTTTTGATGCCCTCTAGGAAAGATCTTAATTTTGCCGAAATTTGACATACAAAACGAAGTACTCCCAGGTTTATGCTTTGTTATAATGTTGAGAATATTATGGTTGTTGTATGATACCGTTTGAACTGATATATTTCTGACACAAGTAATGAAGGCAGGTGTAAAACATTCATGTTTAACACAGCATTATTGAAGCCTGACTAATCTTGGCAGGGTTGCTGTATTTTTTAAATGCCGGGACCAATCATATATGCCTTTTGTGCTCGCAGGATGTTGGGACGTAGTAATTACTACTTAACAACAACTAGCTCTAGTGCTTTTGCTCATATTTGAATGTTTGGATGGTACATGTAAACCCATATTTCTACTCAGAAACCAAAATACATATCAGGTTAGATGAAACATGATTTTGGAATAGATGATTGTGTGAGGTTAAAGTACAACAGTGTCAATTCCTTCCCTTGTGGGGCAGGGGATTTTTGTTTTTATGAGCAGGGGATTGTTTTGATGCATTGACATAAAAAATGAAACGTATATTTCTTATGTCAGATTTCACTTGTGTACATCCTCATTACCTACAATAAATCACATTTCCAATGAATATTCTGTCTTTATGCAGTTTTCACACTATGTAAAAACTTATAAATTGTTTGTATTGTTGTGAATAAATACACTTTTTGGTCATGCTCATTTCTGTACTTAAGTATGTTCATGCCATTTTGCTCCTTTGGGTGCTATAGACCTTGTTCGTAATAAGTTGCAATCCTGAACATACACCCCTGCATTCCATATGCTTCTGAGTGTGATGATATGTAAGATTTATCTCAGTATCCTGAGTTATCTTTCTGTCTGTGATTGGTTCAAGAGGGGCCAGGTGGTTTCCTCCAAAAATATTGTGTATGCAGGTTATATGAAGCATGATTTTGTGACAAGTCTGAGGAAAGATGATGTCTTGTAAGTGTGTGAGCCTCACTGCTCAATAGATGTGTATTTTAACCTTCTGTCTCTGCTAAGAGCAGTGCTTTAATTTTCACAGTTTCAGTCTAAATCCCTCTTGTTCAGTTCTCATTTCATTATTTTTCTGTGTTTCTCACTTAAAGTCAGATTTTCTCCCTAATTCTTTGTTTTGATAATTATGTTGTCTGTTGTGCCAAATGTAAGGGTTAGATTAGTAGAACTCACTTTTCAAAGCTTGGTTATAAGAAAGGAGCATACCTACAAAGGTGGGATTGGCTTTTGGGTAGGTAATCTTTATGTTGTACATCACACTACTTCTACTTCAGCAGTTCAAAGTTTTGGTAGGAAAACCTTTGGAAAGGTACCCACTTGGAATTCCTTAATGTATGTAGGTGTGAGGATAATATTAAAATAGGTCTTTAAGAAATAGGATGGGAGTGTGTGGACTTGATTTATTTGGCAGAGGGTAGGAACCAGTGGTATACACTTACCAACATGATAATTAACCTGCAGGTTCCATAAAAATCAGGGAATTTTGTAAGTAGCCATATGACTGTTAGCCTCTCAAGAGTGGCTGCTGCATGGAGTTTGTTGGCGTTTCAACTTAACATGTCAGTTTATAACAGTTTGTAAGTTTGTAAATTGTCATTAGGACATTTAAATATTTTGTGGAGCAGCCATGTTATTATTTTTTTATGTTCATGAGAAACTACATTTATTTTTTGAAGGTATTGAAGGTTGAGGTGGGCAGGACATATTGCTTACATAGTCAAACAAGAAATTCTTGTTGGAACATTGTCTGGAAAGAAACTGCATGAGGGATCTTTAAATATATGGATGGATGGGCTAATATTAAAATGCATGTTTGAGACAGAAGTTACAAATTGTGATGGGAGTGAACTGGCACAGAATAGGGTCCAGTAGTGAGATGAAAATGTTGTATGGTAATAGAAGTTTGAGAAACAGGCAATTTATCCCCCCCCTTAAAGCAGCATGCATACAAAATTCTGTATTTAACTTTCAGTGTGATGGATCTAGGTTTGTGAAACCTAGTCTGGAGATGTGATAAATATACCTACAAAATACATGCCAGTGATGTAATCATTTGAGGTTACACATTGCATGTCAATTGAATGTAGTGGCATCCTGTTTTCTTTCTTTTCTTTTTTTTTTTTTATGAATTTTGTTGAATGTAGGAAACACAAATGACAGGGGGTCCAGGGTAAAATGCCATTTAATATATACTTTTTAGTTTTTAAAGGTACATAATGTGTATGCTATCCCTGGTGTGCAGTGCATCCTTGCAGTCATGATCAGAAATTAACCCTAACTATTTCAAAGACATACATCAATGGCTATAACTGTGTCTGTGATGCACTCTTTCAGCCCTCTGATAATGTGAGGTTTATTTACATACACTTTGTTTTTCAAGTGTCCCCAAAGAATGTAGTTGCACCCAGAAACATCAGGAGATTTGGCTGGCTGGGTAATATCATCAAAATGTGTAATAACGTACTCTGGAAACGTGACTCTATTACAGTTCTTTGATTCATATGTGTGGTACTGTGTGGCTGAAATCAGAGCCCATCATCATCATCAGCAGCAGCAGCTGCATCCATTTATGATATCAGCAGCATTTCTTGCTATCATGCTGATGTTATGTTACTGTACAGTTGCCATCATCACAGAATTATAGCCCAGTAATTCCAGAAGCTGACACTGCACCCCAAACCATGACTACAAACTGGATATTTTCCAAACACCTGTTCATCACTCCAGTTTCAATAGTTTTATTTACATACATGGAGAGGTAGAGGTAGGAGTGTCTCTGAACAGCACCAGTGTCTGCATCCATGAACCAGCTGCATATTGCCATGCTGGTGATATTTCCTGTTTCCAGCAATCATGCAGTTTGGATTTTGAAAGAATGGAAATTGAGTCATTGTACAGAATACAGTGCAAACCTGTGTCTGTGTGGTTAAAAGCAAGACTTGACATCTAACAGAATGAATAGGACCTCATATCATGACTTCTGTAACCTTGTCATTAGCCTTTGACATGTGGAATCATGGTGTCCTTCCAACAGAATGATTGTGAACACTGCCAGTATTTTGGAATTGTGTGACCTGGAATAGTGTTTGTGGGAAGTATTCTTCCATATCTTCCAGCACCAAACTCATGCCTAAACTGCTTTTGCATTTCAATACCAAATTTCAGTAAATGCTCTTACAGCATTTATTCATCTCACTGGCCAATTCTCCATCTTAACCCTACTGATAACTGGCATTGGCCCAAGAGGGTGTTGCCTAAACACTGAATGTTTCTTCCACTTCATAGAATAAGCACATGAGCTGTTGTATGAAATTTCACCAGTTGCAGAACACAAAGGCATGAAACATGCCCCTACTATTGCAGTATGTCAGTTGCAGTTGAATTGTAGAAACTATCACATTCTGTTTTTACATCATATATATTAAAAAACCATTGTTAGAACTTATTCTTGTGATAATTATATTAAAAATTTTATAATTAAATTGTATAGTTATTACTTTGTAGTTCCTGATAACTTCACTTCACAGACTGAAGGACCTGAAGGACAGTAGGAACCATAAGTTATTTCCATAATCCCTTGTAACTGTTAATGTCTGTTATAGAGGATGCAACACGCCTCTTCAAACTGGCTGTAGAGTTGTTATTCCATACACCTCCTGGTGACACAAATGTGCAAGATGAATACAGCATTATTGAGACTATAAAGAAGAGACTGTCCGAAACGAGAAGTGAAAAGGAGGTGTATATGTTCAGTGACCTTCATCGAAAATTACAAACATGGGTAGGTAGAAGGACCGAGTACACTGGGCTGTGCACTTTTACACAAGTTAAAATAAAACTTTGAGACGTTATATGTTGTATTTGGAAGTACAGGCTTTGCCAGACAGAAGTATTGAGGGAAAGTAGGCAATATAGCTCTTCCCAGGATGTATTGTACCATGGCATTATTATTATTATTATTATTGCTGTTGTTGAGTTAAAAACCTTCACCTGGTCCAGATTGTTGATGGGATTAGGTTCAGTCAGGGGAAGAAAATTCATCCTATCCCCTGAGGTAAAGGGGCATGTCTTGGGAATTTGCATACTATATGATACATTTGTAAGAGTACTTCTTTTTGCTCCACATTTAAGATGCTTTTGGTTAAAGCTTATTCTCTAGATATTTTAGAAAGTTTTTGGTGACCACTGCTTCCACTGAGATTATTATTATTATTATTATCATCATCATCATCATCATAATCATTGCCATTATTATTATTATTATTATTATGTTTCAGTTTAAGCCGTACGTCTGTCTTTGTCTTTTTGTTATATATGCAATATACGGATCCTATATGAAGTGAATTTTGTGCAGTGTATGCTGGAGATACACATGCCACATTTATCCTGTATAGTGATGTAGCCTGGTGTTACCTCAGTAGATACATGAATTTTTGGAAAAACAAGTATTGATCTGTAGAAAATTCCATGTTAATTATGGGGTGCCATTACATGATGCTGTGGTTGATGTGTGCTATGCTTTAGCACAACTAGGATGAGAGGGTCTTTCCACTCCTCCAAGACCACAAATTCACACTGATGTGTTACACATATTCTGACAACATTCTTTGAACACCAGCCCCATTATAAGAGAACGTGTTCCTTGTAGCAAGACAGTGCAACAGCTCACACCGGAAATGTACTGTGTGCTATTTAGAGGGTTATATTGGTGCAGAATAATATGAGTAAAGAGGGGATTGTGACCTGCTTGTTTGCTAGGTCCAAACCCTTCTGATTTGTACTTGTGAAGCATGTTTAACAATAAAATACATAGTAGTAATACACTGAAAGTGGTCTGGGGGCTGGGGGGGGGGGGAGCTTTCAGGGTAGTAGGGTCTTCAGTTTCAGCAGTGGGACTTTGACAGGCAATGAACACATTCTTAGACGTGATGTGTGTCTGTAAGCTGCAGGAAACCATTTCCAGCAACTTATTTAGCCCTTAAATGACCAGGAAGTTATTTAAATTTTAGTGCATGGTTTATGACAAATGTTATTTGAACAATGATAAAATTATGAAATAAACAGAATTTTGTGGGAAATAAAACAGATATTATGAAACATGTCTTAAAAGTGCAGTAAATTTCCTTGTTGCCTGAATATATAAAATGAATTTCTATGGGTGTTTTCATGTGTGTTCACATGTGCATGAATAGATCGTTTATAGGTTAAATATGGTGTGTAAAACCTAATATTAACTGCATTACATTAACCAGAAACTTTCTAGGACCTTCTTTCAATATTGTAAGAACCTAATATTAAGTGGAATACACAGAATTGAAATGCTTGGTCCCCAGGGTGGCAGATTTGGATACCAGTGTTAACTGACCGGCAGTATGGGTGAGATAAAATAATGACTATATTATGACAAAATGTAGGTGTCAGTTTAAGGTCTACAAAATTTGTTTGCCGTAATTTCTGGTATGATGAATAGTTCAACTATGAGGGGTGTTAATATCAGAATTGTGTGCATTGTGATGTTTTGTAGTTAGTAGCTGCAGTGATGCATTTGTATGAAATAAATGAGTGTAAGGCCACTGAGGTATGCAAAACTGTAAAGAACACATTTTATATATGTGTGAAGACAAATGGGGGAGTGGAGATATAGCATCACTCATTCTTGACCTTGGCTTGTCATGTACATGAGTGGTGAGCCTCATGATGTGACCACTTTACCTCCAGAGGAAGCACCCCTGTAACCAATTGAATGTGAAGTTGGGTTGGCCTCCAGTGTCAGTCTGGATGCTTTGGGGAAGAAAAAAGATTCATGTCCCTGCCAGAAATTGAACCACAATTTATTTGTTGTCCAGTCTGCAGCTTAATCACTATACTGATTGTGCTACCACAGCTCTCACGTTTGAAATATGTATGTTTTTTAGACTGGAGTATGCTTTCTGAGTTTGTATTAGATGTAAGAAAGTTATTCATCACTGCCTCCCCATCCATTGATAACTCTGATAGGTGATGTGTTGAAATTTTTATATCTCCTAAGATTTTGACCCAACCCTACACACATTCTCCATTTATGTCAAACAATAACTGAGTTTTAGTTCATGGAACTTGAATTTATCAAATTTAAATGAAAATATGCATTCACAAAGGGAAATATGTTTGATAGAATGATGTAAGGTGAGGGACATTATTTTCTATAAGCTTATGTGCATTTTTGGACTGTATGCACAACCTGCTGGACTACAGCTGGTAAACTCCTGTGAAAGATACTTGTAAATGATAGTGTGGATGATCATGTGGGAGTTGCTTGGAATGTGTGAGGAACTCCCAAGTGCAACTACCTTGACCCCATTGTGAGTCAGTTATAAACCCCTGCCTTCCATTGATCTTAGGTGCGTGGACTGCAGGTTTTTCAACTCTACTCTGAAATTTTTGTATGGTGTTAATACTGTAACTGTAGATTGTCCATTTTTAGGTGTGCTTAGAAGAACTGGCTATCATTTTCATTGTACCTGTTTTACAGAGTGTGGTTGTATTTTCTTGGTTTCAGAACATTTTAAGAAATCGCTGGGCTATATTGTCATTTCTGATGCATGTCAGTGATATACCACAGACCAGTCACACTGCTTCATCATCGCTGTTAATGGCTGAATTGATTACTGCAGAATCAGATGCATCAGTAAGTATTACATCATTCCTTATGCCTCTATGTTCAGTTAGGAATTGTGTGTTTGTACTGGAGCAAGGATGAAATATCCGTGGTTTTATGAACGTTTTCTGTCTTTTTTTTTTTTTCAGTTCAGAAGAAAATGTGTTTTGTCACAAAATGTATGTATCATGTGTGTGAAAGAAATGAATATGTCATAGACACATTAAAACATGAATTACATACTTACACACACACACACACACACACACACACACACAGTACTCCTTATAGAAAAATGCAGACTGATCTAAATCATAAGCCTTCCTTCCCAATCAGCTGTCAAGTACACTGCAGTCAAGGTGCTGTAACTTTTTGTTTCCCGAGGGTAATGTATTGTGTAGCACTAAACATTTGAATGTATGTGTGTATGACAAAAAGAATATAAATTCTACAGGGTGGACGAGAAGTCACCATACACCCAGACAATACGCACCTCAGACTCAATATAAGTTTACACAGCACAGCGCAGCATGTAGTACAGTGTAAAATGGTAATTTGGCGACAGCGTGCAAGATAGTGCATATGTGATTTGCCGCAGCCACAGAATTTAGTTGTGTTTTCCATATGGCTGACACAAGCAGTTACTCTATCGAGGAGCGCTTGATGGCAAGTGTGTGGGTACATAAGAGACAGCACACAGAACAAACCATGTCCCAAGTGATGGCTGCGTTCCAGGAACGGTTTAATAAGGCTCCACCACGAAGAATGATACTGTTGGATTGGAAAAAACGAGCGTTTACTCTTGGAAGTGTTAAAGACAGGCTGCAGAGTGGGAGAAAAACAACTAGCTTGGAAACAAGTGCAGTGGTTGCCGCATCCATTGAACGTTCCTCAATGAAGTCGACACAGAAACGATCGTCAGAGCTTGGTGTGCCACAGTCAACAATGCGGGACCACATGAAGAAAGACTTGAATGTGAGGCCCTATCGCCCAACTTTCGTGAATGAACTGTCGGATGGCAACATGGATCAGTGCTATGAATCATGCCGTGCTCTGCTGGACACATTCTCAAATGTCGTATTCCGCTCAAAGGTTCTTTTCAGTGATGAATGTGCCATCTATCGCGGTGCGCACGACAGAAATATGGTGTTCTGGTCAAAGGAGAATCCCAATTTCACGCAGGAACTGGGACATAATCCACTGCATGTGATGATATGGGTGGGTATGACATCAGATTATCTGATTGGACCTTACTTTTTCGATGGACCGGTGAATGCGGCATCTTATTCGGCAATGTTGGAGACGTGGCTCATACCTCAGCTGAGAGACAGAGGACTCCTGGA
>Ga0123354_10009622_pt1 | contig 14827 bp, 15 predicted proteins | sample TergutLab28metaG_2_FD_97872 | JGI IMG/M metagenome (GOLD analysis project Ga0123354, IMG submission 97872) | Labiotermes labralis P4 segment gut microbial communities from Petit-Saut dam, French Guiana - Lab288 P4 | ecosystem: Host-associated > Arthropoda: Insects > Digestive system > Gut ...
AGGCAATTCCCGACAGGTATTCCTATTAAATTTGAAGAGATTAATCAGAGTTTAAAGTTCATTTCAGTGCAGCATCTAAATGATCTTGTTGCGAGGACATATGCGTTAAATCTATCAGGTGCTTTTCCTGGGGAAATTATGATCCATAACAACGATAATAAGGAGCAGAGAAATGGATAAGAATGAAAATCGTCAAAGCAAACGTTTGTCCGATAAGTTTCTACACACAATATTCCCGAATCCATTTAGTGATATTCAAGCTAGGACATTCTCTGATAAGAGAGTATATAGCGAGTTTGTCCCAACCTCTATTTTTTGGACGCTATTTAATAACCAACACGAGGTAATTGTTGGTACCCGAGGTAGTGGAAAGACTGTATTAATGCGAATGATGCGTTACTCCTTGTTAAAAAAAATAGATGATGAAAAGGCGAAAAAGTTGGTTCGTGAAAAGAATTTTTTTGCATTATATGCACCTATGCATAATGAATTCATTGAAAAAATCTCCGCACCATACCTTACAGAGGACCAAAAAGACGAATGGTTCTGTTTTGGATTTAACTGTCTTCTAATTGATTCCCTTATCGTCGAGTTAAGTGCCTATTTATCAGACTTTGAGAATTACTACAGACTTACAAAAGAGTTTGAAATAACATATATGTTAAGTACAATGTGGAACGTTAATGCAAATTTACGAAAAATGGATCTTGTTGAATTGCGATCAGTTATTCGCAAATTATTCTATAATACAAATTCTTCTGCACCTATACCTGATACTGTACCTGCGATATTAAAGCAATCACTATGTTCACCGTTAGCCGCAGTTAACATTGAGATATCGGAATTGCTTACCTTCTCAGAGCAACCCACTTGGATTGTATGTATTGATGATGCCGAAGTGCTAAAGCAAAATCACATGGTATGTATTAATACATTAATGCGTTCAGAGTCCAACCATATTGCGATAAAAATTGCTGATCTTCCCTATGCCCATGATATGAGCAGTCCAAAGGGACAAAAGATTCATGCCACGGTAGGAAACGACTACAAATTAACATTTTTAGACATAAGTGAAAAGGAATTTGAGAACCTGACTAACACTCTTTGTAAAAGTCGACTTAGCGCTAATTATAGTGATTTATCGGTTGCATCATTAACGCTCGAAGAATTTGTAGGTGTCGAAGGAAAGGACGATTATCTTGATTACTATAAAAAAGAATTCCCAAAAGATTCAAGCGAAACAAAAATTCGGGAAGGTATATTAATGAGTGTATCGGATGAGCGAAAAAAAACCGCCAAAAATACGGAAAATCAAAGTATATTAAGACAGAGTATATATAAGAAACTAGCTCCAATATATTATATAAGGGAAATGTATTTAGATTTGCAACAAGGGAACACAAAACCTGGATGGTATGCTGGTGCTAAAATGATTCGTAAAATATCAAACAGAAATCCGAGAATGTTCTTAAGAATTATGGATGCGCTATTTTCAAAAGCGCAAATTACTGAGCTTACTCCAAAAGCCCAAAGCGAAGAACTACTTCGTTTCTCCAAACGGGTATGCGATGAAACTCAGTCACTTGAGGCATATGGACCTGAGATATCAACAAAATTGCAAAAAATTGCTGAAGAACTAAAAAACAGAACACATAACGGTGAGCTAAAAGAATCGGGTACAACATTCCGTTTTGCTGCTTCCAATTTTGACAATCAGCGTCAATGGATTGAAATAGCAATTGCTAACTCGAGATTATTTGCTGATGAGAAATCTATGATCAGCGGGTTAACATACGAATCCGAGTTCGATATTTCATACATTTATGCAACATATTTTTGGATTCCAATGAGGAGAAATAGTAATTGTCCAATAATTACAATTTTTGGTAGTGATACTATTAAAGATTACTCCTATACTATTAAAAAACCAGAGATAAAGAGTAAAAATGATTATCCGTCTCAATTAACCTTATTCGACATAACGGAGGACGATAACAATGAAAATAACTGATTTTAGCAACTGTGAGTATAGGGAATTATCCTACAATGACATTTTCGTCTGTGCTCTTGGATATGAAAGTCGATCTCATTATTTGCTTTTACGCAATATAGAGACGCGTGATAGTTCTAATACGCTAATTATTTTTTTTAATGATTTAGATAAAAGTTCATTACCGAGTACTATACTTCAACGCATCGAAATTAAGCAAATTCATTGTGTAACATGCTCATATGAAGAAGGTGAAAAAGCAGACGATGTGATAGTAGAATTTATAGACAAATCTACCCAGAATAATACAGATAAAAAGATACACATTGATTATTCTTCAATGACTAGAACATGGTACTGCAATTTGCCACAAAGAATTGAATGTGCACCTTTTGCGGCAAATGTCGAGCTGTTTTTTTGGTATGTCGCGGGTGAGTATCCAGATATATACGAAAGCTATCCAACGGCTGGCATTGATTGCTTAAGTATTTTTCACGGTGGAGTTCTCCCCATGATTGATTGTCAGCGAACGCACATAATTGCGTTAAGTTATGATGCTATCCGGACTGAGAGTATACTTAGCATTGTTGAACCGGAGTATTTAGTTGTCTGTTACGCGAGTAATGCTGCTGACGCAAGTAAAAAAGATGAAGTTGAATATATCAATAAAGATATTATCAGGCGAGCTGCAGTATCGGTTGTTCTTCCAGTAGATAATTTTGTGTTTATGTTAAGTAAACTTAATGAAATAATTCATGAACAGACAACCAATGGTCAGGTGATACTAATACCTGACGGGCCTAAGCCAATTATATTTGTAATGTCACTTATTTCATTACTCGTTGACATAGAAGATGCCGTTACATGTTTACATGTAAAACGCAATCAAAATATAAGCAACAATAAAATCAGCGTAATCGCACGGAAAAATGAAATATTTGGTGTAAAACTAGTCTTCAAAGTCGAATGATCTATATGTGCTTTACACATAGAAATAAATTGCAAAACTTAACGACTTGATAAAAGAATAGTTTGCTAGTTAAAGTGGTTGGGATTTTCGTCTTGTGTTGTAGAAAAGGTTAGGATAATCACTTTTTCACTAACTTACATATATGTACAAGCAATAAATTACCAAGATTAAGAAAAAGACGGAAAGGATGTGCAACTAAAACGTGCGCCCTTTTTTGAAATGGCCTGGTGGTAAAAGGTGGCTAATTGCAAATTATCGACATATATTTCCAGATGAATACAATCGATATTTTGAACCGTTTCTTGGAGGTGGTTCTGCTTTCTTTTCATTAACGCCTCAGAATGCAATTGTGTCTGATATAAATGGTGAATTAATTAATACATATCGAATAATGGCGAAAAAGCCAATGCAATTACGAAGACAACTGATGCAGCACCAAGAACAGCATTCTACTGAACACTACTACACAATAAGAGCGAATGTGCCCAATGATGCCGTAGAACGGGCCGCAAGATTTCTTTACTTAAATAGGACATGCTTCAATGGAATGTATCGCGTTAATCGATTAGGAGAATTCAATGTACCAATTGGCACAAAACAACATTTTATCGATGATATAGCACTTTTTGACGAATATTCCAGTTTGCTACGAAATGTTCATATACGAAGACAGGACTTTGTTGATACGATTCGCGAAGCGGCAGATGGAGATCTCATTTTTGCTGACCCTCCATATACAATAGCGCATAATCAAAATGCCTTTATAAAGTACAATGAAAGATTATTTTCTTGGAAGGATCAAATACGTTTATTGAATGCCTTAATTCGGGCTAGAGACAGAGGAGTAATTGTGTTAACTACTAATGCTCATTATCCTGCATTGCAAGAAATGTATGAAACCAATCGGTTTTATACGCAATCGGTTGGGAGATTTAGCTCTATTTCTGGATCAAGAGATGGACGTGGTGTTCAAAACGAACTGCTGGTTTCATCGTATCCTATTAATTTACAGGAGGGAAAATAATGAACACTCTTTCCAGTCTGATCGACAGAACAATTTATCGAGACAATCCCATCTTAGCATTAATGTTATTTATTGACCGGGAGCGACTACACAAAAATGCACGAGAAGTAGAGAAAATGCGATTTATAGGTTATGTGTTGGAATTAGGGTATGATAACGCGAAAATAATTACATCTGATCAATATAAAATAATTGTTGGTGGGGTGCCGAGGGGTTCATTCCTTATTATGATTCCGAGTGAATTTGGCAGTGCTCCTCCGCACTTTTCATTGCTCCGTGTTAAGGGAGTATCCACAACCCCTCTTAGTAGCCAGGTACAACAGACTTACTTCGAGCTACACAAAAAAGCAATGCCAGAACTCGACGTTTGGACGCAGAACGAGCTTCAATGGGGCGCATTGGAATGCGATGTGCTAGGAATGTTTTATGCAAATCCCAAAGAATCTAATCGATTGGAATTTTCAGGTGACGTTAATAATATTATCAGCGCCCACCGATATGAAGTTTATGCTCCCAGTAATGAATTGTTGAATGTCATAGTAAATGGAATAGTCCCTAGTGAGTCAAGATTTGAGTTGGGAACATTGCGCACAATGGAATGTCGGCTAACTGATAGTGAATCACAATATGAGAATATACCTGCTTACATTTCTATGGAAGACTTTAAAGGGCGATGAACCGCGATGTTTGGTAAAACTCGACTTGGCAAATCTAATGTGGTTAAATTGCTTGCACAAGGCATGATTGACGCAACAAATGGTCTACCTGCCAATAAAACTGTAGGTCAACTAATTTTTGATATCAATGGAGAATATGCAAATGACAATCCACAGGATGGTAACAAATCGTTACGTTCATCTAATGAGGATCATTGTGTAGTGTATGCACTTACTCCACGCGTAGGCACTCCCTCAGAGGTTCTTCGTATGAATTTTTACGAATACCCATCTGCTGGGTTACAGATATTAGCCTCACTGTTAAGCACAGATAAAAGGAATTCTATATATATTACCAGTTTTGCCAATTCAGCTATCGTTGATTTTGATGAACTAGATATTTTAGAAGAGGGAGACAAGACCAGAGCGGCAAGAAAGATACTGTTTTATTGGGCAATTTTGAAAAAGGCAGGCTATGCTGCCGATGAATCGAAATTAAAAACAATGATTAGAAGTTCACGGGTACGAGGCTTCAACCCAGGCTTTAGTAAGGACTTGCGACTGGCAGCATATGGAATAGACTATGAAGAGGAGCTTCCAAATATAGTTTCATTCGATGACCTTTTAATTGAATTGGAAGTAGTGAATGCATATAGAATTGGTAATCCGAAAGAAAAAAATTTACTTTCAACCTCTAAAAAACCTATTTTTGAAGCAGAGGACTGTGCTTTACTAGACTTCCTTTTCCCTAAAGCAGGTGCAGGGCCAGCCATATTAAGAACTTATCGAAATTATCATGACGCAAAAGCAACAGATTTTACTGCAGATATTTTAGAATATCTGGATCAGGGAAAAACTGTTATTTTAGATCTCGGTAATGTGCAAGATGCAATAAGGCAGTATTTTTCAGATATCTTATCTTCCGCAGTTTTTGCTCATCAAGAGCAAAAATTTGTAAGTAACTCGTTGAATAATCATTTCATACAGCTCTATTTTGAAGAAGCACATAATCTGTTCCCAGCATTGTTAAGTAACATCACTGATATTTATTCGCGTTTTGCAAAGGAAGGTGCAAAATTTCATATTGGTATGGTATATTCTACCCAATCTCCATCAACAATTAGTAAAGAGCTGTTAGCGCAAACTGAGAATTTCTTTGTCGGACACCTCTCTTCACAAGATGAGGCTCACGCACTTGCACGACTTCAAGTTTCATTTGATGGCATTGAACAAGATATTCTTAGAGCAAAGACGCCAGGATTTATGCGAATGCTTACTATGTCAAATCGATTTGTTGTACCTACTCAAGCCAAGCTCTACAAAGGCATATAAATCGTGGAGGCGTTAGAATGGCATATTCTACTACTGGTAGACTACCTACTGAGAGCGCATCAAAATTGGGTCATTTATCTATTATTCAAAGTCACTGGGTGCAGACATTAATAAGAGATTTTGAAGATACACAATATCGTGAAGGATCATACGATGTATCTTTGTGGAATAGTTTAGACATTAAAGATTATGAAAAGTAGAAATACATTTGGGCTGTTGATGGATCATTTGTTCCCATCAAAACAAATCCACCAACAGGAAAAGAAGTGGCCTTTATTAAGACGGCCTTAATATCTGTCGATCAAAAAAAACTTGAAATAATTGACAAAAGAAATCCCCATCCACTCTTGTTGCAAGATATTATGGCTGGCAGTGCTTTGTATCATGCTACCGTATTTCCTTTGAAAAATGTGAAGACCAGTTCAGGAAACAATTATGATGCTTTACGCCATATTATTTACGATTCTATGCGAATAGATGAGAACGGCCAGTACTTTCAAACGTTAAAATGGCTTACATACAAAAAGTGGGGAGAAAGCAAACCAACGTCCCCTAAATTTGATTGTCCACATTGCTTAAAAGAGATTCCTGGACTATCATATGATGCATCAAAAGGTGTGTGTCCATATTGTAATAAAGAAGTATTACTAACTGATATGATTGGTTTCCACCTGGATATGGAAGAAGAGAGCGCTTCTGAAAAGATTGTATCGGCGTATATGCTATTAATGGAACATTTAATGCTCTTTACGATAATTAGGCTCATGTGGCATCATACAGATAAAAGTATTTTTTCTGATACATTATTTATCAAAGACGGGCCATTAACTTTACGTAGTCAATACTCAAAATTTGTACCCTTAATACGTGAATTTATTGAGCTTACAAAACAAAAGCAACGACCAATACATATCATTGGGCAAGAAAAAAGTGGTGTTTTCTATGATCATCTTCTTATGCTGTCCAAGTATGTTTGTCCTAAAAAAATAGATGATGTTCCTACAGTCGCTGTTCTAACACACGAATATGTTAGGCGAGAAGTGTATCAGACAGGTGTACTCACAAGTCCTTATGGTTCAAGGACTAATTGGGGAGAAAAGGTTTTTGTCAAACTGGATCCTGATACAGCCATAGTGTTAAATATTCCGACTGGCGAATATAATTCTAATCCACAATTTCCGAAGCAGAATGACCTTATTGGGTTAGGGCGTATTATGGCAACATTGCCTGAACTAGTCAGTAGAAAATACGAAGGTGCGCTATTTCCTATAGGGTTGGCTAATGGTGTAGCTTCTATGTCCAGTTATCCATCAGCCAGAATACTGGAACGTTTTATTGAGCGGTCATAAACCTTCTATGACAAAGCCAATGTATTAGCATTGATATTTGCCTTAATATAGGGATTATCCATCAACACGATTTCTTTTTATGAAAAATACCTAAGCCATACATTGGTTGAAGATTCTTATAAAGAAGTTAACACCAAAAACACGCCACAGAATTGCAGGAGTATAAGCGCGAATGTAAGAATATAGCTTTCCCAACTAAACCCACCACCGCCTGGAAGGCGGTGGGTTCGGCGGGCGTCTGGAAGCCGCCTAAAGTGCGAGTGTGTTTCAGATTCACGCGTATTGGCCATATCGGTTAAAAATCCTCCGGCAACACGGCTAATACTTGCAAATCCGCTAAAGACCTAAAGCAGTCCATCCCTGTACTGTTATTATGGGCAGTTCAGGAGGTTGACCTAAAGGTTTCGCCTGAAAGGCGAGGGGTTTAACCCCATTATACAGATACTAATAAAACACAAATTATGCTTATGCAAGGAGAAATGACCATGCCAAACCAATCTTCAGCTATAAACGGCAACTGTTTCATCTGTGGCAAAACTGCCGCCAAAACAGCGATGAAAAACCACGTCCTCAAGGAACACAATACCGGCGACGAACCGTGCTACCTGATCAAAGCCGAGGGCGCATATGACAAAGACTACTGGCTCTTTTTCAGCATGGCGCTTGATTCGAACCTTTCCGCGCTGGACAGGTTCTTGCGCCAGATATGGTGCGAGTGCTGCGGGCATTTGAGTGCATTTCGCATGGGCGGGCAGGAATTCGGCAAGGCTAGAAAAATTTCTGCATTGTCGGTCGGAGATAAACTGCTCTACGAATACGACTTCGGTTCCACAACGGAAATATTGCTGACGGTCATCGGTGAGATTTCCCGTCCGGCGCAACGAGAGAAAATATGTTTGCTGGCGCGGAACGAGCCGCACATAGAATTCTGCGATACATGCGGCGCTCTCGCCACAGCCGTCAACGCCTGGGAAGGCGGCGATCTGGTCTGCGACGAATGCGCGAAGAACGCCGAGGACGAAGACGCCCTGCTACCGTTCGTCAACTCGCCGCGATGCGGCGAATGCGGTTATACAGGGGAACAGGATCGGTGGACGTTTGATCCGAAGAAAACTTTCCCGCAGATACCGTCCGGGTACGCGAAGAACAGACGACGTTATGAATGGGTTCCGCCGGACGAGGAATAGGGGACGCGGCGGTATTATCAATGAGCAAAAAGGATGATTTTGAATGGAAAAAAGTATCTCCCCCGTTATCGCGATGATTACTCCGGGAATTATCAATCTCTTAATGGAAAACCGCAGGATAAGTTTGGGAGAGGCGTCCGACGTGCTTTATAACTCCAGGTTGTACAGCGAGCTGGAGGACGAGAAGACGAAGCTGTGGCGGCTGGGGTATCCCCTTCTTTATGATATGCTGGAGGAAGAATTGACTACAGGCGAAATCACCTACCCGGAGGAGCAGATATGACCGAACTGTTACCGCCGACACCGGATGACCCGAAACAGCCGAAAAGTCTAACGAAATAGCCGCCGCAATACTTGCCAAGCTCCCGCCGACCCATATCGAGGCCAGTAGTCTGAAATGGAACCAAAACTTATAGCTCACCCACATATTTGTAGTAAATCCGGATGATCTGATCGCGGTTCCTGCCGAATGACCACGCCGGTTCCTCGACTGTGATTTTATCAATCAATGTCAGCAACATTGGCCTGTTAAGCTCAGTAACATCGGTGTATTGCCTGAGCAGAGCTACAAATTGTGTCACACCGCTCTTTGCCGACTCAATGGAGTGAACCGTGTCTTCCAGTGTTTTAACAGATTCGCGAAGCGTGTCTCTCTCTGTCTCGTAATCACGCAAGAAGCTTCTGAAAATGTCGTCCGGCAGCTTGCCCGTGATATTATCCTCATACACCTTTTTCAGCCGGACGTCGATTTCTTCCTGGCGCTTCTTGAGCTTGGTAAGTTCCCTTTTCCCGCTGGAGAGACGATTTTCCTCATCAGCGCATCTCGCGTCCGTGATCCTCTTTATGGCCGCGTCCTCGTCAGTTTTCAAGAGTTTCACGTTCAATTGTATATCCCGCAAAACAATATTGGTCAGATCACTAACGGTTATGTAGTGGGATGAACACCCAGACCGTCCATATTCGCGATATGAGCCGCAGGAGTATGAATCACCGACAGAACCGTCTCGCCCGTGGTGCATCATTTTTCTTCCGCATGCCGTACAAAAGAAAAACCCGGAAAACATATGCGGCTCTTCTCTTTTTTGTACGACCGGCGTTCTGCCCGCGATCATCTTTTGCACACTGTCGTATAATTCCTGCGATATTATGCCCTCATGAGTGTGCTTTACTATCACCCACTCGCTTTTCGGATTCCACACGATTCGCTGTGTGCGGTAAGACTCCGACCGTTTTCGGCACTGCACCATATGTCCGACATACATCTCGTTTTGCAGAACGTCTTTAACAGTCTTCTGGCACCATTTGTGCGTGGGTTGAAATACGCCGTTTTCCGGCTTATGACTGCGGGAACCGGTGTAATCGGCGGGACTGAGAATCCCCTCGGCGTTTAAGATGCTGGATATTTTGCGCATCCCGCATCCGGAAAGAGACATTTCAAACATTCTTCTGACTGTTGGCGCGACCTCTGGGTTTATGACCAGATGCCGCTTATTCTGCGGGTCGCGTGAATATCCGTAAGGGTCGTACACGCCGAGATACTCACCGCGCCGAGCTTTTGCGTACAGTGCGGAGCGCACTTTTACGGAGCAGTCTTTCGCGTACATATCGTTCAGAATGTTCTTAAACGGGGCTATATCGTTGTTATTATTCAGCGAATCGACGCCGTCGTTTAATGCAATGAAGCGCACATTCCGGCTTGGAAAGAAAATCTCAGTATACTGACCGCAGAGTATGTAATTTCTGCCAAGGCGAGAGAGGTCTTTGACCAATACCAAATTGATCCTGTTGCGGTCGATATCGTCGATCATCCGCTTGAAGCTCGGACGGTCGAAATTTACCCCGCTCCAGCCGTCGTCGACATATATTTCTGCGATATTCCAGCCGTTTTTATGTACATACTCGGTAAGCATCGACTTCTGATTGCTGATACTCATCGACTCGTTGTTGGTGCCGTCGTCAATAGACAACCGGCAGTATATTCCAACATTATATTCTTGTGTCCCCATGACAGATCCTCCTTTGAGGTACAACAAGAACTAACCGGGTATCCCCATTATACCTCTAAAAGCCTGATAAATCAAGCGATTCGCGCCATATTTCAGCTTGCGGTTAAATCTGGTTACGTTCGGTTACAGGCATAAAAAATTGTTGCCAATGTCAGTATTTTCGTATAAAATACGATTTACAGCCAAATCGTACATTAGTTTGCTTGCCGTTTCTGTACCTTGAAAAATGCTGATGACTGTATATTCTTTGCCGTCAATGTCCATAATCGATGTTTTTATCAGAGGTTCGGTTTTATCAGCAGGCTTATCCTTTTTAGCCATGGAAACCACTCCCCAATAATGGTATTCGGAAGTGATTGTCCCTTATGATCCCATATACAAGCCATTTGCCGCTTGTACTATAAAACAGTAATGGACATCCTCATGCTGATAATCAATCATTTTTCATACAAGAGGATTTTGTGCGTGATAGCATACGATACCCAATGGAACAAAAAAACGCTCTACGTGGCAATATAGCGTACCTGAAAGCAAAATAGAGCGCGGTCTGCGGCGACCACGCTCTAAAATGATTTTATACACAGGTTGGACTTCAAAATATCAGATCGTCAGCGCCTGTCATTACGTCAAGCATCATCAAAGCTCCCAAGCGATATCCGAACACGAACTGCTCTGCTTCGTCCAATGCGGCTACTTCCAAGTGAGCGTCCAGGAACTGCTCGAATAATTCCTTTTGACATGCATCCAGCGCGGACTGGAACTTTTCCTCCATGTCAGTCGCTGCAAGCGCGGCTTTTCTGTATTCCGGGCTGTTGATGAACCGCTGTTCGCTGGGATTTATATCACCCTCGGCGAACTTTCGCAGTATGTTCACTCTTCGGCCACCCCCTCGGGCTTAAGCTTGCGCCTTGGGTCGATCCCGTTCGACCAGGCGCTGTTTCCGGCCATATTTTTCGCCAGGAGCTTGCGGATCAGCCGGTATTCCGGGCCTATGAGCCCAAGTCCGATCCCAAACACGCGCATGGAAAATTTCTCATTCGGGAATATTCGTTCCTGGGCGGTCACTCGCGATTTAGCTTTGGCCGTTTCGCATAACGCCAGCACAAACTGGCTGTAGGCGGTTACGGAATCGGCGTCCAAATCCGATGGGAACCAGGGAAATTGAAGCGTCCCGGATTCTGTGGCGATAATGGGAAGCTCGTCAATTTCCAGCGCTTTTTTGATCAGATTAGCTTTGGAGTCCACAAGCTTCCGTAAATTCGCCAGCTTTTCCGGTGTAAATCCCTCTGCTGGTATTTCGATGGTCAGGAGTCCAAGTGCATCGGTCTCAGCAAGTTCTGTGCCATCAGTAGCATCCGCCTCCGGCTCGGAAGTTGGCGTGTGATTAGAATGCACTTCGGCCACAGATTCCACGTCCGGGACTGGGTCTTCCGGCTGTGTCTCGGCCTCGAACCCCTTCTCAGCCAGCCAAGCCCTCAAACTGATATCGTCCGGGCCGGCGAGCGCGCCTTCCTTGTCGACTACATATTCGCCGATTTTGAACGTATCGTATCCCCGCTGGTATTCAGCTTTCTGGCCGAGAATCTCGGCAATCGCGGCGATCAGGGCCTTCCGTTCCGGGCCTTTGACATTATAACGTAGCTCCATGCAATCCCTCCTTTATTTCCGGGCTTTTCGCCCAGGGTGATTGCATCTTAGCGTAGATTCGCAGCTCGCTCAAGTTACAATACATGGAGAAACGTTGATTCTAAAGGATTCTATGCAGTCGGATTGCGTGGCGCAAGAATCCTGTATGAAAGATATTTCCGCCATCCATTATCAATCATTTCATCAATTGCTTGTTTTATTTGCTCGTGGTGTTCAGGATGAGTCAGAAACAGATAATCGCGTACAGAATAACGATGCGCTTTGACACAAAAGACGTTTTCTTCGTTTATGGAAATGTAATTCATAATTCGCCGAAGGCGTTCTATGTATTTTTCTTCAGGGGATCGGTCTTTATGGCTGTATACAATCACCGACGCGCCGGTATTATAGTAATCAGCAGCCTCGTCATATGTGACATACTTTGTTCCGTTTGAGGAATATGGATTTGTACTGTCCGTCTCGAAGCCGTTATCGGGGTCCAGAAAGATAACCTTTTGTAACCGAAGAGCAAGCATCGCATGTTTGCGCCATATTTCACGGATCTGCCTGCGGTTCCCGGGACCAGATAAATCCAGCGGCTCATTATAGTAAACAGCGTTTTTTAAGAGACCGCTGTCTGATATAGCCTCAACCGTGCGCGTTTGCTTGACTTTGACGATTTCGCGCAATTCGTCATAGAGCGCTGTATCAGGAGTATCACATGGTAAATCAAGATACTTTATGTGTCGTCCATCTTTTATGTCAATGTCATCCTGTGTCAAATACCAGTTTATACCGACGGAAAAGCCCGCGTTCTCAAGATTTCTGAGAATAGCCAGCTTCGTATAGTCGCCTATGTCTCCGACATATTGATTTTTCATCTGTCTCTTGTCCTCTCCATCTATATCATGTCCGTATTTTTCATGACAAAAGTGTAAACGCGAAAACTATAGACTGCGACGTCTTTGTCTCCAAAGAATTTTTTCCAACACAAGCTGCGGTATCACTGGTATCACTAAAACAGAACCCGCAAACCCTCTGAAATCAGGGCAAGTGATACCGGTGATACCAGTGATACCACTTTTCGGTCGGTTCCATTTTCATTTTTGAATCAGGTTTTTCGGTTGTCCTCCGGAAGCCTAATCACTGTTCTGTAAACGGATTCTTCGTAGTGTCAATGACAAGGTCAACAACGACATTCCCAATGCCGCCGTTCCGGCGCACGTCCAAACGGCGGCGGAGCCCAGCAACGAAATTGTTGCTGTTCATCTGCCGGTATCCGTTGTCCTTCGTCCATTTAGCGTAGGCGGCGTACAACTCGCTTGTCGGCAGGCGGTTCCCGGACTGCGAGGCGGTACAGTCAACGAGAAACGCACCGATGATATCCGTGTCCTGCCTGTACGAAGCGACGGCGGCGTCCGCCCGCTTGGGAACGGTCAGACCCTCAGCCGTCAGAAGCCGATATCCTTCAATCAGCCAGTTCAAAATGCCGCTCTTATTATCTGGCTTGCGAAACAGCTTTTTCAGGCCCGTATCCTGTTCTTCCGGGCCGAAATGCCTGTCGAACGGGATCAGCTTCACGCGGTCGGAAGAAAACACCGTGTCGTCCGTTGTACGCGGCAGGTGGTTCGTGTTCACGAATATTTTGAACTCCGGCGCGAATTCTATCGGATTTTCGTTGAGGAATCGGCCTGTATAAGTATCTCCGCCGGTGAGCTGCTTGATGAGCGCCGTGTTTATCTCCAAGCCCTTCTCCGGCTCCGGCATGTTCACCAGCCGCGCCCCCTTGAGCCTTGCGGTGTCAGGGGACGCCGCCGCGCCGTCTCTTGGCCTGCGGGACAGCGTCTGTGGCTGGATCGTCCGGGCGTAATCGCCCAGTATGTGCGCCGCCGTCTCTGTCAGCGTGCTCTTGCCGTTGCGGGTGGTGTTGCCGTACAGAATGAAAAAGCATTCCAGCGACGTCTCGCCGGATAAACAGTAACCGAGCGCCTTTTGCAGGAACCGGCCAGTTTCCACATCCCCGCACATAACCTCGCTGATGAATCTCTCCCACCGCTCGCAAACAGCGTCGTCCATATATTTCACTTTTGAGATTTTCGTGATATAATCCTTGGAGTTATGCGGGCGCAACGCCATGTCGGTCAGGCTGTACGTGCCGTTTTGACAGTTGAACAGCAGCTTGTCGCGGTCAAAGTCGTCCAGACTTTTCGGCGCGATGGAGCGGGCGTCGGACAGCAGCCCCTCGCGGCGCTTTCTGCCAGTGAAACCCGTGACATGCTTTATAAAGGCATTGCTGCCATCCGACCCGTCGTTGACCGACGCCGCGTACACGACCAGGCTCTGGGCGAAGGATTTACACAACTCCATGACGTACAACCCGCCGTCGTCCTTGACCCACTGCCGTCCATTATACACGTACCAGGCTTTGGATTCAACTACATAACAGGCGGCGGAGCGGTGCAGGTCGAAGAACAGCTTCGCGACGCCGATGTCATTTCGTGGGTAATCTGGGTTTTGTTCAATCTGTAGTTCATGGAATTTTGACATGTAGTCCACTGTATGACACCTCCGGGAGCGGATATTTGTTGTTCGCGTTTCTTCCCCAAATATAACAGGTTTAGGCATTAGGCACAGGTTGATAGCCATATCAGATCATTGTATGCGGCGGCAGGTTGTCATCTTGCCAC
>Ga0123354_10009623_pt1 | contig 14826 bp, 12 predicted proteins | sample TergutLab28metaG_2_FD_97872 | JGI IMG/M metagenome (GOLD analysis project Ga0123354, IMG submission 97872) | Labiotermes labralis P4 segment gut microbial communities from Petit-Saut dam, French Guiana - Lab288 P4 | ecosystem: Host-associated > Arthropoda: Insects > Digestive system > Gut ...
AAATGATTTGTACTCCTCACCCAATATTGTGCGGGTGATAAAATCTAGAAGAATGAGATGGGCTGGGCATGTGGCGCGTATGGGTGAGGAGAGGGGTGTGTATAGGGTCTTGGTGGGGAAACCAGGGGGAAGGAGATCATTGGGAAGACCTAGGCGTAGATGGGTGGATAATAATAGGATGGATCTCCAGGAGGTAGGATGTGGGTACATGGACTGGATTGGGCTGGCCCAGGATAGAGACAGGTGGTGGACGCTTGTGAGTGCGGTAATGAACCTTCGGGTTCCGTGAAATGCGGGGAATTTCTTGACTAGCTGCAAACCAGTTGGCTTCTGAAGAAGGACTCTGCACCGTGGAGTAAGTAAGAGTATTCGTATTGTTATTTTTCGCGCGTTGATATGTGTTTCTTATTTTTGATCCGTTTCATGAATAGAGGTCTCACCTGCAGAAGGTAGCAGTTTGCCCACGAAACGTTGTGTGTTGTTTGGAGTATTTTTATGACAGTGAATTTTTGTGAATTCCGCCGATATTATCCGTGGAAAAGTCCAGTTATATCCGCACGCAGAGTAGGTTTTTGTAGGCTAATAGTGCAAAATAACCGTCACTGACTAAAGTTGCGCAAAGCTGTTTCGTATCAAATTTCGCCAGAATTTTGTTAGCGGTTCCTAGCGTATACGGAAACACCGTTTATGGAATTTTATATTTCTTTGCACCTTGCTTCGTAATATATTTACGCAGTGTAAGTCAACAGAATGCACCTTTTCCAAATCAGTATTTTAATTTTTTATGTCTTCTACATGTTTCGAACCCGAGGGTTCATCTTCATGAAGACGGTTGTGTATACGGGGATAGTATATTGTGTTTTACTTGCTTAAATTACAATAAAAGGCTTCTAGAAGATGTCTGAGTATAACATATTTGGACCATTTAAACATGTATTTGAAAATTTCAAATATTTTTTACTTATAGGAGGGAGAGTCAGAAGAAAACCTTAAAAATCAACACACAATTATATAAAATATTTACGGTTTTCATTTGACTCACCCTTGTGTATGTATATGTATATATATTTAGGTGTATGTGTGTGTGTGCGTATATTTGTGTGCATGCGTATGTATGTGTGTGTGCGTGTGTGCGCGCGCGCGCGTATGTCGCAATTGCTCAGGGGCTTGTATTGGAATTCTTCTTTGTCGATACGGTTGAATTCGTACAGCTGTTTAAGCCCCGGTAGGACGTATGGTGAGAGAGAGAGAGAGTGATGACATCCACACAGGCCTTTCTTTTGTAATTTGTAAAGAAGGTTTAAAAGTACGTAAGACCGTAGTCCAGATGGTTTTCAGAATCTACACGCTTTGAATGAAGCGTGTACGAAAACCGCGAGATACTGGCTTCTTCCCCCCCCCCCCACAAGCCGATAGTGCGTAAAGATGACGACGCCGGTGATCGAACGAGATTGTCACTCAAACACGTAGGATTGGGACCAGCGTTGCTTGGGGCATGGCAATTCCTTTTTTTTTTTTTTTCCCCTCTCTCCCTCCCCCGGAAACGATAGTGACGTGCAGTGCAAAGTCCGATCAACATATCTAGCTTATGAACGTCGAAGACTCTACTTCGAATGACCCTTTATCCCCAGTAAGAATGACAGCCGTCTGTCCAGATGGCGTTGCCTGCAAGATCGAGAGCGGCTTTTCCAGCCGTCCGGTGGTAGATACAAGAGCGATGATCGCTACGACACCGCGGGTGCGTTATGTGACCAACGCAGAAACGTTTAACCCGTCCGTTCCTTCACAGTACAGCTAATTACGCGCGTTCGCAAAATTGCGTGGAACATCTCGGCCGCCACTGGACGGATTTTAACGAAATTTGATATTTGAATATTTTTCAAAAATGTGCTGAGAAAATTGAAGTTTGATTAATATCTGACAAGAATAACGGGTACTTTATGTGAAGACCAATGTACAGTAATGATATCTCGCTCAGTTCTTCTTAGAACGAGAAATATTTCAGACAAAAGTTGTAGAGAAAATCAAAACACGCGTTTTATGTTCAGTGACTTTCTTCCCAAAAATCGTGGTTAATGACACAATGTCGATGACTATATAACACGGCGTATGCGCTTTGCATGCTGGATAATTAAGGCTACAGTACACACTCAGAATATGTTATTCTTATTGCTTTTCCACAGCAACAGTGGTTATGCGAATGCACCTCATTGTTACGGTATACGTGCAGTGGTTGTCTTGTTATATATCCTTGTCATTTACGATCCCATTTTGTTACTTCATACACACATACGTATTTTATTTCAGAGATTTGGTAGAAAGATACCGTCCTACGGATATGCATTGTGAGATTCGAAAAGGTATAGAATCGGCTCAGAACGCGTTCCTGTTCTGCCACCAGAAATGTAGTTAAAATTCTGTTCGAGTCACTTTTCTCTCCTGCAATGGAGATTTCATATACAAATAATGAGACAGAGACATATATTGTTTTGCAGTTTGCTATCTCATGCCTCAGAAAGTTCTGTCATTTGAAAGGCATTTATTGTGTCGTGCATTATTGATCTCAGTGTATTGTGAGTTCTTGGCGTAACTGACGAACTGAGCGCATCTGTAGGGAGGTTTTGTTGGGCTGCCTGCAAAGCGTGTTTCATCTTCGAAACAGCTGGTTGGATTTGGGTTAAATCTTGTGTTCACAGAAGACCAGTATTTTTTAGGCGAATTTAGTTGGGACATCTTAATCGATTTCTGAACTCGCTGACTTTTGTGGACTTTTTCCTGTCGTATGTATTGAAATTTATCACATGACGTTCCGGAAACAGGATCGTCCCCACTCTTCGCGCTTGGTTCTTCCGAAACGACAGTCACTGCATAATAATTTACATTGTTATTTAACACTATTAGAGTCAGATTAGTGAATAAGGTATACTTCAGTGACGGTTAGGAAATATGGCTATGTCAGTGTCACTGCACACCCGGTACACGACATACGTCACTGGCCATTGCAAGTGTTCACTGAACATGGTATGGAGCTTTCGTTTCAGACGGCGTCACATCCTAGAGCGTCGTAAATTTGGCGCCCACTGCTGTCAGTACTTGATACTGGACGAAGATAAGTGTGGTTCGTATTGCTGTGACGTAATTACGTCGTACGGCTTACCGCCAAGTTGAAATCGAATCGATCAGTTTTCTCAATACCGTGCGTTGTTCAAAAAGATATGCAGTTTTTTTTATGTAGATTATTTTGGATATGCGGAATACCTGGTGGGATAGCTCAGTGTAGTTTCTCTGCTACGGGGCGAGCGACCAGAAAATCAAGAGTCTGCCCGTTGGGAGGGGTAAGGTTATCGCACACTACTCCGAATCGAATCGAATTCTGGTTTCGTTGGCGCATACTGCAGGATGCGTCAGAAAGTGGTGTCACGTTTTGTGTTTGAATAGTACTTAAAGTGATGACACTAATGTCAGTATACGAAACATTGGATATTCAATACGCATACTCAAATGTCCTATTTGAAGCATTGTTGTTCAGGTTACCTCCTTCACGAGAAAGTACCCTATACATTGTCTTGTCTAGCCTCTTCCTGTGATGTAGAGTCGCTGTCTCCACGAATTGTTGTCTCCAGTTTCACAGTAGTTGCCGGACGTGCTCAGTAAACACGAACTTGTAGCATACCCTACAGAAAGAAGCTGTGGGTACCTTCATGTCTGTAGTGGAGGCGAAATTATGTGTCCGCAGCTGAAAATGACTCACCCGTGAAAGATGTTTCATAGCAAATGAGTGGAAGTTCTAGCTGTATGGGATGTTGTACCATATTGCGGGAACAATTACGTTTTAAGCGCACAAACGGTGTGTTTGAGGTGTTCATAAGTTGTCGAGCACGTGTCGATAACGCTCGGCGCTTCCTGTAACTGACGCGTTTCATGCTCGCGAAGAAGTACGTGTTAAGGTCCTCGATTACGTGAAATATGCCACACTGCACTACACTGTTCATCGTGGCAGAACGAAGAGGGTACTCGTGCACTCCCGTGACACCGGTAGCGACAGTTTCGCCTGTTGACACATACCGACTTACGAAAATGGGCTTCATCGGACATTATTCACTCGTCGACGATGTTTCGATTTGTTACGTACCTCCAAAATCCATCTACGAAACTCAGCACGGTTACCTTTATCACTGTTCTGTAATTCTTGAACCACATCGGTTTTATAGGGGGTGAATTTTCTGTTGGTGGAGCCTTCTCTCTTTCCTTGATACCCGAAGCAACACAGCATGAAGCAGAACAGGTAGGTCTGGACTCGGACGGAGTGCCATGGTTAACTGTTTTCTGGCTTTGTCACCAGACACCACCGTACAACATAATTAGTCTTGAACTGAGCTTGTTGAACGCCATTTTGTGACCAACCGTAATATCGGTTGCCAAGAGGAGGAGGAGGAGGAGGAGGAGCGAGGTACTAGAGCTGATAACGTAGCGGGTTGCCACAGCGGAATGGCACTTCACAAGTAACTCTGACACGGGCAACGCAGGTCGCGTTGACCATGCATCTCGGACTGTTGGGCTGTCTGCACACAACACTGCACCACTCGCCCCTGACCTGACGCCCCTCTAGTGCTGAAGCAGTGGAGTCGCAAATGCCGGCAACTAGTTAGTGGCAGTGAGAGCACGTTCGCTGTGCTACAGTCAACAAATGTTTCATCACCGCATCAGATCAGTTGCCAGGTCGCGCGTCATCGCAGACTGGGCAGCAATACTAAGCCTCGTCCACAGCTAGACTCTAGTTGAAATGTGATGGCACACGGTAACGCAGGGAGGGGAAATGAAAGGGAAACTGGCGAATAGAGTGGGTAGCCAGTTGTACTCTTCGCACTACCTCGGGACATGGTGCATCCAGCATTACTGCAGCTGATGCGCACACCTCGGCTGCCAGTAGTCGACTGAACTGACGCCCCCGCCGATTTAAATGACTCGTCCGTGTCGCCGAAAGACGAAATCTGGTTTCTGTTCGTGTGCCATCACATTTCGACTGGCCTCTGGGTACATTGTGCACGGACAGTGTCAAAAACATTAACTAATATACGTCAAACACAACAATTTTATTATACGAGGCTACATGTTTCGACCTTTTAAATGGTCATCATCAGGCCTTCTAACAGATCCAGTCAACAGATGCTGTGTGCACGTTGGGATCACAATATGTTAACATCGATAAAATACGTAAAATCTAGCAAGTCAGTTACATAAGGAGGAGTGATGTGTGTACTGCATAACTATATGTAGTTAAAATGTTTAAAGTGGTGGTTTGGTGTTTTCAACTATATTATCAGGTCCCGTTAATAGTTAAGTATTCCTCGGAAGATGTAGCCGCACAGCGACGTTTGTCGCAGGAGTATCATTCCAGCTGTCATTTTCGAAACCAGAACAGGAGCCGCTAGTTGGCAGCTGGATGTGGCTGCGAAAACTGTATTCAAGTAGTAGTAGTAATGACGATAAGGAATGTCTGGGTAACTGTCCTTTGCTACAAGAATTTATCGGTGCGAGAGTGTAGACAGGCTGTTTCTGTATAAATAGTTAAGAATTTATCCTTGTAGACTTTTCGACTCTTTAAGAATGGAAATTGAAACTTTGGTGGAATAAACAAGTTTTTTTTTTTAGACAGCCTGTTTTCCAGTATTGCCGATTACTGAAAGGCCCTGGCCTTCTCCGTCATACATTTATTTGTGAGACACACATTGTAGGACTCCTTTGATAAGTGATCAGCTCGTCGCAAGGCCTCTGCTTGAGACAACAAGACTTATTATGACAAGGGACAAACTTCCATGCCCGAAGCGGGATCCGAAACAGAACAACGAGCGGCCAAGACCGCCTCAGATCGCACGGACACCCGGACCACCAAAAACACGATTTACATTAATTTATGTCGTTTATACACCAATAGAATGCGCATATACATTAAAATAATATATTACGACCTCATCTCGTACATATTTCTGGGCTTATTGCGCCATCTTCAGGGAAAGCTTGTTATATGCTCAAAACTTGTTATATTTGTGACTACGTGGGTTTGTAACTTTTACGCGGTTCTTAAGCAACGTGTTTGTTTCAACGTGGAACTTAAGATGTTAAAGTTCTTCCTGAAGATGGCGCAATTAGCGCCGAAACATGTACGAGAAAAGGTGGTACATGTATTTTATTGTATATGTGTATTTTGTTTCTGTATTAGAGACGTAATTTATTAAAAAAAATCGCGGAATATAAAGCTTCAAGACGATTTACATGCCCTATTAAAATTATTTACTGTTTGTTTTCATTTCGGAAGCTATTTCTGACCACATTTTCAGTATATCATGTCTCCTATCACTGCATGGAATAAATACCACTCTAGTGTTCTGCGCATGCGTGACTTACGCGCAGGCCGCTTAAAATGAAATACTTCCACTTTTCCATTGGCCAACAAGCTGGCGAGCGATCGGACTGGTTTCGGCTCGGCTTCGTCTTTCACAGTGCCAATTGAAAGTACACTGTTGCATTCTTCCTGCCAGGCGACCACCTAGGCTCCTACTTGCACTTACGCTAAGGAAAGCAGAACGCCTTCGCCTGTCTCTGAACACATTACAATACTGATAAATCCTTAGCCCGACCAGGAAGGAAATGAGCTCGGAAGCATGTCAGGGACGGGCGCGATTTCAACAACATCGAGCCGCGAGCTGTCATCAAGTTGTTTTTCGTGCAAGGTAAGGCGTCGAAGGAAATTCACGCCATTCTGACAGAAACATAAGCTTGTTTCCTTCCTGGTCGGGCCAAGGACATATCAGCACCCCTGTATAACTTCCCCCAAAGTTTTCGCCTCACAATCACTGAACCGAGCCGAAATAAGATTTTTTTTTTTCTAGAATTCCGTCAAGTTCGTGCTCGTGTGCCCTGCATAGACAGAAAGTATCCAGTTTCTTCGAACGTTTGATTACTGCCTTTTGGGATTTAAATATTTTAGGGGACGCTGCGTCTTGGAACACGCCAGCTCTTACAATACCTTGCCGATGTGAATAGCTCTTTTTATTACGAAGCGGTTCAGAGAACAAGATGTTGGCGATAATTTACACAGTCCTTTCGGTTCATTTCCGTAGACTATAGGGTGCGCCTGCCTGTGGATAGTTTTTCTTCTTGCTCTACAGCTTTCAGAAAGTCGTTTCGGACCACTCATCTCATTGGGTATCGGGGAATCTTGGTTTCGGCGGCCAGGGGGGTTGACACTGATCGCTCATTTCGATGTGGTGAGGTTGAGGATGCATTGAGCAGTACTGTCACACCCCACACACGCACGTATGGAATGATGCTACATTAGGCGGGCACAAAACGTACGGGCAGTTCGTTAACGCGAGTTGGCTCCAACACAAAGAATAAGTGAATGTCGCTTGTATAAAGCGAAATTGCGCATACGCGTGTTGGGTGTTCCACGCTCTTGGCGGCTATTGTCAAGATGTAATTTTGGACCGGGGGGGGGGCATTTTTTTTTGTAATATGAACCTGATTTTATTACTCGATTCCCTATACCTGGAGTTCTCACAAGAACGCAACTGTAGCGTTATGGCGGAACTGCCGGTGCTGTTTAAAGAGTAGCTCGTATTATGGCTGTACAGCAGCAGATATGTGTCTGCTGTTGTCGTCAGTGAAGTATACAAAACAGCAGAGGAGTCACGTGCTGCTCCATTCTAGTCTGTCAAGAAACGAATGACGGTATGACACTTCATATCAGGCCCTGATCGCTTGCTTTATTGCCTGACCTATGGAAGGCGTCATGACACAGTAAAGTTACATACACGATTGTAGGTACACACATACCAGAAGTTTTGAACACATCTCATAACGCGTACTCTCCAGTTACTTAAATGTCTGGCACATTTATTTTATTGAGTGTTTGTCCCACAAATTTAATGTGAACGGAATCTCTACTTATGTAATGAGTTTATGAATAAACGTTAATTTATCCCACTGCCAAACAGATGGGGTAAAGAGTGTCTTTACCGTAGTTGACTGTGTTAAGACAGTCCGATTTAAAGGATGGGCACTTTCAGTAGTAAATACTGACAAAAACAAACAAATACAAAATTACTACATTGGTTTGTGGAAACACACCCATTTTTAGGCGCTTTCCCAGAACTGCGAAAATCGACTGTTAGCTTCGTCATGTCCGTCCGTCCATCCGTATCCCGCTGGACGGATTTTAACGAAATGTTATATTTCAGTATTTTTTAGAAACTGTCGAGAAAAGTCGAGTTTCATTAAAATCGGACAAGAATAACGGGTACTTTACTTGAAGACCAGCATACATTTTTGTTCATACCTCGCACATTTCTTCTTAGAATGCGAAATGTTCCAAAAAGAAGTTGCAGAGGAAATCTAAACACACATTTTGTGTTCAAAAAATATTTTTCTACAATCGTGCCGTTTATGAGATAATGTGGAAAAAATATTGTAGAGCGGGGCAAGCCACAGATGACAATACGGCGCATGCGCATTTCATGCCGGTTACCTCAGGCTACAAACACACCCTCACCATACGTAATAATTACTGCTTTTCCACAGCAACAATGGTTGCACGAACGCGCCTCATTGTTACGTTGTACGTATATTGCCATTCTGGTTCTCATTTATATGTTTCAAACTGTGTGGCATTTTACTTACTCTTGAACTTGCCGTATTTTACAAGAACAGTTAGGCTTGTGGCTTCATAGTGCCCTTTTGTGTGTGTCTTCCTATAATTTTTGAAGGAGTGGATGCCTTTTAAATTATAAGGAAGCACAACGTTTCGGAAGCCGGCTCTGCTTCCGTCTTCATACAAGGAAAGCGCGAGTGTTTAAGTCCACAGATAGGCAAATTATGTCATGGAGAAACATCCTTGTCCAAAGCGAGATTCGTACTGGCTGTCTCTGTGTCCGATGTCCGCACCTCATACACCTGTAACATCACGAGGGAACGTCATCGTGGACTGATTATCTACCCATTTTAGTAGTTCTTACTAGCGGAAAGGCTACGATTCTGCCTCGGTAATTCGGAACTGTGCCCTTTAGTTGGGCGCCCATTTTAGCACAGTCGTTTCGGCCCTGATATTTCGATCCTGGTTCAGGCTAATCGGAATGAGAGCACGTGGTTGGCAGCTCCCATTACACAGATCACCCGCAGCCCAGTGTAGCTCCGTCTTTCTTGAAGTGAGGTTGGTTGCCGTCGTGTCCAGCGATTTGAGATTCTCCTTCAATCATTTAATTTACTGTGTCATTCCACAACGTGTTTCTGTCCTATTAAAATAAGTTTACTAATTTTTAATGCGTTTTGATACTATTGTATGTTTTTATCACTGTTTTTTTTTCGAAGTTGGAGTCAAACACGCATTTTACATTGGAGATGATTCCAGTGTTCAAGATAATTTTGTCGGTCACAATTAATCACTAACATGAGATTCTGCTGTTTGCTAGAGTCGTACTGCTTTAATCACATATCATTTCGGGATTTATACGGACTGGAATAACTCTCCGAATGTACTCCTCCTTCCACGTGAAATACAAAATGACGTTTTAGTGTTTTTTTTTAAGAGACGGCGTCACGAAGTGCTCTAATGAAGCATATAATAAATTCATAAAATATACGTTAGCACAACAAATATTTATTGGAGCATACAGGTTACATGTTTCGACCTGTTAGCAGGTCATCATCAGGCCTCCAGAAGAATAAGTCAAAGGTGCTGTTGAAAAAATTGGGATCCGAATATATTTTACAATTGTAAACAAGTATAAAATCTGGAACTGGATAAAATATGATACATACATTGTCTAATTAAAACATTAAAACACGAGTAGGTATTTGACACCTAGGACAGGTGTCAAATACCTACTCATGTTTTAATTAGACAATGTAGGTATCATATTTTATCCAGTACCGGAGTTTAAACAGCACCTTTGACTTATTCTGCCGCAGACCTGATGATGAACTGTTAACAGTTCGAAACATGTAGCCTGTATGCTCCAATAAATATTTGTTGTGCTGACGTATATTTTGCGAATTTATTATATACTTGTAGTTTTAGTGTTTTTAGTTTATATTGAAATGATTTGTTTTATTCTTATTGTTTACAGTTTAACTGCGAAGCACATGTTTATGAAGTAATATAAATGTTTAATTTCCAGTCAGTGTGTGTTTACACAGTACACAGCTCTCGCTTCTCGTCATATGCAGTTGGTATCCACTGAACAGTTGCATGTGAATTTCTTGTTTCTTTACTGTAAAGACATTGTTCATCGCAGTGTTTGTTTTTCAGTTTAGCGAAGAGATTTGTAGTCACAGATCATCTCTGCTCTGTCAGTTTTAGAATACCAAGAGTCGTTCGCACATAGCTACCTTTTCTGTTACTAGTAATTTGAAGAACATTGTGTTAGCACGTTATTCATAATTCCTTTTGCCGAGCCAACCTGTAGTTTGCACGCTGTATCCTGTAGTCTTGGTAGCCTGTAGTCGTCAGTGTCGTGGCTGCAAGTAAATGCTCTCCTTCTTGCAGAAGTACGTCATTCCACAGGGCATATTAGCTCCTTTATGTTACAGCTGTTGTACGGACTGTGGTCGAGAGGCAAGTTATACTTCTGGTATTTTAATACATGTACCGTGCATCTTTTATTATTTTGTACTATGACCAATAAATGCACAATTAATTCACAAATGATCACACTTCTACATGTTTCGACACTATCGTGTCATCCTCAGGGAACTTGTAATCACTAACTTGCCAAGTTACACGAATACAGCTGTTGGTAATACAGTTTACAATTAAGACGTTTCACATAGGTTTATGCAAGTTCTCATATTTAAATAAAATCCATATTTATGACAGATTGTATATACGGCCACCACACAGACTGACTTCATGAGAATTGTAGCAACAAAATGATTTTAGCTCATTTAATTGTAAGTTGGACAATTTTAATGTTTTAAAGATTTTATAATGAGGTTTGAACGACTATAATATGAGAAATTGCATAAAGCCTATGTGAAACATCTTAATTGTAAATTGTATTACCAACAGCTGCATTTGAAATACTTGTTTAACTTGGCAAGGTATTGATTACAAGCTGCCTGAGGGTGACACGGTAGTGTCGAAACATGTCGGAGTGTGATAATTTGTGAAATAATTGTGCATTGGTTGGTCATGGTACAGAATATACTTTTGGTAAATTTAGCTCAGCAGGAAAGAAGAAAAATTTTGTTTAAAAAACAGAGAAAAATACAGACTGGTCATTGACGAACTGCTAAGGCTTCGGGTATTTTTAGAGCATCCGTTTGTAGTGAAAGATAATGTGTTTGCAGTAACGGTGACTCTGCATATTTCAGTTTCTTCCTGTGAGAACAAATGTACAGATGCCAGTTGGCCACCAACATCGGCGAAAATGTAGTAAGGAAAGTGGCGTGGGAATTGAGTGCTTATTGTGTCATTGGCATTATCGTGTGACGAAGAGCGTCACCAAGTGTTTAGAGAAAGACGCATACAGCACTTCATGTAAATGAAATTGGTTCGTGCAATTCCTGCTTGTAGTTACAGTCCCAGGTTAGCGACAAGTATTTTGTCAAGTCAGTCAACATTTAGTCGAACTGATTCAGTTTTATAAACCGAGTGAGAAGGATTCCAGTCAGTGGTATTTGACCCTACCCAAGGCGACTCTCGTTACAGGAGTGATGTCTGTTGATCTAACGAAATAATAGTATCAAGGAATGGCTTCGTGTTCGTCGTAATTGGCAGTACGGGCCGTAACTTATGTTCGCAATAGCTAAAATGTGTTTTTGTCATCATCGGTAGTAGTTAAACGTCGAATCAGCGAACTAAATTTTAGACATTCGTGCATGCACGCACGCACATGTAGGTTTTACAATGTACAGTACACTCGGACGGCTGGAATTGCAACCCACACGTCTTTGCGACCGTTATGATAGCAACCGCCCCCCCCCCCCCACCTTCATGGTAACGATTGAAACTCGTACTCACGACCAGCGCATACAAATAATGCCCCATCCCTCACACCCGAAAAACAAATTTAATCCCGAGTCCCTCGTAGTGCTGTAATTAAATTAATTTTTTTTTTGTGATTCACATGACCCAGAGTGCTCCCTATCAGAACTACTTACAGAAAACTTCCTGTCCTGAAGTGCTGAAGATGTGCTTCGTGAATGGAATTTTTTGAAACGCGTGTTTAAGGATTTCCAAATCTGATTCAAATGCTTTGATTTTGTTTCTGTTAAGTGTTTGTATTGGCTTATACAGTATTTGTGTTTTATTTTCATGTATATTCGTACTTAATTTTTACGGTATGATTTAAGTCTCCAGGAATGAACCACCAATTTACGGGAAGTAAGGGCTAGACCTTTCGACGGTTCTGTTTGCGACCTTCTTCCAGGTGCAGGATGAGTTTGAGAGTGCGTGTAAGCCTGTAAGAATAACTAGATCTCGTCCAAGAACTGTCCACGGCACACCTGTTTGAATGTAGTGCTGACTGTCCACCGCGTACCTTGTTTGAAGGTGGTGCTGACTCTCCACCGCCCAGCTGTTTGAAGGTAGTGCTGACTGTCCACGTCCCAGCTCTTTGAATGTAGTGCTGACTGTCCACCGCACACCTTGTTTGAAGGTGGTGCTGTCTGTCCATGGCCCAACTGTTTGAATGTAGTGCTGACTGTCCACTGCACATCTTGTTTGAAGGTGGTGCTGTCTGTCCATGGTACAACTGTTTGAAGGTGGTGCTGACTTTCCACGGCCCAAATGTTTGAATGTAGCGCTGAGTGTCCACCGCCCAACTGTTTGAATGCAGTGCCGACTGTCCACTGCACACCTTGTGTGAAGGTGGTGATGTCTGTCCACGGCCCAACTGAAAGTAGTGCTGACTGCCCACGGCCCAACTGTTTGAATGTAGTGCAGACTGTCCACCGCACACCTTGTTTGCAGGTGGTGTTGACTGTCCACGGCCCATTTGTTTGATTGTAGTGCTGACTGTCGACGGCCCAAGTGTTTGAATGTAGTGCTGACTGTCCACGGTCCACCTGTTTCAATCTAGTGGTGACTGTCCACCGCACACCTTGTTTGAAGGTAGCGCTGACTGTCCACGGCCGAACTGTTTGAATGTAGTGGTGACTGTCCACTGCACACCTTGTTTGATGGTAGTGTTGACTTTCCACGGCCCAACTGTTTGAAGGTAGTGCTGACTGCCCTCCCCACACCTTGTTTGAAAGTGGTGCTGACTGTCAGCGGCCCGTCTGTTGGAAGGTAGTGGTTACGTTAACACATTCAACTGAACGAATTCATATAGTTCACCTGTGGCGTGTGTATGTGTGGGTGTGTGTGTGTGTGTGGTGTGCGAGCGTGTGTGTATGTGTGTGTGGTGTGTGTGTGTGTGTGTGTGTGTGTGTGTGTGTACAGGCACTGTTGAATTACTTCCCGTTCACATGCTTGTCCTTACAGGTGGGCGCTGGCGTTTGAAACATTCGGTACCAATACGTTCGTGTGCCTGTTTTAGGCACTTCCAGTTTAATATTCAAATTGTACTAATAACTGTTTTGGTCTTTTTCAGGTAAGTACTCGGTGCAGTGCATAGGCCGCACAATAAATCAAAGTACAGCGCAGAGATAGTGGCTCTTCCACATCCGCCAGGTGCACTGAAATCGTTCTTGGTTCAAGGTAGGTGGGTGTGCACAGTGGTGCAGGCCACCTGTTGCGCTCTCGTATTTGTGGTTGGCGTGCGTTTGTCTGGTTACTTTTCGTTGAGTGAAAGCGTCAAACATTTGCGGCAGGTAAGCCAGAACCTACTCGTCCTCATCACGCCAAGTTAGCGAGGCTCGCAGTAGTCGGAATGCGGTTGTGTGGAAAGTGTGTGCACTTGCTGACAGCCACGAGTCGTAGACGAGACGGGCGGTTGAGAGAGCAGAGTTGGCCGTCTGTCTAAAACGCCGGGTTTGTGTTCTTACCTTAGTACAGTGGAACTCCACTTACCCGAATTAATTGAGACAGCGAGCCATCCGGATAATTGGATTTTTCTTTGAAAATGGCTACATTGGCAGTTTGAAGTTCGGCTGTTAATGTTTAAAGTATGTACCTGCGTCTAAACCATTCGACCACGCCTGATTTGAAGTTCTAGAAGCCATAACACACTACTGTACTTGATCCTATAACCGGTAATATCAAGGCAAGTTAGTTTTTTTGAATTCTTGACAAACTTCCCCGAAGTGCCAAACCGATCCGGATAATTGGCGATCTGGATAACCAGCGTCCGGATAAGTGAAGTTTTACTGTGTTTTATTTATATTCGATTTAATGCCCCTCCTGATGTGCATCCCATACATTTTACGCTATTTCACTTCCTGGAGTACTGATACCTCTGTGTTTTGCTATCTTAGACAGACCCACTTATAGTACAATTATTGTGCAAAGAACAGTGGTTTGCACCGGGGTGCTGATAAGTTCTTAGCCTGTCCAGGAAGGAAAAAAGCTCGGAAGCATGTCAGGGACGCGCGCGATTTCAACAAAATCGAGACGCGAGCTGTCATCAAGTTTGTTTTCTTGCAAGGCAAGGCGCCGAAGGAAATTTACGCCATTCTGACAGAAACATTAGCTTGTTTCCTTCCTGGTCGGGCTAAGGACTTATCAACACCCCTCCCTGTATGTGTGTATTATATATATATATGGGGTGTCCCAGGAGGAATGTGCCAGACTTCGGGAGAGTGTTCCTTATGTTAAGGTATACCGATATAACCCAAAACACCTATATCCAAAGTTGAACGGTTACAGAGATAATGGCCTGAGAAAAG
>Ga0123354_10009624_pt1 | contig 14826 bp, 12 predicted proteins | sample TergutLab28metaG_2_FD_97872 | JGI IMG/M metagenome (GOLD analysis project Ga0123354, IMG submission 97872) | Labiotermes labralis P4 segment gut microbial communities from Petit-Saut dam, French Guiana - Lab288 P4 | ecosystem: Host-associated > Arthropoda: Insects > Digestive system > Gut ...
CGACGAGGCACGCCCGCGCTACGGGCTGATGCGCTGCCGCGAGTTCATCATGAAGGACGGCTATTCCTTCGACCGCGACGAGGCGGGGCTCGAGGAAAGTTATCAGAAGATGCGGGCGGCATATACGAAGATCTTTGAACGCTGCGGCCTTGATTTTCGCCTTGTGGCGGCGGACAACGGGGCGATCGGCGGGTCGGGCAGCGAGGAGTTTCAAGCGCTTTGCGAATTCGGCGAAAGCGATATCGCGCATTGTTCCTGCGGCTACGCCGCGACGACGGAACAGGCCGCGGGCGTCGACGCGCCCGGCGGACAGGAGGAGATGCATCCTCCGGAAGAGGTGAATACGCCCGGCACAAAGAGCATCGAGGAAGTGGCCGGCTTTCTCGGCGTTCCGCAGGAAAAGACGCTGAAGGCACTGCTTTTCGTTCTGTATGATGATATAGATGACCAAGGCGTTTATCCGGTCAAAGAATACGCGGCGGTTTTCATTCGCGGTGACCGCGAGCTCAATATGATCAAGCTTCGCAGAGCGCTCGGCGGCGTGGCGGAGCATCTGATCGCGTTTGCGGACATGGAGGCGATGGGCGCGGTCACGGGCAGCGTCGCGGGCTTTACGGGTCCGGCCGGCCTGCATGACTGCCGCATCGTGGCGGACAGCGAGGTTCCGGGCCTGCGCAATCTTGTCGCGGGCGCGTGCAAGGCGGACACGCATGTGAAAAATATGAATTACGGCCGCGACTGGACCGCAGATACGGTTGCCGATCTCAAACTCGTCCACGCGGGGGATCCCTGCCCTGTCTGCGGCCTGCCGCTTGAGATGGCCCGCGGCATCGAAGTAGGGCAGATCTTTCAGCTCGGCACGAAATATTCCCAGTCGATGGGCGCGACCTACAAGGACGAAGCTATGGAAGAACACCTGATGGTGATGGGTTGCTACGGGATCGGCGTCACGCGCACGATGGCTGCCGTCGTCGAACAGCATCATGACGAGGACGGCATCATCTGGCCGCTTGCGGTCGCGCCGTTTCATGTGATCGTCTGTCCTGTAAAAAACGGGGACGCGGAAACCGCCGCGCTCGCGGAAAAGATTTACGAAGATTTGTTGGCAGCACGTGTGGAAGCGCTTTTGGACGACCGCGAGGAACGCCCCGGCGTGAAATTCAAAGACGCCGACGTGCTCGGGATTCCGATCCGTATCACGGTCGGCAAGCGCGCAGCCGAGGGAATCGTCGAATATAAACTGCGCGGCGAGAAGCAGGCCGCGGAGCTGTCCGCGGCGGACGCTGTGGCCCGTGCCGCGGAAGCGGTGCGCCCGTATCTGTAGACAATGGGAAGAACCGCGATGTGGTCGGGCGGCGTACGGGTTGTCATACAGGACGAAAGGGGACGGATCCTGCTCGTGCGGCAGCGTCATGAGGGAGATGGGATCTGGATGCTCCCGGGCGGCGCGATCGAAGCGGGCGAGACTTCGCGGGACGCGGCGGCGCGCGAGGTGCTTGAGGAAACCGGGCTCACCGTGCAAATCGGCCGTCTGCTCTGGTATGTTGAGGAAGTTTCCGAAACACGCGGCCAGCGCTTTGTGAATTTCTTTCTCGCGCGAATCATCGCCGGCTCAGTTCGGCTCGGTTCCGACCCGGAGCTTGGCGGCGCGCAGGTCCTGGAGGATATCGGTTTCTTTTCGCGTGCGGAGACCCAAGCTTTGGAACGCCTCTATCCGGAGTCTCTGCGCGACGAGGTCTGGACTGCGCTGGAGGACGGGGACGCGCCGGATGCCTGGCGGCTGAGAGAATAGTCCCGCCCCTTGCAAATCGGGATAAATACATATTGTATACGATTTCACAGAAACCGAGAGAAATAGGACATATTATTGAAATATCAATGAAATGCAAGTTTTCACAGTTTGAAGTCTCTGTGAAATCTTATCTTTTTGCTTGAATTGGTGTTTTAAACCGCTGTAACATGGGTATATAAGCAGTGTGGGAGAATATTTCATATCGAGTGAAAAGGATATGCAAGGGAAATATGAACAAAAAAGAACTTGATATCAGGGGGTGGGCGTATCATGCAAGGCGTGTATTTTGGCCTGTTTGCGCCGTGATGGCGAGCCAAATCTCGAAAAGCATGAAACGGCTGTTTCCGTCAAAAGGTTCCATTGAAAGAGAAGGATTGCGCCTGCTGCTTATCGGGCGGCATCGCGCGCACACGGCCCAGGCCGCTGCGCCGCGGCATTTGAAGTTGGGCATTTCGATTGCGGCCGCGCTTGCGGTGACGCTGTGTATACTTACGGTCACGCTGACCGGTTCGCAGGTGATGGCCGTTACCGTGAATGGGCAGATGGTTGGCTATGTGAACGATGAGGCTGAATATACCAATCTGATGCAGAGCGCGAAAGCGAAGATTTCCAAAGAGAACGGAAACACAGAACTGGTTATAAAGGAAAACAAGATTGCGCTCGCGCCGACCTTTGTGCCGGGCGACGAGAAGAAGGTTGCGGAAAAGGCCGTCAGCGAGGACAAACTGGTCGATACGCTGATCAGCCAAAACGCGGTCGAAACCAATGTGTACACCCTGAACGTCGCCGGGAAAGAAGTCGGAAAATTCGGCTCGCTCACAGAAGTAACGGATACGCTGAACAGTGTAAAGCAAGAGGTGAGCGGCGATCAGAACAGTCAGAGTGACAACAAAGGCGCTTTCCAGGAGGATATCGCAATCCAGAGCCAGACAGAAGCGCTGGGGCAGGCGGACAACCTCTCCGATCCGCAGGCCGTGAAGGATACGTTGCTGGCCGGCGGCGATCAGTCGGCGCCGCTTGTCCATTATGAGACGACGGGTGTCGAAACCACTACGGAACCGGTTGATTTTAAAACGACGGAACAGAAGGATCCCGATATGGCGTGGGGAGACCGCGAGACCGCTCAGGCCGGTGTTCCCGGCGAACGTACGGTGACGCGCAATGTGACGCGCGTGAACGGCGAGGTCACAGCACAGGAGGAAATTTCCTCCGAGGTGACAAAAGAGCCGGTCGATGAGATCGTCAAAGTCGGAACGAAGCTTTCGCAGCTCGGCGATACGGGCGACGGAAAACTCGGGAAACCGCTTGCGAGCTGGACGTTCTCCCGCGGCGTGAGCCCCTCGCATACGGGCGATGATTTGTGCGCGCCGGAAGGTTCGCCGATCTATGCGGCCGAAGCGGGGACGGTCATCTTCACGGGACAGTTTGGCGGTTATGGGAATCTTGTGAAAATCGATCACGGAAACGGGCTCCAAACCTGGTACGGGCACTGTGAAGGATTCAATTGCGCGGCCGGAGATACCGTCGCGCGCGGCCAGCAGATCGCGACGGTCGGCGATACGGGACATGCGACCTGCTTCCATCTTCACTTTGAGGTGCGCGTGAACGGCGCGGTGGTGGAGCCGATGGATTATCTCCAATAAGCGTTTCCCTGAGATATGTTAAAATAAATGGTGGGCGCAAGCGCCCGCCATTTTTTATTACGGAAATGCTGACCGAGGTTTTAATCAGTGTTTTCACGGCAAGAGGAGTTTTTCGGAATGAAGATATACAATTCCATGACGCACAGCAAGGAGGAATTCGTTCCGCTGCACGAAGGCGAAGCGCTGGTCTATGTCTGCGGCCCGACCGTCTATAATTATTTTCATATCGGGAACGCGCGGCCTTTCGTTGTCTTCGACACGCTGCGCCGATATCTCGAATACCGCGGCCTGAAAGTCAATTTTGTGCAGAATTTCACGGATGTGGACGACAAGATACTCGCACGGGCGAGCGAAGAGGGGATCTCTTCCCGCGAGGTGGCGGACAACTATATCGAAGCGTATTTCGAAGACGCGCAGGCGCTTGGCGTGCGCAAGGCGACGGCGCATCCGCGTGTGACCGAAAATATCGCGGAGATTATTTCGTTTATTGAAACGCTTGTTGAGAAAGGGCACGCGTATGCGGTCTCAAGCGATGTGTATTTCGATACGGAGAGCTGGCCGGCATACGGAAAGCTTTCGGGACAGGATCTTTCGGAACTCCGGGCCGGAGCGCGCGTGGATGTCGATGAACGCAAACGCAGCCCGCTCGACTTCGCGTTGTGGAAGGAGGCGAAAGAAGGCGAGGACTTGTTCTGGGACAGCCCCTGGGGCAGGGGCCGCCCGGGCTGGCATATCGAATGCTCCGCCATGTCCAGGAAATATCTCGGCGCTACGATTGATATTCACGCGGGCGGGCAGGATCTCATCTTTCCGCATCACGAGAACGAAATCGCGCAGTCTGAAGCCGCGAACGGCGTCCCGTTTGCGCGCGTCTGGATGCACAACGGCTATATCACGATCGACAAGGAGAAAATGGCGAAATCGAAGGGCAATTTCTTTACAGTGCGCGACGTTCTGAAGGAATATGACGGGGAAGCCGTCCGTTTTTTCCTGCTTGCGGGGCACTATCGCGGGCCGGTCGATTTCAGCCGGGATCTGATGGAACAGTCCAAAAACGCGCTGGCCCGGATGCGCAATGCGAAGGAGACACTCGAATTTCTTTCGAAGAAATCAGACGCGCCGTTTACGGAAGAGGAAAAGGGAAGTCTCACTTCGCTCGGCGCGTACCGCGAAAAATTTATCGCTGCGATGGATGACGATCTGAATACGGCTGACGCGATCGCGGTGATCTTTGAGTTGATCTCGGAGATTAATTTGAAGATCAAGGACGGCGCGTCCGGCGAATATACGGGCGGAGTGCTTGCACTGTTGCTCGAGCTTTCGAATGTGCTCGGACTGCTGGAGAATCGGGAGTCCGAGGCGCCTACGGGAGAAGACGCGGATATCCGTGCGCTCGCAGAAGAACGGGAACAGGCGCGCGCGGCGAAAAACTGGGCGCGTGCGGATGAAATCCGGGAGCTCCTGAAAGCGAAAGGGATCGTGCTAAAGGACACGCCGCAAGGCGTACAGATCCTGCGGGAGGACGCCTGACCGGAGGGGCGGGCAGAAACGTCCCGATGGAACCCAAACGTTTACAACTGCCCAAGGGCAAGAAATTTGCCTATAGCACGATGGCACTGGTCGTTTTTTGCTGGGGCTACGAATATATTGCCGCGAAAGCTGCGCTTGTCGTCATTGCTCCGCTTTCGCTGATCTGCATCAAGTATACGATCAGTTTCGCCTTTCTGTTCCTTGTGAAATGCGCGATCGACCGCCGTTTCCCGTTTTCGCTTCGGGATCTGCCGCTTCTGATCGTCTGCGCGGTTTTCGGCGAACTCCTGTATTATGCCTGCGAGTACGGCGCCATGTCCTACCTCCCGGTCTCCGTGATCAGCATCGTGCTGGCCTTCGTTCCGGCGGTCTCGGTAGTTATCGAATTTTTTCTGTATAAGCGCCGTGCGAACAAGCGCATTGTCATCGGAATCGCGGTGGGGATCGTCGGCGTCGCGTTCGTCATCGGCGGCAATCTGTCAACTTTTCTCACGGGAGGCGGGATCGGTTATCTGCTCGTCTTCGGCGCGGTCTTTTGTTGGAACATCTACAATTTTGCGACCGCAGGCCTCACGGGCAAATACAAGACGCTCGATCTGACGCTCTATCAGGCAGTCTGCACCGTGCTGCTCTCGTTCCCTTTCCTGCTGCATACGCTGCCGCCGGCTTCCGCGTTCACGCCCTATGTGATTTTCGGCGTGTTCTATATCGGTCTCCTCAGCGGCGGCGCGGGGCTTTTCCTTTATGTGAACGCCATCGCGCGCCTCGGCCCGACGCCGGTCTCCCTCATGACAAATTTGCTGCCGGTCACGACGACGTTCTTCGGCTTTCTGCTGCTCGGAGAGCGTATCCTGCCGCTTCAGTTCGTCGGCGGCGCGATTGTTATCCTCTCCGGAATCGTAGTAATATGGGAGAAAGATAAGTTGGATACGGCAAGGATCGGGCGCAGGCAGGAAATCGATGATTGAAGAGATGATGCAATTTTATAACAGCGGTACGACGAAGCGGAACGGCGATTTTGAATCCATAAAGAAAAAGCGCGTGACGACCCTGGCCTATGTTGGGGACGCTATTTATGAGGTCTTTGTGCGCGTCCGCCTCGCGTCGGGGGGGGAGCTTTCGACGGATCGCCTGAGCCGCGCCGGCGTGCGCTATGTGCGCGCCTCCGCACAGGCAAGGGCGATGCGCGCGCTGCTCGAAGGCCTGCCGGAGGAAGACAAAACACTTGTACTCCGGGCGCGCAATCACCGGCCGCGCAGCGTCCCGAAAAACGCGGATCCGGTCGAATACCGCTGGGCTACGGCTTTTGAGGCGCTGATCGGCGCTCTGTATCTGAGCGGGCGGGAAACGGAGATGGAGGAATTGATCGCGAAAGCGATACGGGTCATTGATGAAGAATGAAATAAAAAATAACATGAAGAATGAAAGAGAAAATCTGATCTACGGGCGCAACGCGGTGACGGAGGCGATCCGCGGCGGGCTCGGCGCGGAGAAGATCCTGATCCAGCAAAATATCGAAGGCGAGGGCAAGAAAGTCTTCGCGCTTGCGAAAAAGGCGGGCATCCCTGTGCAGGCGGTTCCGCGCTTTGTGCTCGATAAGGAGACCGGCGGCGCAGCCCATCAGGGGGTGGTTGCCTATACGACGGAGTTTGCCTACGCGGAACTTTTGGATCTTTACGACGCGGCGCGCGCCGCCGGCGAAGCGCCATTCCTGCTTGCGCTCGATGGCATCGAGGATCCGCACAACCTCGGCTCCATCCTGCGTTCGGCGGAGGGCGCGGGCGTACACGGCGTCGTCATCCCGAAACACCGCGCCGCTTCTGTAACAGCGGCCGTGATGAAAGTCTCGGCGGGCGCGGCGGCGCATATAAAGGTAGCGCGTGTTCCCAATCTCACGGCGGCGCTTGCGGATATGAAAGGACACGGCGTGTGGATCTTTGGGCTCGAAGCGGACGGTTCTCCGTACCGCGAGGCGGACTATGGCGGCAGCGGCGGCCTCTGCCTTGTGATCGGATCCGAAGGCGCCGGCGTCAGCCGTCTCGTGCGGGAAGCCTGCGATTTTCTCATTGCAATCCCCATGCACGGACAAATCGGTTCGTTGAACGCAGGAAGCGCGGCGGCCGTCGCATTATTTGAAATTGCGGCGCGGCGCGGGGAGGGAACGGCGTGACACAGGCATTTGCAGGACGGACAGAAGCGGAAATCATTGCGCTCGCGGCAGCAGGTGACGAACGCGCGCTCGGCGCAATTTTTTCCGAGTACAGCGAACTGCTGCGTTCCCGGGCAAACCTGTATTTCATTGTGGGCGCGGACCGTGACGACGTAATTCAAGAAGGCATGATCGGGCTGTTTGTCGCCATTCGCAGTTTTGACCCGGGCGCGGGCGCGTCGTTCCGGACCTACGCGGAGCTCTGTATTAAGCGTCAAATCCTCAACGCGGTGAAGATGGCCGGGCGCAAGAAACATATCCCGCTGAACGAAGCGGTCTCCTTCGACAGCCTGCCGCAGGGCGGAGAACAAGGCGCCGGCCTCGATCTCCTGAGCGGCCCGCGCGAAACGGATCCGGAGTCGATCGTTCTTTATGCCGATCTGCTGCGCTATGTGGACAGCAATGCGCCTAAGGTCTTCAGCAAGTGCGAACGCGAGGTCTGGACAGCCTTCATCGCCGGCAGGGAACCCGCGCGCATCGCGGCGGAACTCGGTATGACGCCGAAGGCTGTGACAAACGCGATCCAGCGCATCAAACAAAAAGTCGAAAAACTCATCGCCCTCTACTGAAAATATTGCGAGTGGAACGCCATTTTATGGTACAATATGCCTTGCGTACGCTGTCCTAACTCAGTCGGTAGAGTACCTCCTTGGTAAGGAGGAAGTCGGCGGTTCGAGTCCGCTGGACAGCTCCATTTGACCCGCATGGCCGCTCGCTTTGCGGGTTTTTTCACGCGCATATTTCCGTTTTTAGCGTACCCACTATTTCGTAAGAATAGTGGGTATGAAAGGATGTGTCCCGCGTGCCTGTTTTTCACTCCAGCTACCGTTCCCGACTGTCTTTTTTCGCGGCTTTCCGCGCGGACGTTTTGCGGGGCATATCCTTTTCTTTGTCCGGCGATTTCGACTCTTTTTTCGCGTCAAGGAGTTGTTGCTTGATACTCGGCTTTTCCGTGTTTGTTTTTGAAAACAGGCTGTCGATTTTCGCGATTTGTTCATGCGCCGTCGTCCCCATGACATGGGAATAGGTGTTGAGTGTGAGCGTTACGTCGGAGTGACCGAGGATATCCTGAACGATCTTTGCAGGGACTTCGGCTTCGAGCATCCGCGTCGCGAACGTATGCCGCAGCGCGTGGAATGTGACGTGTTCGATTCCCGCCTTGTCGGAGATTTTGTCCATCATCTGCCGGACACGGCGCGGCTCTATCACTGTGCCGACATTGGAGCAGAAGACGAGGTCTCGCTCATTCCACGCCGACCCCGCTTGCGTTTTCTCCGCATCCTGCCTTTCTTTGTGGGCCTGCAATGCGGGGACGAGATTTTCGAGTATCGGGACGGTTCGCCGTCCGGCTTTTGTTTTGGGTTCCGAAAAGATGATTCTGGTTTCCTGTGTGTCCGGGTCTTTGACGCGCAGGACGGAGCTTTTCACAGAAATGCTCTTTGTGCTGAAATTTATACAGTCCCAAGTGAGCGCGAGAATTTCTCCGCGCCTCATCCCCGTGGCGAGCGCGAGCGTATAGAGGGCTTCCAGCCTGTGGCCTTTGCAGGCCTCTATAAATTTTCTCTGCTCCTGCTCCGTCAGAATGCGAATTTCCTTTTGTCCCATCTTCGGAGCGACCGCCGACCTGACCGGGTTTGCCGCGATGAGTTGATTGCGGACGGCTTGCTCAAACGCGCCGGAGAGGATGATTTTCACTTTTTGAACCGTCCACGGCGCATAGGCTTTTCGCTTCCTCGTATCGGTTGCCATCTCGTTCAGTAATGTCTGGATATGCAGCGGCCTGATTTGCCTAAGCTCCATATTGCCAAGAGAGGGGCGTATATGCGTTTCGATGTTTTGGTGATAGCTGGCGTAGGTTGCCGGACGGACGCTGTTTTTCTTGTATTCTTTCATCCATGTGTCAAGCCATTCGCCGACCAATAAATCAGAAGCCATCAAATCCTGATCTTTATCCATACCGATATTTAGTATCAAGTCTCGCAGTTTACGCTTTGCTTCGCCCTGTGTGGGCGCGTAGACGGATTTTGTCACACGCTTCCCATAGTCGTCCGTGAAGCTGAACCGTCCTTCCCAAGAACCGTTTGGACGGCGGCGCAGAGAGCCGTCGCCTTTGTCACGCCTGATGTTTGCCATCCACGCCGCCTCCTTTTCGCTTCCCGGCCTGCTCATTTACCCATTCCTGAAAGAGGTCTGCTGGGATGACAATGCGGTTTCCGACATAGATGGCAGGGAAACCTTTCTGCGTTACAAGCCTGTACGCGCTGTTTCTTCCAACGCCCAAAACACGCTGGATGTCTGCGACTGTATAAAAATTCACTTCAAAGCCTCCTTTCCGTGATGAAATAACTGCCGGGGTTTTTGTCCCCTTAATAACTACACGGATTGAAAACGCGATTTTGGCAACACTTCGGCAGAGTTTTTGAAAAATATTTTTTCGGGCCTTGAATTCTTGCCAAAAAGCCCTTATGAATCCGTGTAGTTATTAGGGGATAAAGAAGAACAGCAAGCATAGGAAGTGTGGCCACACTTCCGAAAAACGCCTCGCCTACGCCATGCGTCGAAGCGATCTGCTTGTTGGGATAATCCCAAACCCTTAGTAATCGAAAGGCGGTGTAAAATGAGCGGACGGGAAAGAAAAGTGCTGATGAAATTCTTCGTCACGGAACAAGAGCGTGACATGATTTTTGAAAAAATGGGACTGTTGAACACAGAGAATCTTTCGGCCTATCTGCGCAAGATGGCGATAGACGGATATATCATCAACGTCGATTATTCCGATATTAAGAAAATGACTGCGGAGATACAAAAAACCGGCGTGAACGTCAACCAGATAGCGCGGCGCGTGAACGCGACCGGTAATGTATACGAGCAGGATATTAAGGAGATAAAAGAGAAGTTGGCCGAGATATGGCGGTTGCAAAGATTGGGTTTGTTAAAAGCGCGTTAGCCAAGGCTTTTTAGCGATGCGTTTTCCCTATTCTGCGTGAAATTTCAAGCCGTGTCTGATATAATCGAAACCGTTATGCTTCAAGAAGGTAAGAGTGAATGATTGGCGCAATCATCGGAGATATTGTTGGCTCCCGGTTTGAGTGGAACAATATCAAGACCAAAGATTTTGAATTTCTGACGTATCATTGCGCAGTTACAGATGACAGCATTATGAGCCTTGCTGTGGCAAAGGCTCTGCTTGATTGTAGCGGCGATTATACAGACCTTGGGACCGCCACTGTCAAGTCTATGCAGGATGTTGGCCGCCCGTACCCAAATTGCGGCTACGGTGGGATGTTTCGTAAATGGATGTACTCTGACAACCCCTCGCCATACAATAGCTTTGGTAATGGCGCGGCCATGCGTGTTTCTGCTTGTGGATTTGTGGCGAAAACGCTTGATGAAGCAATCGGACTTTCCCACAAAGTGACGGAAGTGACGCACAATCATCCGGAAGGAATTAAAGGCGCGGAGGCAACCACTGTTTGTATTTTTCTCGCCCGCGAGGGGAAGAGCATTCTTGAAATACGCGACTATGTAAATAAACATTATTACCCGATGGACTTCACGCTTGATGGTATACGCGATACTTACAAATTCGACGTAACTTGTCAAGGTAGCGTACCGCAGGCAATAATGGCGTTCTTGGAATCCTCTTCATACGAAGACGCGATACGAAACGCCATCTCCATCGGCGGAGATAGCGATACGCTCGCCGCTATCACGGGCGGTATTGCGGAAGCTTTTTATGGTGTCCCAACCGATATGCGCAAGCACGCGCTCACGTTTCTCGATGAACGATTGCTTGGCATACTCACAGACTTTGAAAATGAATATCCTCCGGCACTCGAAAAGGCGACAAACGAAATGCCCGTCAAGGTGAACGGGCGCAAGCGCAACATAAAAGGAAACTCCCGCGAGGAGGTCTTGCAAAATTCGTTTTTGACGGCAGATGAAGACTACGAAGCTTCGACAATTGCAAACGAGGAAACGACCAGTCAAAAACTGTTTCATCACTTATTTGAAGCCTGTAATATTTTGCGAGGCCCCATCAATCAGGACGAGTACAAAAGCTATGTCACGCCGATATTATTTTTCAAACGGCTGTCCGACGTTTACGACGAAGAAACGGCAAAAGCTCTCGAAGAGTCCGGCGGCGATGAAGAGTACGCTGCTTTTCCTGAAAACCATAGGTTCATTATTCCCGATGGATGTCATTGGAATAACGTACGGGAAGCAAGTGAGAATGTCGGCAAGGCAATCGTTGACGCTATGGCCGGAATCGAACGCGCCAATCCAGACACTTTGTTTGGTGTGTTTTCAAGTTTTGACGATGCCAACTGGACAGATAAAAGCAAGCTCTCTGACGAACGTCTCAAAGACCTCGTAGAGCACATGAGCAAAATCAAAGTCGGCAATGAAAACTACAATGCAGATGTGATGGGCGACGCTTATGAGTATCTCATCAAAAAATTTGCCGATCTCTCAAAGAAAAACGCAGGTGAGTATTACACTCCGCGCTCGATTGTGAAACTGCTCGTCATGCTCCTTGCGCCGAAAGCGGGCGAAACGGTTTACGACCCGGCTTGTGGCACGGGCGGTATGCTCATTGAGGCTATTCACTATATGCACAATGACAAGAAAACCTACGGAAAAATATATGGACAGGAAAAGAACTTGTCCACATCTGCCATTGCCCGAATGAATTTGTTCCTGCACGGAGCGCAGGATTTCAAAATTGCGCAAGGCGACACATTAAGAAGCCCACATTTCCTGCATCGTGGCGCTCTTATGACATTCGATTGCGTTATTGCAAATCCCCCGTTTTCGCTTAAAGCGTGGGGCGCGGAGCAATTTGCAAGCGACGTATACGGACGCAACCTTTGGGGGAGTCCAACTGACAGCAACGCGGATTTCGCTTGGCTCCAACACATGGTCAAATCTATCGACGCAAAAAATGGACGGCTGGCCGTCATTCTACCGCAGGGTGTGTTGTTTCGCGGGGGCAAAGAGGGGGATATTCGCAAGGCGATGATTGAATCCGACAAACTCGAATATGTCATTGCGCTAACGGGCGGCATCTTCTATTCTGCTGGTGTATCTGCTTGTATTCTTGTTTTGAATAACAACAAGCCGGAATCGCATTGCGGCAATGTTTGCCTCGTGGACGCGACAAACATCTATACGGCGCAACGAGCGCAAAACATCATGACGGAAGAGAACGTTGACGAAGTATTCAAACTCTGCGTTGACTATACGGATGTAATAGAAAAGGCGAAAGTAGCAAGCCTTGACGATATACGCGAAAAGGGACACTCTTTATCGGTCAGCAGCTATATTGAAAAAGCCGCGAAAGAAACTATTGCGCCAGCGGAAGTGAGGCGACAATTCTACGACGCGCTCAACGCCGCCTACGCTGCCGAGGCAAAATTTAAAGCTCTGTTGACAGAAGGCGGTTATATCCATGAGTAAGCGTATCACCCTTGAAGAACTGAAAAGCTATCTGTGGAACTCCGCCATCCTGCTTCGGACGAATATTGACGCAGGTTCCTACAAACAGTACATCTTTCCGCTCCTTTTTTTCAAACGAATAAGCGATGTTTGGGACGAGGAATGCAATAACGCGATTGCGGAGTATGGCGACGAGGAAGCTGTTTTCTTTCCTGAAATCCATCGCTTTGCGTTGCCGACAGGTCATCATTGGAGCGAAGTTCGCGAAGCAAGTGAAAATGTTGGCGTGGAAATCGTGAATGCTTTCCGTTCCATCGAACGCGCGAACGCTGATAAACTTATGGGCGTTTTTGGCGACGGCGCATGGACAAACAAAAACCGTTTACCGGACGAATTGCTCAAAGACTTGATAGAGCATTTCTCTACCTTGACGCTTTCGATTGAGAATTGCCCGGAAGATGAACTCGGGCAAGGCTATGAATATCTGATACGAAAATTTGCCGATGATAGCGGTCACACGGCGCAGGAATTTTATACGAACCGTACCGTCGTACATTTGATGACGGAACTTCTCAAACCGCAGTCCGGTGAAGCGATATATGATCCGACGTGCGGGAGCGCCGGGATGCTTATTTCGTCCATTGCTTATCTCAAAGAGCAAGGTAAGGAGTGGCGCAACGTCAAGATATACGGACAAGAGATAAACGCGCTGACCTCGGCTATCGCCCGGATGAATTTGTTCTTGCATGGCGTAAAAGATTTTGAGATTGTCAACGACGACACCCTGACAACTCCTGCATTCATAGAGCACGGTCAGCTCATGCAGTTTGACATGATTCTCGCAAATCCTCCGTATTCTATCAGCCAATGGAACCGCGAAGCGTTCGCTGCCGACAAATATGGGCGAAACGTCCTCGGCACCCCGCCACAGGGACGCGCTGACTACGCTTTTTTCCAGCACATTCTCAAAAGCCTGAACCCGCAGACAGGACGTTGCGCAATCCTGTTTCCGCATGGCGTATTATTCAGAGCCGAAGAAAGCAGTATGCGCGAGAAGCTGATAAAGTTGGACTTGGTGGAGTGTATTATCGGGCTTGGGGCGAATTTGTTTTACAACGCGCCGATGGAAGCCTGTATCGTTATTTGCAGGACGAACAAGGCTGCCGCACGGCGTGGACAGGTTCTCATGATTAACGCGGTCAATGACGTAACGCGCAAGAATGCGTACAGCTACTTGGAGGACGCGCATATCAAGAAAATCGCGAACGCATACGAGAAGTACGTTGATATTGACGGGTTCGCAAAAGTCATCACCATTGCGGATGCGGAGAGCAACAATTTTTCCCTGAACATTCCGCTTTACGTCAGAGAAGTTGTCGATGAAGAATTGGTAGATTCTCGTACGGTAGATGAATGCGCGACAGCGTGGCTCGACAGCGCTTTTGAAATGCGGACAGCCTATGCGGATTTGAAGTCCCATTTTGACGATGGGAAAGTTATCTACGTCTTTGAACCGCCGGAACTGCTCATGGTTGCCGAATCGACCGAGGAGGTCTATGACGCGGGGAGTGGAGGCGACGGCGATGAGGATTAGACTTGGGGATGCGGCTCGGGAATGCCGCGAAACAATAAAAGGGAGCAAGCATGGTTTGCCCGTTGTCGGACTCGAACACCTCGCGCCGTCAGATATAACGTTATCCGATTGGAGCAAAGACAGCGACAACACGTTTACCAAGGCGTTTTATAAAGGACAAATGCTCTTTGGCCGCAGACGCGCCTATCTAAAAAAGGCTGCGCTTGCGCCGTTTGATGGTATATGCTCCGGCGACATCACGGTGATTGAAGCCAAGCCGGACATACTCCTGCCAGAATTGTTGCCGTTCATCATACAAAATGACACGTTCTTTGATTTTGCAATCGGCAAATCTGCGGGTTCTCTTTCGCCCCGCGCGAAGTGGGAGCATTTGCGGGAGTTTGAATTTGAGCTACCGGCCCTCGCAGAGCAACGCAAACTCGCAGACCTGCTTTGGGCGGCAAATACGGCTCGGGAAGCGTATAAAAAGCTCGTTTCTGAGACCGATGAACTTGTGAAATCGCAATTTATCGAGATGTTGAAGCTGTCGGGTGTGGATGAAAACTCGTTTGTGGAGCTTGAAAAAGTTTGTTGTCGCCCTCCACAAAATGGAGTTTATAAGAAAGCCACTGGCGAAGCC
>Ga0123354_10009627_pt1 | contig 14825 bp, 9 predicted proteins | sample TergutLab28metaG_2_FD_97872 | JGI IMG/M metagenome (GOLD analysis project Ga0123354, IMG submission 97872) | Labiotermes labralis P4 segment gut microbial communities from Petit-Saut dam, French Guiana - Lab288 P4 | ecosystem: Host-associated > Arthropoda: Insects > Digestive system > Gut ...
CCGGAATTATTTTTTTTAATTTTAGCACACCTGTATATAAAATGTGAATAATACAGGAACCAAATATGTTAGAATTATGAAACAAACTGCATTTTGAAGAGAAAAAAACGGAGAGTATACACCGTGTTTAAAACATTCGGTACCTATATTTGTTGAATAAATATACAAAATGCAACTTTGGAGGTTAGCGGTGCGGTACGTCAACTAAAGTTGACTTTAGGCGTCTAAAGGTTTTAAATACTCATGTCTACATTCGTGTAGAACTGTAAACTTAACTTTAGACAATGTAACTCTCACAACTATGGAACGGCGACCAGGACACAAGAAATACGAAGAAAAAACAAAGAACACTGTAGCATGACGGTGACACAAGCTTCAGATGTCTAATACTTACGACAATTAGTAAAACTGACAAAAACATCACAAGGAAACTGAGATAATACGTTTACTATATAAACTTGCAAAATTTTTCTTCTGTGACAGAACACGCCTACTAGGGCGCAGGCCTCCCCTCTGTTAAGGCTTCACGATCACACTCAGACACACCACACTTGGCTGGACTCCCCTAGACGAGGGATCCGCCCGTCGAAGAGACCTCTACCTGACAGCACACAACACTCAAAAGAGACAGTCATCCATGCCCGCGGCGGGATTCGAACCCGCAATCCCAGCAAGCGAGCGGCCGCAGACCCACGACTTAGACCGCGCGGCCACTGGGACCGGCACACTTGTAACTTACTACTACTAATTATACAAGTTCAGTGTACCGGTGTTAATGATTCGAATATGACAACGTACTTCCCGGTTTATACATGTCTAGACAACGGGTCGCAACAGGGAAAAATGGGGCCAACCCGTTAAAAACGGGGCCTATGACAAACCTACACTGCAAAATATTCCGCTAAAATTACAGTACTGGGGTGCTTGTTAAACATATTTATATCCTGTACTTAACCACCACGTCATGGAAGATGTATGGAGGGCTGACGGCACAAATCCAAACAATCTTAACGTAACAATTACAGAGATGCTGATAAGTCCTTAGCCCGACCAGGAAAGAAACAAGCTAATGTTTCTGTCAGAATGGTGTGAATTTCCTTCGGCGCCTTGCCTTGCAGGAAAAAAAAAAACTTGATGACAGCTCGCGTCTCGATGTTGTTGAAATCGCGCGCGTCCGTGACAATGCTTCAGAGCTTGTTTCCTTCCTGGTAGGGCTAAGGACTTATCAGCACCCCGGTATATGGGAGTGAGCGGTCAGTTCCAGCACCGACAGTCTCATCATCGGTTAGTGTTATCAATATCCACTGGGAAAGGGACGGGCAGTGTCCAGAGCCAGTGCCGCTGCTACGGTAAATACATTCCCTGTCCCTCCTGAAAATCGAACTCTGGACACATTTCCGTTAGTTACCATCCCAACTTGTAATTATTTCTATGAAGAACAAAAAAAAAATACACTAGTACAATTCTGACGTTCCGAGATTCGAACACGGTACACACAATTCTGTATGTAAGATGGGGGGGGGGGGGTTTCAGGGCGATGTGTATTCAGGTTATCGTCTTCTGGCTTCTGACGCCGTGAAGTTTCATCAGTAAACATTACGGTTTCAGAAGAACGTCCTGCCTCCAAAGGCGTAACCTGGAGGGTGAAAGGGGGCAAATACCCCTCCAATATTTCTTCTACCTAAGAAACGATTTTAGACTACCAAGCTGTAAAGGGGCACATACAAAAAATAGAAATATCTGTAAACGATTATTTGTTTGGTTTAAAGACAGACAAAAAAATTAAAAACATATGTTAAACCAATCTTCCCCATCTTTCTAACTTTACTCGCTCGTAAATTGACGGCCATAATAACCATCGTCAAATTTATTTGCCCCCCCCCCCCCCCACCAAAACAATATTATTAGCCTATGCCTGCCTCCATATTTATAACCTATAACAGTTGTACTCCATCCATGTCTATCCTGAAGATGGAGGCAACAAATTCATCCGGCAGTCTGGCATTCAACATTAAGACGCCGTAAGGCCATAACCTATACCAACGCTGCACATTGTCTGTGGACTTCCAATTGTAAGGACTCTGTCTAAAAAACAATGTCACCGTAAATGTGGGTAAAATTTGCTATTGTTCTTAGTGGGAGAAATAACAGGCTTTTTATTAGAATTACACACAGGTTGCATTCAGCACGGAACAGCGGTAATGCCTAGCAAGTAACGTGCTTCGATTATGCCGCAGCAACCTGTTTTTTATCGTCTACTGATCAGAGAATAGTTTTTAAATCCATCGGCAACGAAACCCACAGTCACTTTGCCATACGTCACCCGAAATCCAAGCAAATATAATCAGAAATATCATTGTTATTGTCTACACAACTTTCATCGTTTAGCTGATAAGAATTTTGTACTCATTATACCATATGCGGTCATCTTCAGGCTATTCAAATTGCAGAAGAATGCGAACTGAATTTCAGCTACATATATCATTATCTGGTGCCTGAGATATCAATCTTAAACAAAAATATACAAACACGTATGAGTTAAACATCTTATTAAAATAGGCCCAAAGGCAAGGAATAAAGGATTAGGTAAAATTTTCGTATCTCAAAACGCAAAATCTCAACCATAAATTATACCAAACACACCTACACCAAGCAACAGAATGGGTAAACACAAGGATGCTTAACAAAGAAACCATTGAGGAAAGTTTCAATAATGAATTTTAAAACAAATACAAGCAACTTATTTTAATATATTTAACTCATATAGCAAAGGAGAAAATATAGTAAAATGGATAAATGGGCAAAGTATAAGCTGGTTAGGTCACCTAGAGAGAATGGAGGAGGATAGGATGCCCAAAAAGATCTTCGCTCAAGAACTGGAAGGGAAAAAGCGGAAGACCCAGGAAAAGATGGAAAGAGGAAGTAGAAAGAGATCTTCAAGTGCTGGGAGTGAGAAGATGGAGGGTGTTGGTGGAAGATAGGAAAAAATGGGAGGACATTGTTCGACAGGCCAAAGTCCACAGGGGGCTGTAGTGCCAATGGAAGAAGAAGAAGATGATGATGATGATTTAACTCATATAGGCCTACACTGTATATTTCTATGTGAGACTACGATCTCGCTCACCAAAACACGAATAAACGTACAAAAAAAATTCGAATCACATTCTTGTATAATTTTAATAGCCTGAAGATGACCACATGTCGGTCCAGACACGTAGCTTGATGTGCATAAAATACCAACCAAATAATCAAAGTTGTGTAGACGGTAACATACTTCTAATTACTGAATTACAATACAACGAGATGCAAAACATTAGGGTCGAAAAACACTATTTAATATTTCACTCGTCCTCAAGTTTATAAATAATAACTTATGCTCTTTCGAAGCACAGTTGTATCTACACTTACCACCTGCTGTAACAATCTGCATTTTTCCCACTGAGTGCATGTATGAGCATAGGATGATTTTCAGAACAGCGATAATTTCTCGACACATATTTGTAATGAAAATTCAATTTGTTTTCTGAAGGCAGGAGCCAAATTCCTAAATACTTTGATGACCTGAGCATTACTTAGCCCCTGGATAGCATCAATGAAGGAATGTGACGTACGAATTCGTTTACTTCCAAGTACTTTCTTGTCAGGCTTCAAAGGGGTAAGTTGCCTGGATGGCAGGGTCAAAGACCAAGCCTGGAGGCATAAGCCACAACATGACGGAATAACCTCACTATGTCACCGACACAAAACATTCTGCATTCACCTTCTATTTTTATTGAACTAGAGCGAAAAAAAAGGGGGTCCCATGATACAAAATAATAGAAGTCTAGATTCACAATACTAATGCTCGATGAACAGGGAAGTTCGAAACATTCTTCATTTTCAGAAACCACACGGCACGCACAAATGTAAACAGCACAGAAGCCTTGGAAGCCTGCACAAGGCATGTTCGGAAAACGTGTGCACCACACGACAAATATGTCTGCTAACCGACTCCAGATATTTCTGTATTCTTACGACGTCCAATTCGCGACAACTGCCCTAAATTAAAATACTGTAACAAAATGTTTACAATTTTGGTACAACATCCAAAACAAACACTAAATCAACCCCCCACCATGAAGTTTTATTACGGTAAAAAAGTATTCATGTGGATGTTGTAAATTAGCTGTTCACATAACCCTCTAGGATGGACGATCAGAAACAGAGACACTAAATACAGTCATGCAGCAAGTTCTGAACCACGTGAAAATTATATTAACATGTTGGACAAAGTACGCTATCGTGAAGCAGAGATCTCGTTTGTTTACAAAAACAATAACTGTCGACACGCACAGAAATGACACGTGCAGAATGGCAATTTGCATACCTCTGCAGTATTCTTTGTGGTACGCATGTTGTCTACTCACATAAAATACAATCATGACAAAATCTCACACTAGTGGCTTACTTCACTCTCTGCCAAAATTTCTTTATGACAGTTAAAAATCTCTTATTGATGAAGGAGACAAATGCAACTGTGTCTGCTTATTCTTTTTTTACAGTCTCAAACTGTGACAGGTTAGGCTAGTTAGTCAGTTAATGTTTTACTGTTCGAACTAGTTTTACATGCCCACGTTAAGGTCTATAACACTTATGACTTCACACCAAACGTTTATATGCGAATGTTAATTATAACGTCCATGGAAGTTACGTCATACTCAGTTGTCAACATAGCGGCATGCATATGGACACGTCCAATTATTCAGTCACATCATACGACTAACTTTAAAGTTAAGAAAATCATGAAAGCTCACCATCTCTAGGTTTTGAAGACGAGTTACTTGAAGTCTTTTCCACTTGACAGTTCATGCTTCATGCAAAACAGTCTCAATATACGAAGTATGCCAGTCTCACCGAATTAACATAATCATATCGGATAATCCAAAACGATAAGCACAAATCACCACACGCAACACACAAACCTTACCACCACCGCCATAGCCGACTCAAAATCACAGCCATTTCGATGGTACATGTACAATGATACTCATGCCAACTGAAAAGACCATCACAGAGAGCAGCACGTGACATCCGCCCTTGCCACACACTGCCATCTAACTCATTACATGACTGATCAAATCATCGAGAAAATAAATGACGAAGACAGTAGATTCGCGTTAGAGGCATACTTAACCTCAAATCCGGTCTAAGTATTGGTCATGTACAGTATGAGGATAAATATCTTGCAGTTAACTGATTCTCAGATGATGGTAAACAATAAAAACGCATGTTATAGTTGCACTGTTCTGTTATACGATATGTATCCGTACATTTGAATGTGTTTAAGCATAATAGGGAGATAAAAGTGGTACATGCCAACCTGAAGTACTTGCATGTTGTGGTGGCTCTGAAGCGTAAGATTGTACTTCAGCATCTGAAGTATGTGCCTTAGGTTATGGATTCGGCTTCTTTACTTTCAGAAGTTATAAGTGCTGTGTTTATGTAAGGGAATTTGAGCAGTAGATAGTTTGCTACATATAGGTTACCTACCACAGAAGATAACAGTTTATGATTTGTTTGATCACAGTTTCTAAACCTTCTTTGTTCATTTAAATACACTTGTCGTCATTAAGACGTAGTGAAATGTATTAATGAGGTTCAAAATGTAGTGCAGTAAACACGGTTGCATCCTTTGTGTAGGCTGTTTATTATTCTAACGAATACTTAGTTTCATGACTTAACCCTATTTTGAAATTAATGCTGCTTTTTTTTACAGTTTGTTTGACACGTGAAAAATGTGGCTATGGCACATTCCATTTACATCTTTCATGTTTAATAAATTGTATTTACATCCTGTGTATGAAATTGTATCCTGGTGGGAAGTGGTCATTTAAAATATATATTTAGCATTACCTGTAGCCAGTGTCACTAAGTTCCTTCTTTCATTCGATCTTCTATGCACTGTTGTGCTCAAGCAAGCAGGCAAGAGAGGATTTGAGTGGTGTAAACATCATACAAAACTATGGACAAAGCTTATGGGCATTATCACTTAATGATACCAGGACTTCTTAAACTCTAGGGCAGTTAACAGTATTTAATTTAGGTGATCAGAACGAGAGATACAGCAAGACATGCTCTTCCTGCACACCACCTTCAAACTGAATAGGTTGGCAAGTTGGTGACATACCAGACTTACTTATGACGCACCCATTTTGAATGTCGGAACAGTGACTAATCGGACAGACGTTTTATGGATTTGTTCAGTCCCTTTTGGCAAATGCCAGGATAAAGCCTCACACAATGGCTGATGCCTTCCAAACCCTTTCCATTTCACATTCACCAATCATTTCTTAACTTATGCTGTATAAAGTGAGATACTAACACAGCTGTAAGATTAACCCTCACTGCACCTGTTAACCAAAAAAAATTGTTATTTTCATCATTTGTGTAGCTAAAATTTTGCTCAATACTAAATAAGTTCTGTGTACTGTGGAACTAGCTGGTTTAATTAAAACATGTTCATATTAACAGTATGGATAGGCAAATATTTATCTCATGTACTGCCTATTCATATTGATCTGAAATGAGGAGATGGTTAATTGTCATTGCTGATCAACTATGCTTTAGAATAATTATACCATCAGGAAGGTCCAAGTTAACTAGGTGGAATAAGGATATTGAATGGGACACATCAGTTTCTGGTCTGAACTGATGCTTTTAATTTTGTGGACAAGAAAAGTACTATCAGGAAAAGCACAAAAGCATCTCAGAAGCAGGGTTGAAATGTCCAACAGGAATTCTTCTTGGACATATTGACCCTTGAAAATGAGGTTATTACATTTCCTCAGAGTTCTGGGATCCATTTACCCATCAATGCATCATGTCTTAAGAGACTGGAATCCTTATCACCTGCAAAATCAGCTAACTTTATGGAGCTGAGTCATTCCTAAGAACTGTAGACACTGTACTTCCCCTTTACAAAGCCCTTCTCCGTGCAGGCTGCCCCCAGGATGGACACTGTGGTGTCTGCCACAATGTTGGTACATGTATACCAGTGTTTACGGTGTCACCCCAGAAGACTGTGTGATCAGTCTCACTACAATTATATCATCCTTGCCCCAAACATCTGTAAAACCTGCAGGTTCATACCATAGTCTCTGGACCCTACTTAAGCTGAGTGAATCCAGTCCAAATCATCATATCCAATCTTCTTAATGTCCAGGACAACACTGTATCATTATTACATATACAAAGGAGCCTTTTACCTCAATATTTTTGAATAAATTATGTGAACATCTGTTATCTGCCCATGCATGTTACAAGTCATCCTACTTGATTTTTATAACCTTAATATTAGTTCATGAAGAATACAAACTATATGTCTATTTCTGAAGAGTACAAATGATGATCATTTCGCACTGTCCCATATCCTCCTGTCACTTGTCTTTTATGTCCAGATATAACTAATTAACTTCATAGAGCAGAGTCCTTCTTAAGAAGTTGACATTCTCAGTGAGTCAAGAAATTCCCTGCATTTTATGCAGCCCACAGTTTCATAACTGTGCTTACAAAAGCTCGCTACTCGTCTGTGTTGAGCCAGTTCAATCCAGGCCATCCCCCGATGTCCTATACCTGTAAGATCCATCTGCCCATAATAATGAACAGTCAATAATCGGAAATTTACAGTAATAATTATAACAAACATACAGATTTTGGAATTAATGAAGAAGGAGACAAAGCAGTTATATTTGAGGTAGATCATACTGATTAACTAACTGGTAGAAGTTTTTTGATATTTTCACAGCAGTGAAATTGAAGACACTGGTCTTCTGGGATGTGACACTGTGTTGCTGGGCAGGTGGTTCCTTTCATTTCCAAGGAATGTCACGAAACACTAAACAAAGCAGTGTCATATCCAGAAGACCTGGATCCTCGGTGGCAGCATTTCACTTACGAGGTTCTGGGGGTCTATTCCATGTATTTTTTTTTTTTAATATCAGTAATCCCATACTCACTTACTCCATGGTGCAGAGTCCTTCTTGAGAAGCTAACTGGTTTGCAGCTAGTCAAGAAACTCCCCACATCTCACGGAACCCGAAGGTTCATTACCTCACTCACAAGCGTCCACCACCTGTCTCTATCCTGGGCCAGCCCAATGCAGTCCATATACCCACATCCCACCGCCTGGAGATCCGTCCTAATATTATCCACCCATCTACGCCTAGGTCTCCCCAGTGGTTCCTTCCCTCCGGTTTCCCCACCAAGACCCTATACACCCCCCTCTCCTCACCCATACGTGCCACATGCCCAGCCCATCTCATTCTTCTCGATTTTATCACCCACACAATATTGGGTGAGGATTACAAATCATTTAGCTCCTCGTTATCCCATACACACCAAAAATACAGATTTATTTTTAGAAATTCATGAATTCAACATTCATGAACTGAAGAATTAGTGCATATTTACCATCTGACATCACCCAAAACAAACAACTGCAGTCCTGAACAGACAATAATGTGTAATTTTATTTGAAAGAACAAACATAAGAGCATGCCTCTTCTTTTTTTTAATGCAAGTTTGTCTTATAATAGCTGTTTCCCTATTAATATGCTGAACACATTCAGTAAATATTATAAATTAAATTAGAATACATTTACATTATGTACGTACATAATTGGCTCATCATAAAATTTACACATTTACTATAGAACAATAATTTTCTTAAAAATTATAAATAAAATATACATTCTGAAAAAGAACACAAAAGTGGATCAGATTTGTGTGTGTATCTCTGTGCAAATACATATATCACAAATAAATACATCAAACATACAAATTCAACCACACATTGCACCCTCTAAACTAAAATAAATTTGCTATTGCCATTCTGTTTCACTAGAGCCTCTACTGTTTTTCTGCTTCTGTAAATCAGTTCAGACTTTCCTTTTCAAAGAAATTCTTATGTCCAAACTGCTTATGTATCATCATACAAAAATGGTAACATATTTCCATACAAGAAGCAATCAACATAATAAATAACTATGAACAGTTAAAACAATCTTACAAGAAAACCACATTACATACATTCAAATATCTCAGGTGAAAACTTAATTTTCACATACATAATCATATTTTTCATACTTATGTGAAGTGTATTAGTATCTGATATTGTACTGCATTCATTCAGACATACTCATTTGTTGTGATTTGATAACAGTTTCTTTTAATATGCCTGGTTAATGCCAACAACATTCATATATTCTGTCAACATGTCGTGACAGTGTGACATATGCATTCGGCCGGATTATCGAATGGGGTATTAGAGGCCAGTTGAAATGTGATGGCACACGCGCAGAAACCAGATTTCGTCTTTTGGCGAAATGGACGAGCCTGTTTAAACCGGCAGGGGTGTCATTTCAGTCGACTACTGGCAGCCGAGGTGTGCGCATCAGCGGTAGTAATGCTGGATACACCATGTTCCAAGGTAGTGTGAAGGGTACTGGCTACCCACTCCATTTGCCAGTTTCCCCCTTCACTTCCCCTCCCATGCGTCACCGTGTGCCATCACATTTCAACTGAGTACAACACACATCACTTCACACAAATGAATATGATGAATACCATCAGACTTACATGTAAGCAGCATCAATTTGGCTCGAATTCTTTCATGCAATGTATGCAGTCATCCTAGTTCTACTGCTGTAATATGATTTATTTGTCACCAAATCTATTTCCAACACATAAGTCAGCTGTATTGATTAGCATGTCTTGCAGTATGACTGTAAAATATAGGAAACTTGGTCTTATTTAAAAATGGTTTGGGGATTAACAATACACATTTTCAGCCAGTGACTTTAAACTACACAGCTAATTAGGCCTTCATATCAAATCCACTCCTGTCCCCCCACAGAGTACTCTTCTCATCACACGGTGTTTCAATCTTTCATAATTACCGCGGTAGCTATTTCTTTACAGAACTATCATGAGACTTAACACGCACTTTATATCTGTAAAATTTTGGTTGTTGAATATGCAGTTGTGTAGTGCAGCAAGATAACTGAAACCAAAATTGCTTAAACATGGTATCAGAGAATCAAAATCAAGTATGTATTTCCCACCATTGCTGGTATTCACATTGGTATAACGTTTACTTAATGTTTGTTTCATTCAAGACCCAATAATTTTGAATCCATTGACCATTTGTTACAATCTTGTACATGAGTCTGTCACACTAAAATGTGTTTTAAGTACATATAAAATAGACTTACAGTACTTACATATAGCTTGGAATTTATTTTAACCCATTCTGGAAAGAATGTTGAAATGGAAAGTGAAGAAAAAACAAGTTACAATCACTTCCCTTCCTTATCAGACATGAGAGTTTCCAATTGTGCCTGGTATTCCCCTTCTGAAAGTTCTCTCTCTTCATCGGTATTCCTACGACGCCGCCTCGAGTATTGACTTGTAGCTTCAATGCACAGGACTGCAAACCTATTGTTGCAGGAGAATCGCTCCTGATCCAACAGTTTGTTCTTGAGCAATGAAGAGGCAAGGCCCACTTTGTCAGTACTGGCCGAGTGCCACGCATCGCAATATGTATCCATAGCTCTCTCACCAAGCAGGTGCGAACCATGCCAAACTATCTTCTGTGGCCTAGGAAACACAACATCGATTATTTATGACACTCATTTAAGCAATTAAGATTTAAGTGTATGAAGTAATTAAATAAAGAACTGTTGCATCTGCAGGTGGGTAACTAACAGTTGATGCGTTTCCACCTGGACAGGTACTGCGGATGTGTCGCCGAGCGGAAGCAATGGGTGCGACTCTTGGGGTAATAGTACAACAGTTGATTCGAAACAAAAGAATTTATTAAATTGACTCCCCGGAGTACAGATGGACCTGGTCGGCTGAATGTCCAGATTAAGAGTGTCGTGTCAGGCTTGAGAACAAAAACTTAAAACTGAATATAATTATTACACAGTCAGGCCCAAACACTGACATGGCTCACAAGGATTTGCACGGGTTCTAATTAAAAATAATATTTCCAACTTCACTAAAAGAGATGTTTTTAGGGAAGCGTGATTTACTCAGCAACCACTTGAGAAGAAAAGCTTAGGGAACAGAAATATAGTATTTCCTCTCCGGGTCAGGGTTCAGCTGCCATCGCAATAAAGCTGATAGGTGCCTGTTCCCTTCCTGTTTGACAGTTATCGCTTGATTTGGGTTTCCAGTCTTTGGAAAGATTATGAAATCACACTATAACACCCATTCATAAAATTAACTTGTCAAAACTGCTTTCTACAATTACTGTCGCACATATATGACTACGTCTGTGTACATAAAATTTCCTATAAGTATACATGTAAACCCCTGTCTATAACACCTAACACCTGTATATAACAGAACACAATAAATTATTTATCTATTATGAAATTTAATGGCTGTAGTCTTCCTTGAAAGGGTGCATTAGCACAGTGGTTAAGGCACTGCGCTACAAATCGGAAGGTCGCTGGTTCGATTCCAGATGGTGTCATTCGAATTTTTCATTGACATAATCCTTCTGATCGCACTATGGCCCTGGGGTTGACTCAGCCTCTAACAGAAATGAGTACCATGAGTATTTCCTGGGGGTAAAAACGGCCGGTGTGTAAGGCTGACAACCTCACCACCATTCTGGGAAACTTAACTTCCCAGAACCCTCTGGGCACCTTGGGCCTGTAATGGGACTAATTTTAGTCTTCCTTGAAATTCTGTCATCCAACCAACCAAGAAATTAGTCATGTGCTTTTTAGGAACAAAGCAATTCAGTATCTTGTTCACAAACATCATCAGTGGACCTTATTTTCAGGAAGATGATTTCCTGTTTCCTGAAGATTCATTTTAATATCATCCTTCATGTTCCATAGTGTCCTTTCCTTGGAGATCTTCTGACCAAAATTGTATGAGCATTTCTCACTTCCCCCAGTGTGCTGTACTGTTGTTTGAGATCTGATAGGAGCAAGAGATTTTTCCCTTCTCCAGAGCATCCAAGCTAGCTCTGAAGCCCACCCAGCCTCCTGTTCGATGTGTGCCAGGGGCTTTTTTCCTGGAGTGACAAGCCTGACGCATGATGCTCACCACCCACCTCCACCAGATAGGTCTGCTGTAGCTTACTCTACTCTTTTTGTTTATACTGCTCGTATTGAGATTCTGTGGGCTGGGTAGCGACTGACTACGGGCTGGACGGTCTGGGATCGAATCCTGGTCGGGACGAGATTTTCCGCCTGTCCAGACCAGCCCTGGGGCCCACCCAGCCTCCTGTAAAATGGGTACCAGTTCTTTCCCGGAGGTAAAGTGTGGCCAGGGCGTGCTGCTGGCCACTCACTACCTTCTATTGCTGCGGTCATGGAAGACTAGAGCTATATCTCTACCCACCCTCTGGGCCATACCGGGCCTGTAACAGGATCTCTTTACCTTTTTATTGAGATTCTATGATGCATTCCACACATTTTACCAGTATTATAATTTTTGTAAAATTGCTATATCTCAATTGTACATTTATTTGAATATACAAACCAAAGGTAATTTCCACTGTTATATTTACGGAACTCTATAATAATGACCTGCTGAGGCCAAAATATGTCAGAGGTGTTATGTGATGATAAAGGAAGTGCTAGACTCCAAAGCTTTATGTTGTTAAAACACTGTATTTCAATCAGACAGTGGACAAAGTCCAATTAAGAGATCCACAGTAATAATGTTAGTAAAGTCACACCAACACTCATCAAAAGTACAGTACTGTGAAAGTGCTTTGTTGCATTTACTCACCAGGCAAAGTCTGTAAGTATATTTTTTCCACTGAAACTATATATTCTCGCCTGCTGAGAGAAGTATCCTCCGTCACCATTGAACAAGTCCTTCCATGAATTGAACAATACTTCCCCCTGAAATATCAAAATAAAACAATAATTCAGAAAGATTACTGTTTTCTGGGATGTGACACCATGTAATTTGGTAGGGATTTAATTGTGAAGTGTTGGAGTAAAATTGTGTTGCCATCTTCAGGGAAGAAATGGAACATGGTGACTCCATCTATAGAGTAGAAGAGCCTTTTACCATTTAGATGGAGTCATCACATTCCTTTAAGATGTTGGTAAATATGTACCCGACTATTTGGTGTCACATCCACATATGGGGGTAAGCTTCTTCGTCTTCCATTGGCACTACAGCCCAATGTGGGCTTTGGCCTGTCGAACAATGTCCTTCCAATTTTTCCTATCTGCCACCAACTCTCTCCATCTTCTCACTCCCAGCACCTGAAGATCTCTTTCTGCTTCCTCTTTCCGTCTTTTCCTGGGTCTTCCCCTTCTTCTCGTCCCTTCCAGTTCTTGAGTGAAGATCTTTCTGGGCATCCTATCCCATCCTTGATTCTCTCTAGGTAACCTAACCAGCTTATCCTTTGCTCTTTTATCCATTTTACTATATTTTCTCCTTTGCTCATCTCTTCTAGTTCTCAATTTGTCTGACTTTTCCATTCCCCATTTTCATATTTAGGATACGGGTGTAAGCTATTGCACTGTAACACGTGCCACAGCATCTGGACTTTAACCCTTTAAAGAATAAGATTAATCTGATTTTTGTTTAAAGCTACAGTTTGTATCAACATAATGTGGAGAAAAATGAGATGGACAGGGCATGAAGCATGTATGGGGGAGAGGAGAGGTGTATACAGGGTTTTGGTGGGGAAACCTAAGGGAAGGAGGCCACTTAGAAGACTCAGGTATAGATAAGAGGATAATATTAAGATGGATCTTCAGCAAGTGGGATTTGGGACATGGACTGGATTGATCTGGCTCAAGACAAGGACAGATGGTGGGAACTTCTAAATTTGGTAACGATCCTTTGGGTTCCATAAAATTTGGGGAATTTCTTGACTAGCTGAGAACCAGTTAACTTCTAAAGAAGGACTCTATTCCATGGAGTAAGTAAGTTTGTACCATGCTATAGACACACTCTGGGTTATTAAAACAATTCAGCTAATGCTGTCTGTGAAAATAATCACTGTTCATTACACTACCATACAAAGAACATAAATGCATTCTGTGGACAGAAGGTAGACTTTTTAAAAGTTAAAACTGGTGGAACATAAGGAAACCATTAGATATTAAAAGGGTAAATATTACCTTGATGTTGACAACTGGCAGGTCTCGGTCAGAGAAACGCACTATAGAATCCAGGTTCTGTACTCTGGAAGAAAGGAACGCCCTGAAAGTTCCCCGCAGACCAGCCCGTCGAGATTCTCGATAGCAGGAATAGTCTGCTCCCCTGACACCTGTCATGTCTCCTGTACACGGTTCATTCAGGGCAGCCATTCGCAGCTGGAACATCATAAGAAGAAACACTGAGCAGGACAAGTAACCTTCATGTGAAAGTATCTCCACCATAACTGCCATGCCCGTTCAGTTTCCGAATGTCATATTTCTCCTTAATGTCGACCTCACAAATGAATGTGGACCTACATGTCACTGGGAAGCTCTAAACATGTACTTGAAGTTCATATTTGACACTGAGTAATACTCTGTTTTAACCTTTGTACCATGCATCTCTTACTGTATGTATAATGAACAAAGACACACTTGATTAACAGTTTTAGTATAAAAGTAGGTAAGGGTAAAGGTGCACCCTTGTACAGGCACTGACGCTCTGTACAGGCCGTACAGCCCACAGGGAGAGTAGAGGTATAGCTGTACTGTACAGGCACTGAGGCTCTGTACAGGCCGTACGGCCCATAGGGGGAGTAGAGGTATAGCTGTACTGTACATGCACTGAGGCTCTGTACAGGCCATACGGCCCACAGGGAG
>Ga0123354_10009628_pt1 | contig 14824 bp, 10 predicted proteins | sample TergutLab28metaG_2_FD_97872 | JGI IMG/M metagenome (GOLD analysis project Ga0123354, IMG submission 97872) | Labiotermes labralis P4 segment gut microbial communities from Petit-Saut dam, French Guiana - Lab288 P4 | ecosystem: Host-associated > Arthropoda: Insects > Digestive system > Gut ...
ACCATGAAACAGCGCATGATGGGCAAAACCGGCGAGTCTGTATCTATTCTGGGTTTCGGCTGTATGCGTCTGCCTGTAGCCGGCCCGAACCCTTCCTGCATTGACGAAGATCTGGCTATTGCCATGATTCGCAAGGCCATTGATCGAGGCGTCAATTATGTGGATACGGCCTGGCCGTATCACGGGGCCAAGGGATTTGTCGAGCCGGGCGCTTCCGAGCCCTTGGTGGGCAAAGCCCTTGCGGGCGGCTGGCGGGAAAAAGTGAAGTTGGCCACCAAGCTGCCCTCCTGGCTGGTCAAAAACAAGGCGGACATGCACCGTTTTCTGGATCGCCAGTTGCAGCGTCTGCAAACTTCGCACATTGATTTCTACCTCGCCCATACATTAAACGCCCGTTATTGGGCGGCCTTGCAGCAGGCGGATCTGGCCGGATTCTTTGAAGAGGCGCGCAAGGACGGGCGGATCAAGCACGTGGGTTTTTCCTTTCATGATCGCTTTTCCGTATTTCAAGAGATCGTGGAAGGCTACGACTGGGACTTTGCCCAGATTCAATATAACTATTTGGATCAGGCCTACCAGGCCGGCAAGGAAGGGGTGAAACTGGCGGCCAGCAAAGGCATGGGGCTGGTGATTATGGAGCCCCTGCGCGGCGGCTTTTTGATCAACCAGATGCCTGACGTCTTACGCGCCCATCTTGCCGGAGTCCGGCCCGCTTGGTCCATGGCGGACTGGGCCTTCCGTTGGCTCTGGAATCAGCCGGAAATCTCCGTGGTCTTGAGCGGCATGAGCGCCATGGAACAGGTTGAGGAAAACCTGAACATCGCCTGCGACGCCGGGTCGTTCACCGACGTTGACGAAGCGGCCGTGACCTCTGTGCGCGACGCTTTTTTAAGCCGGATCAAGGTGGGCTGCACGGGCTGCGGCTACTGCCTGCCCTGTCCTGAGGGGGTGAATATCCCTAGGAATTTCATGCTCTACAACGATTACCACCTGACCGATAACGAAAAGATGCGGGGGCACATTAAGTACATATACGGCAATCTAATCCTTGAGTCCGGCGAAATGGCCGACCGTTGCCAGCGTTGCGGCCAGTGTGAGGAAAAATGTCCCCAGCAGTTGCCCGTGAGCGAGGTCATGGCAGATGTGGCAAGCCTGTTTTGCCGGTAAGGGGGATAAATGGTTTTTTCCGAAGTCTTGGCTGCATGGCCCTCGCCTTTGAGGCGGTGGTCAACACGCTGTGGAATCTGAGGAATAAGCGTCAGGACAGGAAGGGGGAGGATGACCGTATTGACCCCGCCTTGCTCCTGACGCCCTATGACCTGCAACCATGCAACAAGAGGATCGCACAATGAGTGAGAAGGCCATTGCGCCCGAGGAACAGTACTGGACCCTGCGATTGGAGGGTGCGGCCAGGGCCTTGGCCGCAAACAATTTTGGCGTGTCCGTGCATGCCACGGCTGGAGAAGCCGCAGGCCACCTGGTCAATGGTATGCTGGGCGACAGCTGGCGGGGCACAGTTAACTTCGGCGGCTCGGTTTCGGTGCTGCAGTCCGGCGTGGTGGATCTCCTGCTCAACCACCCAGGCGCAGACGTCATCGATACCTACGACTTCAACAAAGACCCAGCAATACGCGCCAAACTGCGCAGGGAACACTATATCTGCGATCTGTATCTCTGCTCAAGCAACGCTGTCACCATGGCCGGACAGTTGATGAATGTGGATGGCTTAGGCAACCGCGTGGCGTCCATGGCGTATGGCCCCGCCAAGGTGGCGCTGTTTGTGGGCCGCAACAAGTTGTGCGCGACGCTGGAAGAGGCCAGGGACCGTTGCAGCAATATGGCGTCCCCCATGAATAACATACGGATTGGCTACCCCAATCCTTGCACGAAAACGGCACGCTGCATGGATTGCAACTCCCCGAAACGGATCTGTAACTACTGGTCAATCATCGAGAAATCATCGCCGCCCGAGCGCATCCATGTGCTGCTGATCAACCAGGATCTCGGATTTTGATCCGCTTCGCGCCACGGCTCTTCCAGCAGAGACTGGGCGGCTGGGCGGCGAATTGAGGGAGAAGTTCGTTTCTTTTTTTTAGGATTGCTCCCTGGAGTCTGTCATCGCTCTTGGGATTTGCGGGTATTGTTGCTGCAACAGCAGCGGCAAGCATCCGGTAGCGTCAGTTTGGGCCGGCAGGATCGCTGCCCGGTTTCTCCTGCAAAGCACGGCGAAAAGGAATGCCGCCACTGTTGCTCTTGCGCCAGGTTCATGGTATAGCAGGCCCACATTTGCAACCGCTGCTTTTGCCAGCCGTAAAGCATTGCCTTTGATCACCCCTTTGCAGGAGAATTTTGCATTATGGAACGCACGTTCGCCATCATCAAGCCCAATGCCTTTAATGCCGGCAACGCCGGCAAGATCATCGCCCGCATCTATGCCGAAGGATTTGCGATCGTCGGCATGAAAAAGCTGTACCTGAGCAAGCGCGAGGCCGAAGGGTTCTATTACGTTCACAAGGAGCGTCCCTTTTTCGGCGAGTTGACCGATTTCATGTCCAGCGGCCCCTGCATCGTCATGGTGTTGGAAGCCGAAGGCGCGATCAAGAAATGGCGTGACCTGATGGGGGCTACCAATCCGGCCAACGCCGTCGAGGGCACCCTGCGCCGCGAGTTCGGCGACTCCTTGGAAGCCAACGCCACCCACGGCTCCGATGCCCCGGAAACAGCCGCCTTTGAGATCGGCTATTTCTTCTCCGGCCTGGAGTTGCTGGTCTGACGACCTCCCGTCCCTCCGCAACCATTGTAAGAGCAACAAAAAAGGCGGCTTATCTAAGCCGCCTTTTTTGTTTATCGCCCAAGCGATGAGGTTGCGCCGAACCATTTTATTTCTGGCTGCTTTTCCCTCGGCGTTTGAGCCGCTGCTGTAGTTTTTCCATGTACAAAAAGAAGACCGGGGTCACATAGAGGGTCAGGGTCTGGGAAAACAATAAGCCGCCGACCACGGCCAGACCGAGCGGCTGGCGGGATTCCGCCCCGGCGCCGTAACCGGCGGCTATGGGGATGGCGCCCATGAGCGCGGCCATGGTGGTCATCATGATCGGCCGGAAACGGATGACGCAGGCCTGATGGATGGCCTCGGTTGCGGTCTTTCCCTCCTGCTGGGCGACAATGGCGAAATCGATCATCATGATCCCGTTTTTCTTTACCAGGCCGACCAGCATGATGATGCCGACAAAGGCGTAGATCGACAGGTCGACCTTAAACAGCAGCAGGGTGACGAGAGAGCCGAAACCGGCGAACGGCAGGGCGGAGAGGATGGTCAGCGGATGGATGTAGCTCTCGTACAGGATGCCGAGCACGAGGTAGATGACCACGATCGACAGAACCAGCAGCCAGGCCATACTGGCCTGCGAGGCCTGGAATTGCTGGGCGTTGCCTTGAAAGGATGAGGTAATGCCGCTAGGCAGGAGTTGATCGGTTTTCTGCTGCAGATCAGCCAAAGCCTGGCTCAAGGCTACGCCGGGTTTAATGTTGAACGACAAGGTTACCGAGGGGAGTTGACCCGAGTGGCTGATCGACAGCGGCCCCAGCCCTTGCCCGAGGGTGGCCACTGTGGAGATCGGCACCAGCTGTCCTTGATCGGAACGAATATGCAGCAGATCCAAGGCTGTGGCGTCGCGTTGAAATTCGGGAAGAAACTCAATGATCACGTAGTACTGGTCGTTGGCTCCGAAAATGGTCGACACTTCGCGGACGCCAAAGGCGCTGTAGAGAGTGTCTTCAATCTGCTTGGGCGCGACCCCGAGCAGAAGGGCGCGGTCACGGTCGATCTCCACTCTCAGTTCCGGGTTGTCCATTTGCAGGTCACTGGAAACATCGACCAGATCCGGGGTGTCGAGCATGACCCGTTCCAGGGCCCGTCCCGCCGCATACAGTTTATCGGTTTCGATCCCCTGCAGGGTGAGCTGATAGAGGCTGCGTGAACGGCGGCCGCCGATGTTGATCGGCAGCGGATTGACCAGCATGGAGCGAATGCCGGGCACGGTGTTGAGTTTGGGCCGCAGGGCAAGAATGACCTCATCGGCGCTGAGCAGCCGTTCACGACGGGGCTTGAGTATCAGCTGGAGCGTGATGGGAATCATGGAGGCATTCACCATGAACCGGTCGATATTGGGATCTTGCCGGATAATGTCCGCCAGTTGCATGACATGGTCGACTTGGGAGTACCAAGAGGCGGATTGGGCGGTTTGGGTGGAGACCATGATGAAGCCGCGGTCCTCAGATGGGATGAAACCTTTGGGCATCACCATGAACAGGTAGATTGTGGCCGCCAAGATGACCAGGGAAATGATCATGGTGATCCGCCTGTAATGCAGCACCAGCAGCAGGCTGTAGCTGTAAGCCTGCGCCAGCCGTTGATAGGCGGCCTCGGTGATCCGATACAGTCGTCCCTGGTGCGTGGTGTGGCTTGCCTCACTCAGATATCGGCTGCACAGCATGGGCACCAAGGTCAGGCTGATCACGCCGCTGATCAACACCGCCACACCGATGGTCATTGAAAACTCGCGAAACAGCCTGCCCATGATGCCGCCGAGAAAGAGCAGGGGGATGAAAATCGCCACCAGGGACAGGGTCATGGATATGATGGTGAAACTCACCTCACGGGCGCCTTCCAAGGCGGCTTGCATGCGGCTCTTGCCCATCTCCATATGACGGACGATATTTTCCAACACCACGATGGCATCGTCAACCACAAAGCCGACCGCCAGGGTGAGTCCCATGAGCGACAGGTTGTTGAGGCTGTAGCCGAGCATATACATGGCCGCGAAGGTGCCGATCACGGACATGGGCAGCGACAGGCTGGGGATCGCGGTGGCGCTGAGATTACGGATGAAGAGAAAGATCACCAGCACTACCAGGATCAGGGTGAGCATCATGGTGAACTGGATATCCAGGATCGATTCGGTGATGGCGGTGCTGTCGTCACGGAGGAGGGAGAGCTGAATCGAGGCGGGGAGAGATTCCGCCAACTTGGGCAGCAGGTCTCTGACCGCCCTGGCCACCTCGATGGTGTTGGCTCCAGGTTGTTTCTCTATCGCCAGGATGATGGTCTGGGCTTTGGTGTTTGAGGTGAAGAACCATGCCGCGGATTTGTCGTTCTCCACGCTGTCGATCACCGTGGCCACCTCGGCTAGCTTGATGGGACGCCCGTCTCTGACCGCAACCACGATATCGCGGTATTGGTCTGCAACCTTGAGATCGCCGGTGGCCTTGAGCGTCAGGGACGTGTTCGGGCCATCCAATTGGCCCATGGGTTGATTGGCGTTTTGCCGATCGATAGCTGTGGCTATCATATCGGGATCAAGATCAAACCCTTTCATCGCCTGCGGATTCATCTGCACCCTGACCGCGTATTTCTGAGAACCGCGCAAGGTGATCTGCGCCACGCCGCTGATCATCGACAGTCGCTGGCTCATGGTTTGACCATACTGGTCGAGCAGGGAAAGCGGCAAGGTCGGGCTGTTGAGGGAGATGTACAGGATCGGATCCAAGGCGGGATTGATGCGGCGGAACGAGGGCGGCGAAGGCATCTCTTCCGGCAGTTGGCGATTGGCGACGGTAATGGCGGTCTGCACGTCCTGGGATGCGGCGTCGATATTGCGCTCTAGGGAGAATTGCAGAGTAATCTGAGTGGTGCCGATATTGGAGACCGAACTCATTGTATCGAGTCCGGCAATGGTGGAAAATTGTTTTTCCAGCACCGTGGCCACGGTCGAAGCCATGGTGTCCGGGTCGGCTCCGGGCAGGTAGGCGGTGACCTGGATGGTCGGAAAATCGACGTTGGGCAGGTCGTTGACCGCCAGTTGGCGGTAGCCGACCACCCCGAAGAGCAGGATGCTGCACATCAACAGCACGGTCATGACCGGGCGGCGTATGAAGAGATCAGAGACGCCTGTCATGACGCGGTCCGTCTGTTTTCAGCGTTGGAAGTTGGTTTGGGGGCGCTGTTTTCCTTGTTCTGGCTGCGTACTTCAACCTTGGTCCCGTCGGCCAACTGCAACTGTCCGTCGGTGACCACGCGTTCGCCCTCCGCCAGCCCTGAATCGATCACCGTTTCCCCCTGATAGAGTATGCTGGGAGTTACCGGACGATAGCTGACCGTCTGATCATCTTTGACCACATAGACATAGGAACCCTGTTGCCCGACCTGCACGGCCTGAGAGGGGACCACGATGCAGTCCGGCCGCTGGGCCAGTTCGATGCGCACGTCGAGCAGTTGCCCCGGCCACAGCCGGCCGTCTTCGTTGGCGAAGTTGGCCTTGAGCCGGAGCATGCCGGTGGTTGGGTCAACGGTGTTGTCTATGAAGGCAAGCTCGCCGGCAATGGGTGAGCCGCCAGCTTGTTTCTGCTGGGAGGCCAGCACCTTGAGCTTGCCGGCGGCCTGATAGCGGGCGATGTCCTGCAGGTGGTGGCCGGGCACGGTGAAGGAGGCCTGGATGGGCGCGATCCGCTTGAGGGTTGTCATCGGCGTGTCGGCGTTTTCCTTGATCAGGTTGCCCTGATGGATGAGCAATTCTCCGGTCCGGCCGGCGAACGGGGCGCGGATCGAGCAGTATTCCAACTCCAGCCGGGCGCTGTCCACGGCCGCTTCATCCCCCTTGACCGTGGCGGTCAGAGTGGCGGCCTGAGTCGCGGCCTGATCTGCCTGTTCCTGCGACACATAGCCTTTTGGGGCGGCCTGGGAGTAACGGCTGGATTCACGGCGGGCATTGTCCAGCGAGGCCTTGTCCCTGGCCAGGTCGGCCTCGGCCTTGGCCAGGTTGGCGGCAAAGGGGCGGGGATCGATGGTGAACAGCAGGGTCCCGGACTTGACCAGAGCGCCCTCGCAGAAGTGGACCGTTTTCAAGGTGCCAGTCACCTGCGAGCGGATATCAACCGTTTCCGAAGCCTCGGCATGTCCGGTGGCCAATAGTTCCAGAGGCAGGGTCTTTTTGACGCTGTCGGCCACGTCCACCGGGATGGCTGCCCGCTTCTTCCGGCCGGCTCCCGGGTCACGCTCCCTTGAACAGCCGGCCACCGCCAGCAGAACGAACAGACAGGTCAAAAGACGCAAAGGGAACGAAGGCGCGGCGGCTGGACGGCGATACGCCGGGGTAGGGGCGGGAGACAACGGCTTCATGGAATATTCCTGGCAAGGGGCTTGGCATCGGCGCCGGAGGAAGGAGAGGAGCCGGCGGCAGGGGAAAGTCGCCAGCCGCCGCCGAGGGCTTTGTACAGGGCGATCATGTTGATTGCCAGTCGCTGGCCGCTTTGCGCCTGCTTGTCCTGGGATTGATACAGGGCGGTTTCGCTTTGCAGCACGTTGAGAAAGGGGGTAAGCCCGGCCGTGTACAGGCCGCGGGCAATGGATGCCGCTCGCTGACTGGAATCAACAGCAGTCTTCAGCATTTCATACGCATCTCGTTCGCGGCTCAAGGCGACGAGCGCATTCTCGGTTTCGGCCAGGGCCGTCAACACCGTCTTTTCATAAGTGAGTTCGGCTCGCTGCCGCTGGGCTTCGCTGGCTTCGACCGCTGCCCGTCTTCTGCCGCCGTCGAACAGAGGCCAGTTGACCGTGGGGCCGGCAGACCAGAAATAACTCGACGAGGAGACGAGATTGGTCAGCGAGGAATTTTGTAGTCCGATCAGGGCGGACAGGGAGAAGCGGGGAAACAGGTCGGCCGTGGCTACGCCCACATTGGCGGTGGCGGCTGCCAGTTGACGCTCGGCGCTGCGGATGTCGGGGCGTTGGCGCAAAAGCTCCGAGGGCAGGGCAAGAGGTAAAAGCGGCGGTACCGGCGGGGTGGCGCCGGTCGGGGTCAGTTCCTCCTTTAGGGCTTGTGGCTGTTGGCCGAGAAGCAGGGCCAACTGGTGCATGGCTTGGGCCGCGCCGCTTTCGAAGGCCGGTATTTCGGCCTTGGTCTGGGCCAGCAGGGTTTCGGCCTGGGCCACCTCCAGCTCGCTGCCCAGGCCGAGGCGGAATTTATTGCGCACCAGATCCACCGTCTGCTCCTGGCTGCGGCTGTTCTCTTGGGCAATAGCGAGCTGCTGCTGATAGGTCCGCAATGCGACGTAGTTCAGGGCCACCTCGGCGGTCAGCGAAACGAGCACCGCCCGCTGATCCTCAATGGTGGCCGCGAGATTGGCCTCGGCGGCCTCGACCTGGCGTCGGACCGAGCCGAACACGTCGATCTCCCAATTGACGTCGAACTGGGCCTGAAACAGATCCTTCGTCTTCGAGCCGTCCGCTAGGTCCTTGCTTTCGTGGCTGCCGGTGTAGGACGCGCCCGCATCCACCGAGGGCGACATTCCGGAGGCGGCCTGGAGATGCATGGCCCTGGCCTCGCGGATGCGGGTTTCGGCAATCTTGAGATCCGGGTTAGCCGCCACTGCCCGGCGGACAAGATCGTCAAGGAGCGGATCGTGGAACAGGGACCACCAGTGGGTGTAGGTTTCGGCGTGGCCGCTGTCGACCGTGCCGGCTCCCTGGTCCCACTGAGTGGGCATCGACGGCTGGGGAGGATGGTAGTCTGGCCCGACCGGAGTGCAGGCGGCAGGGGCAAGAATCGCTATTCCCAAGGCAAGCAAGAGGCTGAGGCGGGTTCTATTCACCATGAAAAAACGCATCAACCTGTTCACTTGCCTGTCAAGAAAGGCTCAAAGGTGGTTTCGGGAGGGCGGCGGGCAGGGCCGAATTGTCGCTTGATTCGCAATAATATATCGTGATATCGGGATTTGAAACAAATTTTTTGCTTTGTTTTAAGAGACTTGTTTTTAATATTTTGAATTTATTGACGAAATTTACGAGGGCGTCATGTGCCCCGCTTCTGCCGGAAAATGGCGGTTCGATTTTTTTTTTGGTGTCAGAATTTTTTGGGGAAGGTAAACTCGATAGGCCGTATGCTATACAATGAAAGATCTGTCCGAGCGCGGAGCAGGGACCGGAAGAAGAGCGGGGCAGGATGAGGTGTGGCATCCGTTCGACGACTGGCCGCCGCTCAACCGCGCCCCCTGTTTTAGTTTTGCATTCCTTTCAAGGAGGGACACCGAATATGGCCATGCAACTTCTCGCCAAACTGCTGCCGCCGCCGGAAAATAAGTTCTACAATTTTTTTGAGGATGGAGCAGAGGTCATCGAACTTTCCTCTCAGCTTTTCTACCAGATTGTCCATTCCGAACTCAAACAGCGGGAAGAGTACCTCATTCACGCCAAGACCTATAAACGGCGCGCCGTAGAGGCTCTGGAAGGCAGCCTCACCCTGCTGAACGCCTCCTTCATCACTCCGATCGACCGGGAAGACATCCAGTTGATATCGAACAACCTGTACAAAAGCACCAAAATTATCCTCAAGGCCTGCGTCAATCTCAGGATCTACAAGATCGACTCCTATAACGATATCGTTAAAAAGCAGGCGGAAGTGCTGATCAAATCGGCGGATGAACTCCGGTCGATCATCTCGATGCTGAAGAAAAACGCGCCGCTTAAGGATGTTACCGCCTGCAACTACCGGATCAAGGATATCGAGAATCGCGGCGACGAAATCCTGTTTACTGCCACCGAGGAACTTTTTTCCGGCAAATACGACGCCTTGTATGTGCTCAAGATGCGAGACATCTACAAAGGCATCGAAAATGCCTTGGACATCTGTTCGGTCATTTCCGACCTGATTGTCAACATCGCGCTCAAGCACAGCTGATTTTCAACCAACTCTGTTTCCCGATTGGCGCAGAAACCGCGTCGTTTGTGGAGAGCACGGAAAAGGAACAAGACCCCATGGTTCTCACGCTGCTCATTTGTGTCATTGTCACCGCCCTGGTCTTTGAATATATCAACGGCTTCCACGATTCCGCCAACGCCATCGCCACAGTGGTTTCGACCAAGGTGCTGACCGCCCGTGCCGCCGTCATCTATGCCGGGGTGTTCAATACCGTCGGCGCTTTTATGGGAACCCACGTGGCTAGCACCATTGGCCAGGGAATGGTCGATTCGGGAAACGTCACTCAAGGGGTTATCCTCTGCGCCCTGCTGTCCGCCATCATCTGGAACCTGATCACCTGGTATTACGGCATTCCCTCCAGTTCATCCCATGCCCTGATCGGCGGCTTGATCGGCGCCGCCACCTCTAAGGCCGGATATCACGTCGTTCATTTCGACGGCCTCACCAAGAAGGTGCTCGTGCCCATGATCACCTCGCCGATCATGGGCTTTGGCATCGGTTTTGTCTGCATGATCGTGATTCTCTGGCTCTGTTCGCGGGCGCGGCCCAACGCGGTCAACAACTGGTTCCGGAGGTTGCAGTTGGTTTCCTCGGGGATCATGGCCTTCAGCCACGGCAGCAACGATGCCCAGAAGACCATGGGCATCATTACCCTGGCCCTGGTCAGCTATCACACCCTGCCCACTTTCGAGGTGCCTTACTGGGTTATTTTGAGCTGCGCCCTGACTATGGGCCTGGGGACCATGGCCGGCGGTTGGCGGATCATTCGCACCATGGGCAGCAGGATGATCAAGCTGAAGCCCATCCACGGCTTTGCCGCTGAAACCTCGGCCGCCATCGTCATCCTCACCGCCTCCCACTTCGGCATCCCGGTCAGCACCACCCACATCATCTCCACCTCGATCATGGGCGTGGGCAGCACCAAGGGCGCCCACGCCCTCAAGCTGGGCATTGTCGGCAACATCATCATGGCCTGGGTGCTCACCATCCCGGTCTGCATGGTGATCGCCGCCATCCTCTACCGCATTATTCCGCTCTGACGGCCAATCGCGCCCAATTCCCCCTTCGATCGTGGACATGGGCATCCTCAAGCAGGAGGCCAACTCCCCAAGCTGGGCATGATCGGCAATATCCGGTGGCCTGAGGCAAATTTTTGTCGGGCCCGCACCTTCGGCATGCATTCGAAATCCGTTCCGGGGTAAGCTCTGTAGCCGTCTTGGCGCGGAAACGTCCACATCAAAAGCGCTTTTGCATAGAATCGACAGATGGCCGCAGTTGGAGCAGCGGCAGCGAAAAAGCAATTTTTTACAATAACCACAGGCCCATTTATGGATATATTTCCTCTACACCATTTACCATCAGGAGGAATTTATCATGGAAAAGGATCTGTTTCATCAGTTTGACAACGGTGTTTTGGCAGGCGCGGGTCAAGAGATTAATCTGGGGTTGGGCGCATGGAATAAGCATAAAGATTTCACTGGGGTATCGTTAAAGAACCTTGTCACTGCCGATCAGACCTCCGGGCTGTTTACCTGCCACCTCGTCCGCATCGAGCCACATCGCAAAATCGGGCTGCATGCGCATCCCGGCAGTATAGAGCTGCACGAGGTCGTCAGGGGACGCGGCACATGCCTGATGAGCCAGGGAGAGGTGCATTATGCTCCCGGCGTTATGGCCGTGATTGCCCGCAATGAGCTGCATGAGGTGAGGGCTGGGGAAGAAGGATTATGTTTGTTTGCCAAGTTCATCATAGTTCAAGCCTGAAGCTGGCCTGCTTGAACTGTCCGGGAGTCATGCCGTGATGCCGTTTGAATACCTTGTGCATGTGGCTCTGATCGGAAAAACCGGCGGATGCGGCGGCAGTGGCGTTTGCCGTGTCCGTCCTCAGTAAGTCACGCAGCAGTCGCAACCGACAAAGAAGCTGGAACGCATGCGGCGTCATGCCGGTGGATTTTTGAAAGGCTCGCAAAAAATGCCATTGGCTGTACCCGGCATACACGGCCATTTGCTCAATGCTTGAAAATGTGTTGGGATCGTCCTTGAGCAGAAGCATTACCGCCTGAACAGAGCGGCTGATGAGGGCATCTGGTGGAGTCCAGGCATTTTGGTAGGCATGCACGTCAGGGAAGGCGTTTTCTGTACATGCCTGAGTGAAGCTCTGGGCGAGCGGCTTTTCCTGGCCCTGAAACAACGGGATATGGCGCAAAAATTCTTGAAGCACGCCATGATCAGTTGAAAAAGCGTCAATGCTGTCGACGCACAAAACGAGCAGTGAGCTTTCCGGGGTGACGTTCAGGCTGTGCGGTTCATACGGATGTATAAAAAAACGCTGCTCGCCGCGCAGCCTCTGGATGCCGGCATCTGTCGTCAATGTTACGGTTCCGGAGCGCACCACGCCGGCAGTCCAATGTCGCGTATGGATATGCCAGGGGTAATCCTGAGCCTGCCCTCTGGTAAGAATGAACTCAATATTGGCCGAGCCGGTGTAATAATACGCAGTGCCGTTCATGGAATATTGATGCCGCTCTTTGCGAATTTTAACTATAGGGTAGCCTTGTTGATCCTGCAAACGGGAAACAACGGCTTCCAGCTTGTCTTTTTGCCAGGGAAAGGGGGAACAAAAAGAGGCCGGATCAAGCGATCCGGCCTCTTTTTTGTTCCGCCTGGAGATGGGGCGCCTAATCGTCAGGAGCCAGCGCCCTCCTGCTTGACCTGATCCAACACCTCCCGGACCTTGACCGCCAGGGTGTGCGGCTTGATTGGCTTGAGCAGCACCTCGCGAATGCCCAGCGCCTGGATGTCCTCGGCGTCCAGATCCTTCTCGTATCCGGTATAGATGATGACCGGCGTGTTCAAGCCGGCGTCCCGGATGCCTCGGGCCAGACCGGTGCCGGTCAGTTTGGGCATGGTCATGTCGCTGATAACCAGGTCCGCCTCGTCGGGATGGGCGCAGATAAAGGCCAGCGCCTTTTCACTGTCGCTGAAGGTTGTCACCCGGTATCCCAGCTCGCGAAGAATTTCCCTGGCGATTTCCACCAAAAAAGGCGCATCGTCCACATAAACGACATGTTCGTCGCCCGTGGCCACGGGAAGTGTTTCGGATTCGCCCGCTTCGACATGCTGGTCGGTCAGGGGCAGGAGAATGTCAAACCGGGTTCCCTTGCCCGGAGTGGAGTCCACGGTGATCTGGCCCTGCAGACTGCGGACGATGCCATGGACCACGGAAAGCCCCAGGCCGGTGCCGCCGTTCTGGCCTTTGGTGGTGAAGAAGGGATCGAAGATGCGGCCGAGGATCTCTTCGGGGATGCCGTGTCCGGTATCCTCGATCCGGATGCGGGCAAAGTCGCAGGGCTCGGACTGACCTTCTTGGGCGAGATGCGTCTGATCCAAACCGATGCGTTCGACGCTGACGTTCAAGGAGCCGCCCTCTTTCTGCATGGCATGGCCGGCGTTGGTGCACAGGTTGACCACGATCTGGTGGATTTGCACCGGATCGGCCATGACGATGGCATCTGGGTTCAGCTGTTCGTTGATGGCGATGGTGGTGGGCAGGGTCGCCCTGAGCATCTGCATGGCCTCGTGGATGAGCGGCGCTAGTTGCACCGGTTGCCGCGAGGTCTCGGTCCTCCGGCTGAAGGCAAGGATTTGAAAGATCAGTTCCCTGGCCTTTTCCCCGGCGGTCAGGATCTTTCCCAGATAGTTGCAGGCCTGTTCGTTGTTGGATTCTTTTCTGAGCAGAATTTCGGCATAGCCGATGATGCCGGCGAGAATGTTGTTGAAATCGTGTGCAATGCCGCCGGCAAGGGTGCCGATGGCCTCCATTTTCTGGTTTTGTCGGATTTCCCGTTCCATCAGCACCCGCTTGGTGTCGTCGAACAGGTAGCCGCGGATGCGGACCAACTCGCCCTTGGCGTTGAACTCGCCGATTTCGTTGCCCACGCAGTAGAGCGAGCTGCCGTCCCGCCGCAAGCGCTCCGACTCGTAGTATTCAAGTTTGCCCTCCCGGCGGATCCGGTCAAGGGTGTGCGCCCAATCGTCGAAGGTCCGGAACAGGTTGGAAACATTGGCCTGCTTGATTTCATTGATGCTCTCGTAGCCAAACATACGGGCAAAGGCCAAATTGCAGTCGATAACCTCGCCTTGCGCCGAAATAATGAAATCTCCGGTGAGATCCTCGTCGAAAAACCGTCGGTACTGGGCCTCGCTGATCCGCAGTTCGGCCTCTGCCTGCTTGAGCCGGCTGATGTCGACAAAGCTCTCGATCAGGAAACGATGGTTGTCATGATCGAAAGGGACAACGCTTTTGAGTACCGTTAGTTCGCTGCCATCCTTCCGGAGAATGACCCGTTCGCTGAGATCGATCCGTTCGTTGTGGTCGAGCACCGGACAATCGTTTTCCTGTCGCGGGCAGATAAAGGCATGGCAGACGTGACCAATGACGGTTTCCCGGTCGTCATAGCCTATCATGGCTGCGCCAGCCTTGTTGATCGCGACAATCTCGCGGTCGTGGGCATCCACCATGAGGATGCCGCAGTTGATGGTGTCGAGCACCCGCTGCAGATAGAGCCCCTGCTTTTCCTCCTTTGCATGCAGGACGCGCAGGTTGCTCTGCGAGGCGATCATGGAGTTGATTTCATGGGCCAGGATGCCGATTTCATCCTTGCCGTCGACCGTGACGTCACGAACGACCTCGTTGTTTTCCTTGATACGGCTGACCTCGTCGGTCATGAGGCTCAGCCGCCTGAGAACGAGCCTGTTTATCAGGAATACAAGGAGGAATATGAAAAAAAAGGCGAACAGCACGTTGGAGAAAACATAATGCTGCCACATCGTAAGCCCTTGGGCGTAGATGGTGCGTTCCAGTTCGACGGTAAACCGCAATACCGGCTGTCCGGTGATGCCAATGAGATTGTCGGATGCAAGCAGGGTGTCGCCGTTGTCATTGATTCTGATTTCCTCGGTTTGCGTTTCCTGGCGTGCGGGAGAAGAAAGGGGATGGATAGTCAACTTCAGCTGGGTTATGGCGCCGATCCGCTTGATTTCATTGGCGTTCAGGTAGCGGCCGATGA
>Ga0123354_10009630_pt1 | contig 14823 bp, 7 predicted proteins | sample TergutLab28metaG_2_FD_97872 | JGI IMG/M metagenome (GOLD analysis project Ga0123354, IMG submission 97872) | Labiotermes labralis P4 segment gut microbial communities from Petit-Saut dam, French Guiana - Lab288 P4 | ecosystem: Host-associated > Arthropoda: Insects > Digestive system > Gut ...
AATCCATCTAAATTTTCTTTTTCTTATTTCTAAATTTATATCTTCTTGTCCTGTTACTTTCCATAGGTCTTTGTTGGAAATAATATTTGGCCACCATATTCTTAATATATATCTTAGACATCTGTTCACAGAGGTTTGTATTTTACGCTGAACTTCCTTTGTGACAAGCCAAGTCTCACATCCATACAAAAGTACGGATTTCACACAGGGATTAAAAATCCTAATCTTAGTGTCTTTTCGTAATGACTTAGATATCCACACTCTTCTCAGTTTGGAGAATGATCCCCTCGCCTTCTGTATTCTCGCATTTACTTCTCTGCTGGTACCTCCATTTTCAGCTACAATACTACCCAAGTAACAAAAATCTGATGATCTTTTAATGTCCTCTCCATTTAATCTGAGTCCTTGCTTTACTATTGTATTAACACATATCTCTTCTGCCTTTGAGGAATTAATTTCAAGGCCAGCCTTCTTGGATTCCTTCCAGAGGTCATCCAGTTTCCTGCACATATGCTCATATTTATGAGATACAAGACATACATCATCTGCATATTCCATATCTTACAATGATTCCTATACTCTCCAAGTTAATCCTCTTTTCTTTCCATCCAAGGCTCTACGCAATACACCATCCATAACCAGCAGGAACAATAATGGTGACAGAAGGCAACCTTGTCTGACCCCTGATGTCTTAATTGAGTCAGATAACTATGGCAGGTTTACCTTCCTGAAAAAAAAAACATGCCAATCAAACACAAAATTCCCTTTTAAAACAATGGTTCGGGGGATTGACAGCCTCTCCCTGTATAGTGTAAGACTACACCACTGGTAGACATATGGACATGTAGAGTATGTGTGTACTGTAAATGCAGTATGTATACATTTCTGTACAGTATATGTATATCTCTGTACAATATATTTATTTATTTCTAATGCAGTAAAAATATCAGAAACTTCCACAGCTTTTGGTGTGGTTCTTTCCAATAGGACTATGGTAGTCTTGCAACAGAAGCAGACCCTCTCTGTTTCAGATCATTGGTATTATTGTTGTCTAAACCCTTAGCACTTTCTCTAATTCTATCCGAATTATCGCAAATTGTACTTATGTTAAATGATTTGTGTGACCAACTTGATGCAACAATTGTGATTTATTAATCAGCCGTTAATAAATCACAATTGTTGCATCAAGTTGGTCGCACAAATCATTTCATATTAAGGATGTGCGGTCACACGAACATCAGATTTGTACTTATGTTACTATGAGTGAGTCCAACATTTGACCATATTGTGACAATTCATTCACCTTTTTCAAGCAGGCTTATTATGTCTGATTTCTTTTCAGTACTGATTCTCTTTTGCTAATTTTTCACTTGGATTGTACTAGGTCATTGTTTCTCAGAGTTCCGCAAAGTGATATCAGGGGTTCTGAGAGATGAAAATGCATAATGGTGGAAGAGTTTTATTGGCTGCTCTATAAATTTGTATGTACGAATTAAAATACCCAATTTGGGATGTATATGATCTCCAAGGTACCACAGTATGTTATCAGAATGGATGTCATCATGCCCATATTCCACATGTGCCTGATATTCTACAAGAGTGTTTAGTGTTTTTAAGTGTTTTAACTTTATAACCGTTGTAATACACATCTTTACAACTGAGAAACTTGAACACTGTTAAAAAAAACAGTGGTGCACTTCTGATTTGAACTGTTAACTATTTTATAGATACACACATCAACAAAGAGCCTTTAATGATACTCAGAATTGTGGATTCTTTGTGAAAACTGTTTTAACCTTTTATCTATTTTAGTACACATACACATTAAGTGAAGAGGTTTTAATGATATTTAATGTTGTGACGTTATAACATAAGGCTCACAAGTGCTCCCTGAAGATGGTGTTAGTGAACACTGAAACACATTGGAACATTAATTAGTATGTGATCTAGTATACATAGGATAGTGCTGAAGTGTTGGTCAGTAAAAGGTGATACTTAATGGTTTATGTTTCTCACATTTTTAGAGTACCAGAAAGTATAAGATTGGCTTACAGTGTAGTTCCACAAATTTTCCAAAAATCTAGGCAGCCTCAAAATTGTAGGTGCTAGAAGGGTGACACGAAGTAAGTTCGTATGTATGACCCATGAATATTGGCTCATTTGCAAAATTTAGTTTTCTGGGTGACTTAGCATCCTGGATTTTTTCATACCTGTTACAACACATGATCTAATTAATCATGCGGACCCAGTTACATATTACAGTTTCATGTCATTAGTATGATTCTTGCATTTTTTCACACTGCCATGGATACTGTGGGAAGTCTTATGCCAGTGGGTAGTTTTATTTCATTCCTTAACCAAAGAACTGAAAAGAGAGTCATAATCTCTTTCACTGAAGATAACGGCTGTGACAAATGTCATAAACCAGATTTTAGTTTGTCTTCATGCATGCTAATGCAGAGTTAGGAAACATGCTACAGTCAAGTCACTTCCTTGAACATGCGTACCCATCAACTGGTGTTGCGCATGCTGCATCAGTCAGTGGTGTGGTGACACCATTAAACTGCAGCATTAATATGCCGGAGAACATTTAAGAGAGAGATTACTGCTTGCATGGTTTGTACTTAATAATAGATTCTAAATTAGAAATACTGAAGTATGTACTACACATTTTTAGGCATGTTCTTAAATGTATGAAAAGAGCGAGACTGCTAGCGTCCTCTTGCCTGCCTGTCTTCATGCTACAATTCGGCTCCCATTGGATGGATTTTTGTGAACTTCTAAGGTGGGGACTTATATTGATACCCTTTTTATAAAATTTGGGTTTAGTTAAAATTGAGCAAAAATATTGGGTACGTTACATGAAGACTTAAGTACCTTTCCTATTTTTGACTGTGACATGTAGCACAACAACTGTACAAAAGAGAATGTGTTAATAATAAGATAGATACAAATGTAGTTCAGAGTGTGCCACAAAGTTACATTGTACATACTTACATGGTCTGTTTTGTTAATAATTCCACTTATTCATGTTTCTTGTGCTTTGGGTCACTTCACATTTGTTTTCTTCATTCTTTGATATAGGTGTGACTTGTTGTCTTTGTGCCATATGCTCATCTGTGCCTGTGTTTCTGCATTTCTTTTTTCCCATATCAGTGACATATGCAGTGTGATGGCCTGATTTAATTATGCCATCTGAAGTCACTCTGTTTGGGTCCTTTGTCACCATAGCATTGTCTGTTTTGAAGTTATGTGGTTTGTCACCTCAGCATGCAAAGCTGCCCAACTTGCACATGTGGCACACGTATGGAAACGTAATGGAACCAAAGTATTTCTGAGTTAATGTGGTACATATACATTAAATGCATGAAAGAGAAGCATTAATCTCTGTGTTAAGCACATTCTCTTACAAGGTTATGTTACTCGAAATTCAGCAACATTAATTTCATTCATTTGGTGAGAAAAATTCATTGATTTTTGAGTCTCTTGTCAACATCTTAGCTGCAGTCCACTGTGACTCATTGCCATTGTATAAATGAAAAATTCACTTATGAACTCAGGTTGATGGGCTGAGGAATATGTAATTAATTGAGACACATGCTGGAGAGCCCCCTTATTTTTGGTACAGCTAAAATGGCCTGCTATGATTTGTATTCCCTGTGTCACTGTTGTCATCACTATTACTATTTTCACAATGTGCATCTTGATGCTGTTCTTCCATTTCCTTGAAAATTTTTTCCAGAACTTCGTCTAGCACGGAGGGCACTTATTCATGTACAGTGAGGTCAGTATCATCACTTTCAATCCCACTGACTGACATTAAGTCCTTCCTCATGATCATCCAGTGGAAGACAACATGTCACTTCATTTAGCTCTGTATGTTCCTCATATTCTTCATTTTTTTGCTGGACCAATCATGTGAGAAATGAATAAATATTACAAGGAGTCACGAAGGAAAGGAATATCCTACAAACAGTAAAAAGAAGAAAGGCTGACTGTATTGGTCACATTTGGTTAGGAATTGCCTTCTAAGACACGTAATGGAAGCTACTGGATGACCTTGAGGAAAAGAGTGAATACTGTAGATTAAAAGAGGAAGCACTAGATTGCACTATGTGGAGAAATTGTTGTGGAATAGGCTGTGGACTTGTTACAGAATGAATTGTTATAAAATACTGCTCATTGGAAGTACTTCACAGTTGTTTCCCTTCGGATCTATTCCAAAGCACTTCTTAACAATTGACTTGCACGTAACACTCATATTAATTTGATAAAATCAGACATATTAGTTTCTGTCATTGTGACAATGTACTGTAATGTTTGGTGGCAATATCATGATTTTAGGGTTGTACAATTTTCTGGCATATGTTATGTTTGGTGGAAGAAGTTTCACTGTTGTATTAACTCATCCCTCTTGTCACAGAGTGACTGGTTGCATTGTCAACAAGATTTTTCAGTTAGGTGTTTTTTTTTTTTAACCATACAATTCATTCTTCAAGCTATTCTTCAAAAATTGTCTGGATCATTTATCACTTTGTATTGGAATGCCAGTCAAATGGAAGATGCTTGTCATCTGTCTCTTGTTCTTGGAATTCAAGAGGATGTGTAGTATTACTGATGACTATAGGCTTTAACTTTTCATTAGTGGCACTGCAACATCAAAAACCACTTAATCTTTCGGTGGATAGTTTCACATCTTTACATTTTTTCCCCTTTCTGAATCAAGCTTTTTCTTGGCATACATCGGTTCGACAACTCTGTCTCATCTGCATTAAATTGATTTGGTGGTGAGTATTCATTTGTTACCTAGTGCAGTTTTGCTGTCCTGTCTGAAGCTGCTTCTATTTCTACTCCTTCTGGCTCACCAGATAGGAATGAAATGTTCATGTTGTGTCATGTCCTGAACGATTCAAGCCGTCCATTGCATGCCTGAAAATTCTTTGAAGTCTGTGTGTAATTTGCGTGGCTTCGTTGGAAGCATCTGTCTGGAAATTGGGATATTAATGCAATGACATTGTAGAAAAATTTGTAGTGTTACAGCATTTACATTCTCATTACTTATTCTTCATAATTTTCATTTTGTTTCATTACAGTTTTCTTTCCAGGCCTTCAGTATTGCACCCGCGTTTTTGGTTATGTTCCCTACAGTTGATTTGGCAACACCAAACTGCCCAGCATTTGTTTGTTAACTCCTTTATCAATTAAGGCTAGCATTTCTTTTCTTCTCCATGTTCAACTAGCGTAACATTTTTCCCTTAGAGCCCATGTTACGTTTTAACAATTCTTTAAATGCTGCATGATAACAACCACCAGACACTACAAATTTGAAGTGTCACCTGTGTAAATGTACACCTCACATGCAGACATAAGTGGTCAGGATACAGAGCAGGTTCATTACAGTAAACACTGTCAATGAAGAGGGGTTGGAAGTAATGTACAGTTGTAGGGGCATTTCTACTAGGAAATTCCAATCTGTTGTCCATACTTGTGGAGAAAGGATGGAGGTTGAATGGGGAACAGGTAGTGAGGATGCAGCCCATATACATTATGACACATAAACTATATACAAATCTTTAAGTTGGCCAACAAAGAGATGTTGAACTTATACATAAAGCATACCACTCACTAAACATGAAACTTTGGCCAAGATTCAGGATGTGCAGGTGGCTGTGTTTATGGAGTAATAACCGTGTATAATGTCATAAGAATTTGCCAGTTCCTTTGAACTATGACAGGTAGTTAACTTACAAGGGTGGCCAACTTCGCAGGTTTTACTGTATATGAATTTGTTCAGAATGTTTCCATATTGTCCACAACACATGATGACAACTGAGAAAATGGTAAGTGGAAGAATATTATTGAATTTCTAAGGTATTTCCTTAGATTCTTTTCGAGCCTTCCATTAAAATAATTTTTTTTTTTGTTATAGAATAATTTTTTGGTGTCCCTTGGGTTTTCCCGGAAGTTTATTGTCTATGAGGGTGAGGGAATGGAAATACTCAAAACAAACTGTGTGTTTTGTGTTTGTATGAGTGATGTGACTCATAGTGGCAAAGCATGCATAAAAATGTCAACGTGGTAGTCTGTAAGTACAAATCAGTAAATGCGTGAGGAAACTTGAACAAGTATTGCCAGTGTGTCTCACAGTCATATCAGCAAGAAGATGCCCGTGAATTGAATGACCAGAATCACATTCATGCATGTGTTATGTTCATCAGTTGACCATTCACTGTGACACCAATGTGTGGTTCCAGCAATTCATTTTTGTTCAGGTATTAGCATTTTCAATGAGATCTTGCTTTGTTATAATACATTCTATAAAGAGCAGTTGGGATGAATTCATTACACGAAGTTGTAATGCAGTAATGTTGATTCATTAGCAAGTAAAGGTACTTCGTATGACAGAAACAACAACAACAACCAGGAAGTGCCTATTATTGAATTTATTATCTTCATTTGCTTTCCAGAACACGAATTGTAGAGCACTTATTTTATCCATTGTTTAGTTGGTGTGAGATATGGTCTCTTACTAAATTCAAAAAGTGCAGAGATGTAAAAAAAAAAGATACTCTAATTGGCTAGTGTAGGAAATTGCATGACAGGGGTGCAAGATCTGCTTCCCTGGTGTTTTAGTTATTGATGCCTGCAGTGGACTGGATATGTGTGTTAAAGACAGGACAAACAAGGAATATGTTTCATTGGGATTACCTCTTGAAATGTGGCCAATTTGGAGATGTAGGTAATAGATATTAAAGGTGATTTTAAGGAAGTTTTTACTTGAATACCTCTTCAATTAAAGGGTCCACTGCCATATAAAGGAGCTTGGTCATATGGGTATTAGTGTCTCGCAGCATCGACTATGAAGGTAGTGGCTTTTGGTCATGACTATGTGGTGTGGTAGACTTTTACCAGTTTTGGAGGATTGTGCTTCCTCTGTTGTATGGTTGAAGAATACTGACATCTTTGGACTGGTAAGTATGTGATTAGTCTCTGGAATGGATGTGGCATGTTAATTCAAAACAGTGGTAGATTTCTACCAGACTACAGAGTCTCATATGCCAAAAGACCGTGGTCTGTAACTCATAGAGTTTTGACTTGTTCTGGTTTAATGGAGATATTTTCACTTTATTTGAAATTAAAAAAAAATTGGATTGGTATTGTTGACTATGCAGAGAATAGAAAGATGTTTAAGACACTACACAGAAATGTCTTTGTGATGGTTAATGTGGTGGTGACATATTTCCATATTAATTACATGCACAAAGAAACTGTGTTTAACCAGCTGAAGTTTGTGCCTTTTGACAGAAGTGGACTTTGTATTTAGAGGAAAGTGTAAGAGGAACAACATCTTTCCTGAGGATTGATTAATGCTCTTATTTTTGCTATTGTCATTTTAATTTAAATGTATTCTGAATTTTCTAAAATTGATTGAAGAACTGGTTTTAATTTCATCATTGATGAGGTCAGAGACATATTCTTGCAGTTTCTGCTTTTCATTGCCATTTTGAAATAGTAATGTAAATGGGTACACAGTGTTGATATGATAAGCCTAATTATCTTCCTGTAAAGGAAACAAAATGTTAGCAGAACTCTTAAATTCTGCCTTCTTTTTGCTTATGTATTCAACACTATGCATGTACTAGTGTTCTTACTATGTTACTGCACATTTGTGAAGAACTGATGAGGCACACATTCTGTATTTGTCAAATATGTCAGGTATAATCTCATAGTTTCACATCATCATCATTGGAATTGTTAACTTGTAAATAATGTTGCATATCTGTTGCATCAGTATATTCGTGAGTATCTTTGTAACACATTTCACATACCTTGTCCTGGTGGTGTGTTAGTTATCCCTTTCAAACCAGAAGTTGAAGGAATTTGTACATGGCTATCACGTTGTTATTGTATATTGCACAAAAATATTACTGTAACGAAATGTGCAGATTTTTTCCATGGTCTGTTACCATAGTTGAAACTCGGTTGCACTGGTATCACTTAACATTGTTACCGATGGCAGGAGTATTGTATTGCGTTGGCATGTCCACCAGTGGCATGAAGTTCACATGAAATTTCATATAAATTGGTTATCTGGTTCATGAAGTTGAAACGTGGGGCACACACAGGCAGCATGGCCATCTCAGAAGTGTACTTTTTATTTTCTTGGAAGGTAGTAGGCTGTTGAAGTGTCCCCCACACCATTTAAGCTTTGGAACCAGCTGAATGTTTTTTACAAAACTGTGTGAACCGTGTGCAATGGGAGGATACCCCAGCACCTAATCTTTCAGTTTTCTACAATGAACAGTATTCACATGGAACACACATGAATGTATATGAGGCAGCAGCAGGAGTAGTGACAATTTTGGATTCGGTAATAGACTTCTTGTGGTGATAACTAGTAAGCCATTGGAGCTTGGTAAGTGAAATTTGTTATTAAGGTAATTGTAATTATGCCTGCATGTTGTATGTTACTGTTTATGAGCCAACAATTACAAATGTAGTGACAGTGTGAAATTTTCAGATTGTTCCTGACAAACGTAATGTGTACAGAGTGTGTTCTTAGCAACAGGTTTTTCACAACAGCAACAACAGCAGCATCAACAGCAACAACAACAAACAGAAGAGCTGGAAATCTGTGTAACAGGAAACTGTTCTTTATGGTATTTACTTATATGATAAACCAACAAATGCACATTTATAAACATGTTAATCATACGTTGTTATTGTTCACCATCATGTTTTGTCATCTCTTTGACTATCTTCAGGGTATCTTATACAATTAATATATTGTAATATTAAAAAAATGTATGATGAAGCCACTCACTGTTATACGTAATTGTCTGTGATGAATCTCATGGTTATAAAACATCAAAATTATTTTATGGGTTTACATGCTTGTTAAAATATAGCAAAATAGGGTGTGTGTATTTTGTTAGTTGGATGTCTATAGTTGAGAGATATTCTAGATTGGTTCTGCTTAGAACTTGCCCTTGAAGTTCATAATTATTCTGAGATGCTATTTTGGAGATTAATGGACATCCTTTCTTAAATTTTCTTCAGCATGTAAAATTGTTACATTTTTACTACTACTACTACTAATATAACTCATTTTCCTGTGTATGTACCCTATATAAATAAATGCACATCTAGTGTATATGTTCTCATGTAATTTTATTTCAATATTTTCATCAATAAAATTGTGTGGAGGCATGGATTGTTGTATTATAATATGTATTTGTATGAGAAAGTCATTATTGTTTCCCATTAATTCCCTACATTAAATCCTGGATTCAGCCTTTGAAACTAAACATTGGAATGTCCCAGCTTTTCTGTGTGCTGCAGCATTATGTGATAGAGTGATGTTGAAGTTGTGTAATGTGTGCAGCTGACATTCATTAGAACAGCAGCCAGTCAAATGTAGATTGAAGACACCAGGACCTGTCTTTTTCTTTAATGGTGGCTTGTCTTATGTAGAATAACAGGAGATATGTGTTTATTCCTAGTGTTTAGTTATGCTAGTGATTTTAAGAATAAGAGCATATTTCCTCTTACTGTAAAAGAATGACTGAAGCTGCCAATAAAGAATAAACTGGCACCATTGATACAGTAGAAGTTGACCATAGCAGTAACACTTCTCATTTATATTTGGGAGGTGCCACAATTGTGTCCTGTCCTGGACATTCACTATCCTGATTGGTTGGTATGGTTTTCCTTATTCTTCACAGGCAGATGTTGGAATTATGCCTTTAACTTGGCCATGATAATTTCTTTCCACATTATTTTCCAATTCCTTCTTCAAGACAGTATGATGCTTTGTAATCTGAGTTGCTTGCAGTGTCACAAATTTAACCATAGAACATTAAATCAAGGAGTTATGCAAATATTTATGCTGTGTTGCAGGAAACCTATCCCTCAACTCCACCGGTATGGTTTGCAGAATCAGAAGAAACTAGTGTAACTAATGCTGTCCAAATTCTTAGTAATACTTCAGGAAGAGACAACCATGTATGTAAAAACTCTTGAATTTTGAATTCCCTCTTCTGTTAGTATTTTTTTGAATTTCATTGCTGATACAAATTCTGTTACTTGTCTTTGCATTTTGTGCCAGTAGTAGTGTTATTAGTTGTGAAGTGTCAGGAAGCTATATTGTATTGCCTTCACTTACACATGCATTCTTGCACACCTCATATATGTGTACAATTCTTTAATTTCCATTATATATATCTACAGAGCACATTTGGATGTCATGTTTTATCTGTATGAGCAGAAATAATTAAGCGTAATTAAAGATAATAGTTCTACCTTATTCTGTTCTGAGACCTGTTTAGGTATGAAGCTTTGTTAGACACAGTTTTCTTGCTTTTTTCTTAATGAGATGTCTTGAGATTTTCAGGGCAATACCATTTCTGTGTGTTCTTTGCACTAAATACATGAAATTAATGCTTGTTTGTTCACAGGTTCTGAATCAAGTTGGTATTCTGCTTCGAGAACTATGTCGACTACACTGTATTCCAGAACCTCCAGATATTGCACTACTCACAATGCCAGCTGCAGCTGGATATCGGCTTCCAGATCGTTTGGAGGAAGATCGAGATATGGAGGACGAAGATGATGAAGAGGAAGAAGAAGGAGAGGAGGATCTTCACCTTGAAATGGATGAAGGAGAGAATATTGCCAAAAGCAAGGTAAGATGTATGACTTTCATCATTCATCAGAATAATGGATAAGGAAGATGTTTAGTGAAAAGTACTGGTGAAATTAAAGGCAGTAAATTCTAATCATCTGGAACTGTAAAATGTATTATACCAATTGTGATTGTTTTGAGTACTTGCTTTAATTCAATTTATATTAACTACATGTATTGTTATAAAATCTGACAATCTGAAGGATATATATAAACATAGTCATACATGATTTCGAATCATAAATACTTTACTGTAGTGTTTCAGTGTGTTTGTGTAATTAAGTGTATTATAATCAAACAGTGCTGTATTTTGAGACAGTGTCCTTTGTAATTTGTGTGGGTGAGCTTGTTTATAATCATTCCATTGAACACAAAATACCTGTAACATTGCTTCCCAAATGACCTTGATGAGTATGTGATCGGTATGTAACTGTGTTATTTCTGTGTTCATAATTCTTTTTCTGTGTAAGTCAAGCTTTTTCTGTCATTTAGGATCTTCCCCGCACCCCCCCAAAAAATATATTGTAGGTCTATTTGAATTGTTGACAGAATTCACTTTCTGAATGTGACGTGATAGTTTCGATTAATTAACTTGCAGAAGGTACTGGAAACAAATGCAGAGGACATACTGAGTACTGTTTCATAAAGTACATTGGGTTTATGTCAAGAGTATAAGGTTGTAAACTGTGGTATAAATATGAGAAATTATTTTTAACAATATTATGCATATCTGTGCAGGAATTGATCAGTTGATATGTCATTTTAACACCAGTGGGGCCATAACATGCTAAAGCTGCAATTTTTTATGAAGTCTGCAGTAGCCACTTCAGTATTTAATCATTCTTGGCACAAATTAGCCCACATTCATTGCATGGACTGATGTGTTGGGGATGTGAAAAGTACTTTTTTTTTCCACCTTGTGATAAGTCCTGTAAAAAAGCATTTAACTGAAACAGTTATCTTTGTACTGTGCAGCAAAAACAGGAAAGAGTTTCCTTAGTTAGGAAGCACGGTTTGAGCTAGAATTTTGCATTTCATGCCTCATTTGCTCTATGTGAGTGAATTCATGGTGTGATCAAATAGTTTCCAGACTGCAAGATGATTCCTGCTTGGAATAAGGCTGTAGCACATGTTATGTTTGAGTGTCATTAAATGTGAGTGTGTATTTTATGTTTTGTTGACCGTGCATCTAATTACGCTCCTTGTAAATAACCTACTTGACGTACAATTCTTTTTCTCATATTTGTTTATTATAATTCTCTACATATTTCGAACAACCAAGTGCTCATCATCAGGAGAGTCAATTGTATCAATACGACCTCTGGTGTATGTCACTCTGTGTAGGTGACCATGTGGTATGCAGGTTTAGATGGAACCTAATATCCTGGTAGAATTTCAGCTTCCTGTGGGAACATTGCTTCACTGAATGTAGTGTTTGTGAATGGCTTCCAGTGTTTAAAAGCTTCACTGAGGATGAACCATGTAGACACCCTTCCACGTTCTCTCTTCATGAAAACTTTGAACAATTCTGTACCATGCTTCTAAATAATCACATGCCTATTGAGGAAGTGATTCCTCACATGTACCATAGTCATGGCTCTGCCCATGAAGTCATTCACAACAGACTGGACTCTAAATGAAGTATGAGCCAGAAGGGTACCAAAACAGTTCGCAAGAGCATAAATGCAGCTGTAGACAAAGTGCCCAAACCATTTGGATCAGTATTGCCACAAAGGTAAGGCATTCTTGAGGTGCATCCTGACTGGGGATGAGAAATAGATTCATGATGAAGAGCCAGGGAGGAAGTGCCAGAGTATGCAATGGTGACCTCCAACATTGCCAGTGCAAAAAGAAGTTTAAAACATAGCCTTCAGTAGGGAAAGTGATGTTGACACTTTACTGGTTCTCACAAGGACTAATTCTGGAACACCGTCAAGAGAGGGGCATTACAGTAAGATGTCCAGACACTGGCTGGGTGTAGCTGTTCATGCACAATGCTGAGGAATGGTGACAAAGAGTGTGCAATGGTGTATTGTGTGATGTTGCCCATCCACACATGTCTGTCCTCAGTGTTGATATCCTCCAACATTTGGAACTTTGAGATGTTGGAACATCCTCCATATAGTCCTGGTCTGGTACCTCTTGATCATCATGTGATAGATTTACTCAAGAGAAGCTTTAGGAGGACACTAGATTATCGTTGATCAACAAGTGAAGGAGGTGGTACATGATGATTTGTCAGTGAACCAGTAATGTTTGTTTCTGAGGGCATAAAGAAACTTGTGCCTTGAAAATAGAGGTGATTGTGTGCTACTGTAGAGGCTAAAATGGTGTTGTATTATATTTTAAAATAACACATTCTGGGTACTCTCTGGGTCACCCATGTGGATTGGCAGAATTTATCTCAATGATTTTATTTAATTAGTATGCAGGTATGTAATCAGGTGATTTCATGTCAGTATTGGTAGTTTCCAGGACCCTAACAGTGCTTTTGCTGGTTTCTGCCTGCATTACAGATGACATGTTAGTAAATAATGAGGTACTCTGAAACCTCTTATATGTTGTTCCCATATTTGCTGTTTTCTTGCAAGTATTATTCATTACTTCTGGTCCCTATATAATTGTTCATGTAAGTATTGTGCAATTACATGAGCTGCATCATTCTTTGAAGTATCATTTTATCACATCAGTGATTCAGAATTTTTGGTTCTGATACCCAGTATTTCTTGAATTATTGTTTCTGGAAAAGAAATAGCAAAATAATAATAATATGTTTTGGAGCATACAGTAGTGGTAACCTGCCTATACATAGCATGGATCAGAGGTAGAGATAGGCAACTCGGTGTAACCCACGGAAATGTGATGAGAAACGGTGTCACATTCTGACTGCACCGTGTACTGTTATGGGCACACCTCGGCCAAGTGTGGAGTGGTGGTGGTGGAGCAAATGAGATGAAAGGTGGCTTAAGTTATGAAGTGGCAGTTGTATTGACTGACATCGTGTTCAGTGTTTAACAGTTCTATGCTTTAGTGTTCTTTCTGTTGATATTTTTGGTTATTTCTGTTTTCCTATTATTATTTCTGGTACATGAGGCCTACATTGTAATGCTTGCCATGTTGTGCCCCATAAAGAAGTCTAAATGTCTTATGAAAGATTTAAGATCATTGCAGAAGTGGAGAAAAATTCTAGTGAGAAACAGATTGACATTTAAATGCCTCAGATTGGAACTTTGTTGGGCTAGGTGCTGATAAGGGTGCTGAATTCACTTCATGTCTATCTGTAGACATATGATTCACTGAATGCAGTAGTGGCACAATCCAAAAATTGCCCGGTAGAAGTTAATACTACGATTGAGGTAAAAAATATAACAGTTACCTCCGACAGTAATGGCATCTAGCAGGATATGTTCCGACAAACAAGGGTGCAGGTGTTGTTGGATGTAGTTGTTTTATTTTCCATCTAAATAGAGGTATTAACTCCAAATGGCAATATTTGTGTTGTGCTACTATTGCGCTCAGTGAGCGATATAGCTTGCCACATGCCGCGTTTCCAGCATTAACAGGTTGTATGATGATGACGATGATGATGATGAAGGCTACAGGAACAGTGAAAAAGAGGAAGAGGAAAAAAAATGTGAGCCTGAACAAGTGCCAAGCTTTACTGATGCACAAAACTGTTAAAAAAGAATACTTTGAACATGGAATTGGCACTCTTTTGTCTGAAATGTAAGGTTTCATCTAACCATTTGTCAATTAAAAATTTATTTGGGTAAGTTATTCGCTCACAAGTATTGAAGTAACTTGTTACTTGCCTAGTATTTTTCGTAGGTCAGAATGGAAAATGTATAATTTTCTTTTTTGCTTTTGTTCTCTTTTATGTCTGACACATTACATGCTTTCTCCCAACTCATATTTCTGCTATTTTCGTTGTTATACCGCGCATGTTGTCAAGTCACTCAATTATTTTAAAAACCACTGCACTTATATAAATTTATAAAATGTACACCTTAAAACATTAAAAACGCTCCGACATGTTTTGGTCCTAGGACCATCATCAGGGAGCTATATCGTCCTTGCTAAAGTTACACTATTAAAAGTCATATTAATTTCACTATTCCAGTTGGTTTTGTGGCAGCATG
>Ga0123354_10009631_pt1 | contig 14823 bp, 11 predicted proteins | sample TergutLab28metaG_2_FD_97872 | JGI IMG/M metagenome (GOLD analysis project Ga0123354, IMG submission 97872) | Labiotermes labralis P4 segment gut microbial communities from Petit-Saut dam, French Guiana - Lab288 P4 | ecosystem: Host-associated > Arthropoda: Insects > Digestive system > Gut ...
CAATGCTTTTTAACTTTGCTTTAGAGTACGCCATTAGGAGGGTTCAGGTAAACAGGGATGGCTTGAAACTAAATGGTACACATCAGCTTCTGGCTTATGCCGACGATGTTAATATACTGGCAAGAAGCATGCATACTCTAAAGGAAAATGCAGAAGCTTTAATAGCTGCTACTAAGGAGATAGGACTGGAAGTAAGTGCTGATAAAACTAAGTACATGGTCATGTCTCGAGTTCAGAATGCAGGACGAATTCAGAGTGTGAGGATTGACAATAGTACCTTCGAGAAGGTGGAATGGTTTAAATATTTGGGAACAAATTTAACAAATCAAAATTCTATTGCGGAAGAAATTAAGAGCAGATTGAGGTCAGGAAATGCTTGCTATCATTCGGTGCAGAAACTTTTGTCTTCCAGGTTGCTATCCAAAAATTTAAAGATGAAGTTATATAGAACTATAATTTTGCCTGTTGTTTTGTATGGGTGTGAAGCTTGGTCGCTGACATTGCGGGAGGAAAGGAAGCTGAGGTTGTTTGAGAACACGGTGTTGAGGAGAATATTTGGACCTAGGAGGGACGAGGTAACGGGGGAATGGAGGAGATTGCATAACGAGGAGCTAAATAACTTGTACTCCTCACCCAATTGTGTGCGGGTGATAAAATCGAGAAGAATGAGATGAGCAGTGCATGTGGCGCCAATGGGTGAGGAGAGGGGGGCGTATAGGATCTTGGTGGGGAAGCCGGAGGGAAAGAGACCACTGGGGAGACCTAGGCGCAGATGGGTGAATAATATTAGGATGGATCTCCAGGAGGTAGGATGTGGGTATAAAGACTGGATTGGGCGGGCCCAGGATAGAGATAGGTGGCGGACGCTTGTGAGTGCGGTAATGAACCTTCGGGTTCCGTAAAATGCGGGGAATTTCTTGAGTAGCTGTAAACCAGTCAGCTTCTCAAGAAGGACTCTGCACCATGGAGTAGGTAAGTAAGTAAGAGTCATTCAGTACACAGTATGGTATAAAGCTAGCGTGTCAGGCCGTCATAATCCTAATTATATATTTTCTGTACCTTTCTACGATACAAGGATGGATAATGCTTATACACGAAATGTAACAATTCTGAACCTCAAATTTGAATAATTCAGCTTGTGATCTTCTAATTTTGCAACTCTCTATGTTATGATATAACCCAATCCTGGTTTGCTAAAGAGCCGAATCTTGTCACTCTTGGATTTCTGTAAGTTGAACTTGACTGATATATCGTACATCGGTGTATTATGTACTGACACAACGGGATGAGACACTGGAAGGTGAGAGCAGAATTACCGTTGTCCACGCCATGATGCCCTGTGGGGGAGGGTCGGGAAGTAAATTATAAATTCACTTGACCTCGGTTTTAGATGGAGGTGAATAGCCAGCTTCACAGCCCCGTCGCTTTTCTCCCACGGAAAGAACACCGGACCCTCACTGAACACGAGGCTGTGTGGGCGTCAGAGCCGGGAGGGAGGGAACCGAATCCCGGATGGTCCACCCTGTAACCTAGTCACTATACGTACTACGCTAGCCAGCGCTTGTTGTTTTGCGAAGAATGAAATTGACAGTCCAAAAAAAGCGAGTTTACTTTCGACATATATATGTTTCGTAAGCAACTACAGCAATAAGTATGTAACACATCGCATAGGGGGAAAAAATCCTAGGCATCAACGAAGTGTTTTGCTCTTGGATACCATTTTTAAATGAGGAATTACGTTTTTAAACATATACATTTTTATTGATTAATTCAGTGTTTTATTCTTATATTCAAATGAAAGTAACATAACAGCAATGAGACATTATGCTTATCGTATACAACATATTGACAATGTCGACAAATATTACTTATTTATTACGTTAGAACGTAAACAAAGTACACAATATATGTGGTTTCCACTTCAATGGTTCTTAACGCAGAAGCTTACACTTTTATGGTTACGCATTAAATAAAGACTTGCTCTTGTGGCTGGACAAAATGAGTACAAACTGGCCTTAATTTGGAAGTGAGTTATTTAATTTAGTGTACTTCCCCTTATTTTCGGCAGTTTCTTAGAACAGAATAAGATACTCATCTCTGTATGCCGTGGCGCGGTGTGTCAGTGTGGTACATTCACAAAACCTTCAGTGTTATGTATAAACATATCATACACTAACACAAAAATATACAAAATGAAGCTGGAAGTCTGTGTGTGTATTGCTTCCATTAAATTGGTTAAAAGACTGATACAGGGGGTTGCGGCTAGCAAAGTGGTTTTGCTGAAGATTCTCGTCTTGCGGAATGTAGTGCTATGTCTTTGTCACAGTTTAATGAAATTTTGCGTAAGATTTGTTTCTTTAGATAAGGTTAGTAAAAATATATAAATATCTGCTAAGAAATCATTGTCATGGGTCTGTGTACATACTTAGAAAACGTTAAGAAGCCTATAGGTCGTTTAAAAAGATTAAACTTCTCTCAGTAGAATATATATGTAGTGGAAAAGGCTGCTAAGATTCCTGGTGGGGGCGAAATTTACTGCAACTGTCCAGACCGGCCCCAGGACCCAACCAGCCTCCTACACAATGGGCACCGTTTCTTTCCCGGGGGTAAAGCGGCCGGGAAGTGGCTTTGACCACCCACACCCATCTAACAGCGAGGTTTAAGGAAGAGTAGAGCTATACATCTACTCCCCCTCTGGGACTTCGTGGCTTGTTCTAGGGTGATCACTTACGTTTAACTTTAGGGGTTGCTGAACGGATTTAATCAGGAATAGTTCCAAGACAACAAGAAGTGTGAACTGTTATTATTATTATTAGTATTATTATTTTATTGCTATAGCTCCTTTTACGTATTTTGAGATAATCTAAAGCGTACAAATATTTGTTGCTATGTCGAATCTTGAGATTTGTACTTCCCCCAGCTAAAAGAGAGACATAATCTATACTGGAATACATATTTGTCCCTGTGTATCATAAACAATTACGACCTGAAGAGTGATGAGGAGAAGTCACAGAGCCATACATAATCTTATGTGGAAACAAATGGTCGGTTTCATGCTGTGTCCACTTTTACCCAGAATAAGACCTTTCCGGTACCCGTCAGGTAAGATATACCGTGGGCATCAGAATCGGCTTAGATGAGGTAGTGAAAACAAAACTTGAAGAAAACAACTTACAGTAAACGACAATAACAAACAAAATTCGGCTGATGATGGTTTAGGATATTGGGAGTTGATCTATTTTTTTAACTTTTTGCCAATAGTTTCTTGAAACACAGCACGGTCGCCTTCCACACAGACATTGGCAGATTGGCACTTCTTTGCCACCAAATATTCCTATCGTTTATCAGAAACGTAATACATGTAACGTTATGAATATCATTATAATAAATTCAAAATTATAGCTTACAAGTCCGGCTAACTTGGAAAGGCATTGTGTACGATGCTTCTTTATTCACAGTTTTGAACACCGATGCTCGATTATTTCCGAGTATATGTGATATGTGACGTGTATGATTTTCCTCATAAATATGCAATTCTCTGTACAGCTATTCACCGCCAGCCCCTCTCATTTATGCGTCGTTGGAAATGTCAAAATATCCCTCGCTCAGGTTTATTTTTAAAAATAGAATTTCACTATATCGTCGTTGACTCGCAGAGGCTATATGACACGCTCCACGGCCGCAGATGGCTGAGGAAACACTTTATTACATTTCAGCGACGTACAGGATTTCTGCGGCGCGTGAACAGATGTGTGTGTGTGTGTATGTGTGTGTGTGTGTGTGTGTGTGTGTGTGTGTGTGTGGGCGATTCTTTGAAACATTCTATAACGTAAAAATTTATTTTGTTTCTGTTTCTATACTATACACTTTTTTGGATATACGCCACATATCGCGTACAGTTTTTAATAATTGACGGAAAGAATTCTAATTTAGTTACGAATTCATTTCTTATTAAAATTACAAGATAGTTAAACTCTGAATATTATAACCTCGCGAAATTTCACTAATAGTGCATGCAGGGGTGCACAAATCGCAGCCATCAGGTCGCTGTGGCGTTGTATGTTTGTATGGTGGTGTTTATTATCTGTTTATCCGCAGTGTGGAACTTGCTTCATGTCACCTTTCTGAGGCCCAGAAGTCTTATATGGCTGTTAGATTTTTGGAAAATTCTCGCGCCCCTGATTGTAGGTCTATGGAACAAAAAGAAATTGAATTTGTTACAGAAGTACAGCTTAATGTACACAACACATGTGATAACATTTCAAAACCCGTTAGGCCTATAAATGCCATGCACAATTGGCCTGCTTACAAATTTGCATTATTCACATTACTGATTATACAAAGAAACGAGAATCGTAACTCAGACTTTGCCTTCGGAATTTTATCCTGAATTTCTTCATTTTGCTTTCTGTCAGTACTCTGTTCTTGGCAATAACAGATAGCAGTAGTCCACTGTATTTTTGTAGCGACGTGAGCGTGACGATACAAACAATCCACGTCATCGCACTGTGGTAGCGTAACGTATGACAGCTGATACGTAGTTGCGTTTCGTCCACAATGGTGAATGAAAAATATTATAGATAACTGAATTTTATTTACATTTGGCCGGTTTAAATCGCTGATAACTATTGGAAACTTGAAAGACAGTCACTGTCATGGGACAGATTGTGGTCAAATATCACATTAAATTAAACTGAGTTATTATTAAAAACTTTTATACCATGAAGAGATATCTCCCTCAGAAACCCCTGCATGAGTCATTGTTATGGACAATACAAGCGAAAATAATTCTTTTTGACATTACTTCAGATACAATGGTTGTTATTGCAGTAGCAATTGTCATAAAAATGAAAAATTTTTTAAAAATAAACCTCGGAATTCAAAACGCTAAATCTTACGTAAGAATATAATTCAAAATGTGAACCAAATGCGACTGAAAGAATAATATCGCCTAATAAAAGCGTAATACATTTTTCTTACATTTTAAAGACAATATATCGCTTGGTTTCCAAATAATAGGGCCAACATTTAGTATGACCTTACTTTTTCTCCTTTCTCTATTTTTTAATTAGGGCAGTATTTTCGATCTTATATGCCTAAATTTCATTACAATAAATTATTATATATTATAAAACTGCGCTTTTATTTTAGTGTTTCATATATAACTAAAGCAAAATCTGATTTAGATCTGGAAGCAGAAATAATTTTCTTACAATCTTCCATTCAAGTTTTTCTTGCAAAGTGTGGATACTTTCATCAATCAAAGAATTAGAGCTTGAAGCTCGACTTATGTTAAGGCCGAGTATTAAAGAACTCTTCGAACTTGTTTTGGCCAAACCTAGTTTGTTTGTTAGAATTTATCTGAACTCAGTTGTAAATTAGGACTTGTATTTAAAATGTATTTCTATACACATTGTACAGTTTATTTCAAATAAACTTTCCAAGTGCTGCATGATGGACAACTATCCTTATTCTGATTTGGTGAACACCTGCACACTACAAAGCGTCACGTCATAGAGAAGAGTAATATGCTTACCTACCGCACAAGATGTCACTGGGATTTTTAATTGAAGTAATCCTTCAGGCCTCACTACGGCCATGGTTTCGATTCAGTTTCTAACAGGAAACGAATACCAGAGATATTTCGTGGAAGAAGAAACAGCCGGTGCGTAGGTCTGACGGTCTTACCACCTTGATATGCCGATTGTCTTGAAATCTGGGCGACTCAACTTCCTGGAACCCTCAGGGACTCTCCGGGCCTGTGGGGGCATAGCTTGCTTGCCGTTATAAGAAACTGGATTCTCACGAGTTACTAAATGCTTAAATACGGCAAAAGTTGAATTTAACTTGTCTGTAATTTAACTGGACCTCTCACAGTCGTGTAAAAAGATTTAAATTAATGTATCTCTACGCGCATTACAATTTAAAATGTATATTTACAAATTGTTGTGTATCAGAAGAGATTCGGCGCCAAGATCTGTTGTCGTCATACATGAAATTATGAAGATTAAGACGATAGGGATTTAGTGTGATCGGATCAATTCCTACATGAAGTAATCCATACGAAAACACAGATAGGGATGGATGGCATGGTACCGAAATACTTCTGATGTTGAATTCAATAGGGAATGATTTGTTGTAAATGAGACGGGTTAGTAAAATAACTTAGGGGTCCTGTATTTTGTACGAATTGCTGTTCACTTAGAAACCAAATTTATATATCTTAGCGAGAATGTCATTCAGTTTGCGGGAAATATTTCCACACGCGCCTTAACGTGAAAAATGTACTTTAATATTCCCTTTCATGATTTTATGATTTTTTATGTTGTTATGTGGTCACTGGACTAGGTATCGAAAGTGATATTTAAAAGATACTTGTTTCAGTAAGAAGCCGTGTTTAGCCTGTTTAATTACTCGCTGTTTGGGATAAGATATTATAGTACACAGTCGTAAACAGGGTAAGGGGCTTTGTTATTGAAAACCGCACATTACAACATAAAAAGTACACAGGAGCACATGTTACATGAAGATCAATTAAGTACAAATTAATTAAAACACCCAATATAGAAAACTTAGTCCGAGTCCGGGCAATGGTCATTGAAGATTTGTTTGCTAATATTTATTAGTGATCAAGAGAAAAAATGTTGATCTGTAAATCCTTTATTACCCGTAACCGGTCTGCAGAAACCACATCAAGCAAACACACTGAGAATATTACGATTTAGAAACTCTATTCTTTGGATTTTTGTTGAATGACTTTTCCAAGACTACCTTAGTTTAAACAATATAAATTACTTTTTTTAAGAAAATTAAAAAATATGGCAGGTGAAGCCCGGGTTTATGCGTTTCTTGAGAAGCAGTTAGAATTTGCACGTGTACCTGCACGTGCGAGTAAATCCGTTTCTAGCAAGAAGGCGGGATACAATCGAGCAACAACGAAACAAATTTTCGAATTGCGAATTTATTTGTATGGAAAAGACCCGCTACACAAGTACACAGTCCTTAAGACACTGTCAGTTCGAATCTACACAACAACGAATTTTATTACTCTGGTTCTAAGAAAGGGTAAGTTAGATGCTTGTCTTCGCCAAGGAAGGCTACCTTAATCACCACACAGGTTTCCGATAATGCCTCGGGCATTTGCGCATCAGAAGCCTGGCGATGCACCTCCTGGTAGCTTTGCGAAGTATCTTTAGTACAGCTGCATGCAAGAGAAGTAGCTTTCAGGTTTTTCTATCGGCATATTGATTTTAAAATTCAATAGCAAGCAAATGTGCATTTTTAAAAATGGAAATACAAATCCTGCAGCTCTCCGAAATCGCTCGCAAACGTCACCTTATTCTGCCACATAGCGTCAAATACATAACAAGTTCTGGCTTCATTTTTTTTCTTGTGGCACTGCGGCCCAACGCGGGCCATGGCCTCCTCATTCATGAGGTTTCTAGATCACACATAACGACGCAGCACAGTCGGTAGGACTCCTCTGGACGAGTGATCAGATCGACGCAGAGATCTCTACCTTACAACACACAACACACATAACACGCAGACATCCATGTCTCCGGCGGGTTTCGAACCCATGATCTCAGCAAGCGAGCGGCCGCAGACCTACGCCTTAGACCGCGAGGCTACCGGGACCGGCTTTGGCTTCATTAGTAGCAGTGATTTTCGGATGATACAAAGGACATTAACTGTACGAATGATGATTTGTTTTAGCAACTAATATCAAACGTGATTGAGTAGAATTCATGAAAATTTCCTATAAAATAATGACCAAAGTCTTCCAAAATGCTTGAACACTAACATCGGACAAAAACATTTTCTAACATTGATTTTCAGATACTTGAAAATATTGACTGAATTCTTATAGAATTCACTGCCTCTTACCCCAAACCCATGGCTGTGGAAACGTGTGTAATGATTCGTAATGTCTCCGTACGAGATAATAGCTGTGTTCTTCCAGCCTTGTCTTGAGACTTCTGAAACATCTGGCATGCCGGCAAAGGAAAGCAATCTCTTTCAGTATATCTACAAGAACTATTGGCATCTAACAAGCGGAAAGAAACGTTTATTATCACAATAAAAGTGGAGAGATAATTCGGTCCTCGCATATTTACTCTAAATACGAATGTGCCTGCGTCACTCCTCACGAATACAAAAGCATAAAAAGCGCAACAAGGATAAAGTAGCAATAAGAAGTATCTGGTACGTTTACGTAGACACAGGATGTAAAAGGGAATTAGAAAATGAACAAAACTGCTCCTCGAAAAATGATGAAGATGCATATTTTCAGTGAGTAAAATATCGGATAAAACTCAAATTTATTACACAATGTGATCTCCAAATATGAAGTTGGGAAAGTTGTGTGACTGAGGCGAAAGTGTTGATTGGACAAGTGTTTCTTAAATGGCAGTTTAAAAAGAGAAATATCACTAATAATTATCACGTATGTAGACTAACGAATTAGTGTGCTCTATTATCTTTAGTTTATCATTGCCACGCCAATTAATACAACAGAAACAATTAGTTTCATTAATGGAGAGCAAACAAAAGAAGACTATACTTTAATAAAATTGTCTAGGCCAGTGCGTTCCAAAGCATCAAATATACGATTGTGAAGTCCTGACGAATTAAGAAAGAACGGACCTTATTGGTTTGACACAATGTTTTGGAAATTTTATGTTTGAAGTACACCTCCTGATGATTTCATGAAATTCGTAATTTCATTGGTTGGAAGAAAGAAATATCTGGGCTTACATTTTACAAGAATGTGATTTTTGGTTTCTGTATGTTGCTAACATTACTCGCAGTATCTTCCTGAAAAACTTCTATTTTTTAACAATAAACCTGAATTAAATCCTTTCTTATGAATAATAAAATCGTTTCTCTTGCAATAGGGCTAAGACATGGTACTTACACATTTGATGTTAATATCAACCAATTAACTCAATCAATAGATCATTAAATTGAGTGATAACCATTTGTTAAATAGTGTAAATTATGAAGGATAGTTACGTATTTTTTTATTTTACAGTTATGCCGTCTCTCTTAAGTCAAAAAATTCTTCACCCTGCTGTGTTTCAAATATATTTGGCACCCCCTCCCCTTCCGTAGGGTCAGAAAGGGAAGTGTCGGTTGCCATGTTAATCGATGTTTTTAAATTGACATATCTGTTAGTAATGCGGAGCCAACGTACCCGTGGCTCTAGAAATGCGTGTGCAAAAAAGAAAATGGTCGAGAGAAGACATGCTGATGAAGCCGACACCGTTGCAGGTGTGTTGGCAGTGTTGCGAACATTGTGAGCAGACTACGTGCGTGTTACCGACTGTCGTAGCATTCCTTGTTACTTCTTGGAAGCCTCTGGTTTAGATTCTCAGAACTGATAACAGCCATTACGTGGCCTTTTGTAGGTTCCGTTATATTTCCCAGGAAAATTGTGGGATAAAATGCCTGTTTTGAAACTACCCAGGACAGCTCCATTTCACTTCTTTCACAAGCAGTCTCCCTGAAGCATCCTTCCATTTCACTGCACATAAACAAAGAAACACAGGAACATTTTTTAAAATGAAGTACTCTACAAGTATTTGTTTACAGGAAATGTGATTATGTGAAAATACAGACACTCTCCGTTTTAAAAAAGTGCTTTGAATGAAGCAGCTGTTAAAATTAAGAGCTCTATTTATCTGCCCCTCCTTTGTTTTGTAATGCCGTATCTTCACTTTCTTGAAATATGTTTTGTCCATCTTACTTCTATTCTTCAATTTGTGTCACTATGTAGAGATTTTCGTCACGCCCATCATCTGTGTTACTAACTTTGTAACAAGTCTTCTCACTTTGTTGGTACTGCAAGGGTAGCGGCTGTATCTTGCCCTGACGGTCTGCTGAACCTAAGGTAAACGAAGCGGAAGGAAAGAGTTGACCAACTCTCTCACCCTAACGCAGTGTGACACATTTGAAGCACTCGGACCCCTGCTGCAAACAAACTGCATTACCTGTCGCCCTCAGGATAGGAAGCCACCCAGTTTCGCACGCTGAAGTAATGGCAATGCTGACATCTGTCAGTTATTTTGGCCTCGGTCATTAGAAATGAATGAGTCCGCACCTAGGAATGATATCACAGAAAATATTCGAGCGTGGCCATGGTTTTTACGATTTCAGTCGGATGTTATATCAGACAATTCTAGCTTACTAGGGCCGTATCGTTTTTCTTTAGAAATACCTGTTTTTGAGCTAATCTTATCCTCTTTTATCTTCAACAAATTAAAAATTAGCTTAGAGAGCGGGGACGGGTATTAGCAACTGTGAATTGTGAAGTTCCCTGAAAATTACTGTTAGGGCGCACGTGAAATTAATTTAATGAACTGGGTATTTATTTTATTTATTTGTTGCATCTATGAACTTTTTTACTGTCCCCCTCCTAGAAGTACATCCAGCCCTTGTTTCCGCTCTGGTTGCGTTCCTGAAGGAAGGGTGGGCGTAAATGAAAAATTATATTCACATCAGAAATAAGGTGTTAGCGTAGTAGAATGTTGGCAACCGAAGGGCTTTAATCCGCAAACAAGAGAGTACGAATCAAGGAATGGTATAAACTGGCATAACATCACATTCCAAAAGAAAGGAATCTTCAGTTTGAGCACTGCGTACATGATGTTATAATATGATCACTGTACGGCAAGTGTCCGTCACCTGAATTTGATTGAAAACACAACTTAATAATTGACTGCTTTTATTTCATCCGCTATTAATAGGACCAACATATTACTTTCAAGAGCTAGTCTGGATCGCGAGATCCATTTATAGAAATAGACCTATTTTAACATGACGAACTTTGTGGTGGCCACGTTTATTGTAACGTGCCACCGCCAGAAAACTTCATTCTTGACACCACGGATGATACCGATACTGCACTCGAGCAGAGGGGATTTCGAAATCACGATTCAGTTATTTCAAACATATGAATAAGCTGTCGACCCTCATAACCTCATTCCCAGAGGATTTCCAGAAACAAACTGCGTTATTAACGGATGAAATAACAGCACAGCATTGATGACGCACAGGTGCCAAAGTCGGATCGTGGTTTATGACAGGTGTCTGTGTTTTCATATTGACTCTCACATAAAAAGACACCGACCTGAAACACCACTCCATTCATCTCTTCGTTTCTGTCATTTTGGCTATCAACGAGTCTAGTTCCCTGTTATAAAATAAAGCTGTGATCTAGAGTAGAAATAATGTGTTCGTGCAGATTGTTACTCAAAAAATCTTTGTGAGTTCCTATCTCAAAATTTGGGGTAGTTTTTCAGTACGTGCACTGACTCGTTTCGACAAGTCACTTAGGACGGTGACGGTTCAGTAAAGGAAGGGGGTGTGTGAACTGAATTCAGTCAAATTACTTCTAAATGACCACTTACATATCTTAGCAGGTGGATGTTATCATTCATTGTTCTAAGATACTTCACCTTGCGCAAAGTTTCAACAGAACTGAAACATACAAGTTCTTTCGCTGAATTCTCCGGCTGTATGAGGATATGTATTTTTTTTAAACCCAGTGCAGCAACAAATATTAAAGTGAATAAGAACAAGAAATATTCTGTATCCAAATGACTTACTTCATTCTGCTCCCTTTTACAGCGTTTAAAGCACAAGATGCGATATGAAGCATCAACGTAATGGAATGTAATCAGTCTCACACAGGCTGTTTAATTTTTTCACCTTTGATCAATTTCGGTATAGTTCGCGTGCGGATTAAGGCCACGGAGTTTAGTTTTTAGTTTAGTTTGATCAATTTCGGCAACATCTCAACCAAGAGAGAAGATTGCATCACTTAAAAGTATTCTGAAAATAGTGACAAAACTACGTTAATTTTGAGAATACTAGACTCGTTATTATTTTTCATTACTAAAGAATTTTATTCCATGGAGCAGAGTCCTTATTGACAATGTAATACAAACTCAGCTGGTCAATAAATTCTCGTTTTTCGTACAAGGATTATATCGCTTTACGTAGAAAGGCCACTGGGTCATGTCCTGAAACTGTTGAATGTAATCTACGTACACAAACAAACTCTCTTTTAAAGAAGAATAATTTTAATGTTATTTTCCTACAACGCCACTTCTCCTAAGCTTATTTTCCCTAACTCTATTTCAATTAGACTGAAGAATAATTTCTCATCTTCGTAATGCTGGTCATATATAATTTGCAGTATTTGTAGGGTTTTGGAAACAACAAAATCACACCGTGTAAGTGCTCTTTCTTTCAACTGGTACTGATTGCGTTTTATATTTTGTTGTTTTTTTATTTAAGTAAAAAGGCCTTTATGTGGGTCGAAAATAGACATTACTTTGTACAAATTATCATTGTGTTAATTGTGGGCCGGGTAGCTCAGTCGGTATAGCGACTGAGCTACGGGCTGGATGGTCCGGGATCGAATCCCGGAGAAGAGATTTTCCGCCCGTCCAGACCGGCCCTGAGACCCACCCAGCCTCCTGTAAAATAGATACCGGGTCTTCCCAGGGGGTAAAGTGCGGCCGGAGCGTGCTGCTGACCACTCAGCCCCTTCTAGAGCCGCGGTCGTGGAAGAGTAGAGCTATACCCCTACCCACTCTCTTGGCCACACCGGGCCTGTAACGGGATCACTTTACCGTTTTACCTTTTATCATTGTATTAATTATTTAACAAACATTGCTCCTGAACTTGCGGTAAATAATTGGAATTCTTGGCGATTTTGTGGAACGTTTAGTTCGACTTCCTGTCTTGGCCGTTTAACCAGGGAGCGTCATATTCCGACCAGTCACGTCATCCCCCTACCATTCAGTTGTAGACAGAACGAAGAAAGGAATCAGCCACTTAGTCACAAAGGGTTGAGATGTAGTCTTTCAGTGGGCTTCGAGTCACTGTGGGATATTCAACAACGACATTGTCGACGGCCTAGCCATTGATGCGTCAAATTTTTCATCTCCTGAAGAGCCGACCACCTACCAACAGGCAGTCGTAGATATTACAATAAAGAACGCGCTTCTAGTATTAGATGTCACAAACAATAAGTGCAAGGTAAAGCTTGGGAGACAATATTGGAGAATAAATTTTCATCTGTTCTACCTAGAAGTGTGTTCTTTGCCAATTTTCTTTTCATCACTGAAGATGATTGCCTACAGCGACACCGAACAGGATTGGATTACGGGACTTCGCCAATGTGCCTACTGTGCGGCGACTCAGAAGAAATTGGCCTTGACCACTTCCAAAGATGTCAAAGTCTGGCAGATGACACGGACGATGTCAATAACAGGAATAGACAGCTGAAATTATAAGAATGATTTTGTACTGCAAGAAAAAAAATGGGAGACACTCCCTTTATTGGCGTAGAATAAAGAGTAGCGATTTATACATGACGGCAAAAGTTTTCGGAGTGATGAATTCTCCAGAAATATGGAGGTTCTATTAATTTCTCTTATACGTGGAATGTAGTTATAAGCAAATAGGCAGCCACATAAGATGTGTATGTATTTCTTTCTTAGATCGCTGTAAATCGTGAAGTAGTTTGAAATTTGTTACATTGGTGGATAATGCATTTGCCTGTAAATTTTACACCAAATATTTCTGCACATTTCGAAACATCAATATATCTACTACTCAAAACTTTGTATTTAATTTGACAAAATTTTATGGATACAGAAATAACTAAAAAATATTAGCAAAATGGTGCACTACCATTGAGTAATTATTAATTAAAAACGTTGGATAGCTTTTCTTTATAAGTAGAGCAGTTTAAGGAAAAGAAAGCCACAGAATGTACCCTTACAACTCATGTTTATCTCTTAAGTTCCGTTTTCATTCTTTTTTTTCTTTCTTTTGTTTCAGTTTATTATTTCTGTCATTCCTGTTAAAATTTGTCATTCTCTTTTTCGACACAGTTTTATGTTACTCCCTTCTACTTTGTTCATTGATTTATGTTTTGTTTTTTCAGTTAAGTTCAGCTACTTTCTTTTGTGCTTGGACATCGTTGTACGAAATGTGCATTACGTTTCAGCAAACCCTTCGGGACAAAGGGAATTTAAGACTGACCTTCTTTATTTAAGTTATATTAACTGTCAATTGGAACTATAGATAAATTTTCGAGTACTTTTCACGTTACAGAATATTTTTCTTACTTTTACAAAATACTATCTTCAGACCCTTGTTCCATTACACGTACGCAAGAAATTTTATACTCATCGTAATGATAGAAGTCATTATGTTCTTGAGATCTCTGTTACGTCGTAATTTTGTTTAATTATTTTGTAGAGTTGTAAAATCCTTTACAAATTCCTTATAAGGAACCATTTGTCATCCTGACCAACATAAACGCCGACAAGCACCACGGGAGCCAAATTAACAAAGAGCTATATACTGAGGATTTAAAGGAAATTAGATGTGGTGTTTGGGTCTTGAGTATAATTGCCGGGCTGTTGATGCAAGGGGTGATATATATGATAATCCCGAAAGAGGTTTTCTCGGCTTAAAAGAAATTTAAAGTAAGCGAGATTCACTCAGCGAGATCACGTGAGTAGCTCAGTGACACAAGTCAGCTTTATATTTACTAGGTAAGATAAACATGTGTATGTACATGAAGTGCATTATGTAGTAGAATATACTACATATTTTTTAACGTTGTCTACTCTTAAAATTGTAATGTGCTGAAATGGAAATATTAATAACAAACAGAAGAATTTGAATAAAGGTTGACCAACTAGATGACACTTGCTTTATTATATATTGCTCAACATGTTTCAGACGTTAATACGTCCATCTTCAGGAGCTAGCGAGTACTTGTTGTGTTGTGTAGGC